>TARA_R110000851_G_scaffold52364_4_pt1 | contig 54115 bp, 73 predicted proteins | sample TARA_R110000851 | Tara Oceans TARA_R110000851 (sample SAMEA4397627) | marine metagenome | biome: Polar Biome; feature: [DCM] deep chlorophyll maximum layer (ENVO:01000326); material: water (ENVO:00002006), including particulate matter (ENVO:01000060) such as... | depth 17 m
CATTTGAAGCGGTTATGTATATAACGGGTGTACAGAAGCCGGTTATTCAATCATTTATAGATAACTGGAAGATTGTTTCAGATGCTACTAAGCTTTTAAATTTGCCTAAGAATAAAGTTACACATGAGATAGGTCTGGCGGCCGATATGTGTCAACTACCTATATATTTTAACAAAGAACTTCTTAGTATAGTTTTTAAGCACTACATTATGAACCATAAAGCGTTACTCAATATACACAAGGCAGCCTTCGGTGATAGTTAGTACACCTTTTGATGGGTGGGGTAATAGACTGATACAGTATTGCTTCGCTCGGTCACTTGGTATAGAGTTAGATTATTATGTTAGCTGTGATGAGATGTCTTATCTACCTAACTCCGGTGACTTTAATACCGCCGGAGCTAGGTTCACTGAACCTGTTCTTGATATAGGTCACAAGAGCGAGTGGCGGCATAGGGTTGATTTTGATGACATTAAGAAGCATACAGATTGTCAGATCAACGTCCGGTCATACTTAGAGTACTATCCTAACTTAGAGCAACATAGAGACGCCATTCGCCAGGACTGGGTGCATATTGATAACCCATATAGTGCGGAGTACTTCCCTAGATTAAACGGTCATAATAATGGCTTCCGGAAGTACGTGAACGGAGAGTTTGAGAGGTTTACAGTGACAACTATAACACCTAATGATATAGTCTTGAGCATCCGCCTAGGCCGGGACTATCTAGGTCAGCATAGATTTAGATTACTAGTAGGTGACTACTTTAAAATATTATTAGATAATGTTGATTATGACCGCGTGTTTATAACCTCACAAGACCCATATCACCCTATACTTGAGGATTTATATGAGTATGATCCTATATTCCTAGATCACATATCTCCTATGGATACGTTTAGCTTTGTTAGGTTGTTTAATAAGATCGCGTTGTCACAAAGCACATACTCCTGGTGGGCAGGGTATTTGTCAGAAGCTGACGAGATATACTTTCCAATAACTCAAGATGGTCCGTGGAGCTATGGCAGGGATCAACGACCTAAATGGAAGGACTATGGTCATGATTTAATGGTTAACGAGCCCCGATACACTTATGTGTCATATAAGGATAGATGTATTTTAGGTGACTACGCTAAGACGTTAGAGACTATAATGTAGGCCCAGACCGGCTTATACTGTATGTATATTTTTTACATATCGGATTACCTAAAACAGGAGACATATTTCTAGCCAAACCTAATATTTGTTCAACTCGATTACCACATACCCAGAACTCACAAGAAAATCTACCCCATCGCCAGTAGCGTGATCGCGCTAGCGGCGATTCAAGTGTTTTGATATAACTACCATTCGCCCACCAAAAATTACCGGAATAATGAGGTACTGGTGTAGGCTTCCACTTAACACCTACCACATCATGAGTATTCAGATCCTCTAGACACCGCTTGTAATTCTTTACTAGATTATCCTGCATACATTTCCTCCAATTATACACCCACGGCTTCGCGTCGTTTGATGGGAAATAAGTATCACACTTGAACGGTCGTATTATTCCTTTAGTGTGTATATATAAAAATTTGGTGGTAGGTTCCGAACAAGCATGCACATATAGCTCGTTTAAGGTAACACCTTCCTTCCGGTTCATATATCTCGGCTGAGTGTGTACTTTTATGTTTTTAATTTCCGGGAATGCAGTCGATATATATTTAAGACAATCATCCAGTAGTAAGTCATTACAGTTCCTCATTATATTGACATACAATTGACCTTCTTGTAAAAGCCCGGATTGTTTCATAGCTCCTATCTGCTCATCTAACCACAGCCGATATTTGTCACTATGTAGGTAAACATGGTAGTATACTGCTATGTTTGAATTCCTGGTCTCTGTCATTAAATATATTTAAGGTGGACGTTAAGGTATATCAAATCAACTATGATTATAATCAACCGGGAGGAGACTCGATCTTCCTCCCGTACGACAATTCGCATAATAATTGCGAGCGGTTGCATAATCATAGAGAGTATAAAGTATTTCTAGAAGCTTATACAAATAGACTGTGCGAGAGTGGTTGTTATACAGGGTTTGTCAGCAGGAAGTTTAATAAGAAAACCGGTTGGAAAGGTAAAGAGTTTATAGATCGAATTAAGAGAGATAATTTTAGTCAGCAAGTATATTTTGTTAATTGTGGACCTACAGTGAAGGATGTGTGGTTACATGGGGAGAGGCGGCATAGAGGTATATTAGATTTGGCTCAACAAGCAATCCGCAAGGTTGGCATGGACGTAGATTTATCTACCATCCATCGTGATACGTCAAAGACTTGCTTCTGTAACTACTGGGTTGGCTCTTCAGAGTTTTGGGATAGATATATAGACTTCACCGAGCCGGTATACAACCACCTAGTACACGATCTATCTCCGGAGCAACGAGAGGTTCTATACACTAAGGCCGATAAGGGCATCTCATCCGGACTTCTACCGTTCATCATGGAGCGGTTATTTACAACGCTACTATGCATTGATGGTGGTATATCGTATATGAGCATTCCGAAGCACCGGTGAGTGATGATGCTATACAGTGGGAGAGGTCATATCATCGACAACGTCGTTATGATTTATACGCATCTAAGTGTCGTAGGTACTATAAGAAGGCGACTAATTTACCAAAGAAGGTGCCGTTGCTAGAAACAGAGATGAAGTGTTTGACTTTAGCGAGAGAGTTAGGATTGAATAAAATTCAAGAGTTAGTGAGTGGTGGCAGTGATGTGGGTGGCGGGTTCTATATTATAACAAAATTTTGCGGTCTTAATATAACTAGACGTAGATTACCGACAGATTGGTCTGAGCAATTGGATGAAATGGACCGGCAGGTCGAATTGCTCCGGATTGAGGGACAGGTATATCACAATGATATACAGGTGAGAAATATATTTGTTGATACAGAGGGTGTGTTAACCTTGATTGATTTTGACCTCGGATCTATAGGTGGTCCAACCGGGAGAGCTGTAAGACATCCGGAGCTGAACACCTGCGCGAAGGCGAGAGATCGAATAGCTAATAGATGGGGAGTATCGTGAGTAGTTATATCAAGCAGTATGGTGAGATAAGGACCGGGACTAACTACCTAAAGAGACTTATAGAGTTAAACTTTATAGATGCTCATGTGTTTGGTAGCATCTTAGGGTGGAAGCATGGCATGTACGATCTGTCTAATACGAGAGATGATACTAATAGTCACGAGGAGTGGGTGAAGAAAAAAACTAGGAAGGGTGTAGTCTTTTCGGTAGACGGCTACCCCCTGCGTTACTCTCCAAAGGCGTTGCTAGAAGCAATACCGGATTTGGGATATATTTTTAGTATAAAAAAACCCATACCATATGTGCTGAGCTATAAGAAGTTTAGGTTTCCTAATAAGAAGCTCACACCAGCGATCGTTAAGAATATGTGCCACCGGTATAATAAGAGCTATTATAATTGGTTAGAGTTGTATAGACAAAACGAAGCGGTGTCTATTATTGTTCCTTATGAAAGTTTAATTAGGGACATTAACCACGTGTTGTTAAATTTAGATATTAGATTTGATATGAATAAAAGGCTTCCGGGAGCTTCATATACCGACGAGGCCTGCCCGGTGAATGCATCTACTGATGTAGGGTTGTTAGTTGATAAGAAGACTCAATTTAACAAGAAATACTATATAGAGGAAGAGTATCTATCTGATGTTACCGACGAGGTTATTAGCGTTATTGATGATCATATTGATCAGTCTTTGGTCGATACGCTCTACAAGCTAGGATTATAAGTTACAGACTAACTCGTTAGTTAGTGTATTTAGTGTAGTATAACCGGCGGCATTCGCTACGATTATATCGATACATCCTTCATTCTCATATATAGCTGGTAGACGGAATCTTAGTTTATTTTTCTGGGTATAAAATATAGTTTTTGGATTAGACTGTGTTACCGATTTAGACCTATCTATTACCGGTACCAATTCATATCTCAACTTAATACCCTTAAAGGTCGGGTTCTTTGCAGAGAGGAGATCTATAGTTGTATATCTATCGACTATCGTATAGTCAGCGTCCCGGAAGACTCCGGGAGTCGCACTAACGTACAGGTGCATAGTGTTTAAACCTCTCCGTTTTCGATCTAGTGCTCTAGGCGGGGACATGTCTCCGGCGGCTGGAAGCCCGGCGAAGTTATAACCCCAAACCTCTAGCTGTACACCTGATAGTGGTATTAGACCTTCACTGTGATATCCACCCATGATGTCACCACCGGGATATTCATACAAAAACATATTAGTTATTTTAGGCAAGGCAGAGTATACTGAGCGAGTTCGATTAGTATCTGCCATGTCATATGTGTTGAACTCGACGACATTTTTCCCGGTTCCTTCATCGAGTAGAGACCTCTCAATAGTATGTCCAGGGATGTATCGTCGACCGTAAAATATCCATGGTCGCCTCCATGGAGCCGGGTCTGTGTTGTCAACCGTCATAGTCTTCGTCTATAGTGAATTTAGGAGGAGTCAGTACTTCGTTATCTATTTCATATATAACCCCTTTGTTGGTTATCTGTTGATTGTGTAACACATGTTCAGCATTAACACTCACTGTCAAAATGTTCGGAATCTGTCTCTGCTCCGCCTTAAACATCCAGCCCTTAATGATGAACGTAGTGTCTGCTGTTACCCTATATGGTTGATTGCCGGCAAGCTCAGTTGGATAAGCCATGCTTATACTACCGGACCACTCAACCGGACTCCTAATTTCTTGAGGTATTGAGAGATTTACATCCGGGTTTTGCCAGCTGATAATTATGTAAGGATCGGTGTACGGTATAAAGTTAGTTAAAATTTGATCCATGTCGGTCTGGTATTTAGTTATTACCGACATATTAATACCTATATCTACAGGTACCGGTTGTGGCATATAATCAGTCTTTATTAAACCATCCGGGAGAGATTGATTTCTCTGATAATAACTCCCAGCTATCTTATTAAACACTCTATCATTATCTCGGGTTATACTGCTTATACTAACAGCGATAGCCGGTACTGTTATGTGTTGAGGTTTATTAACCAGGTCATGTAACACTCTCTGCTTAGGAGCATATACATATTTAACCGCGAGTTGGTCCTGCAATTCCCGCGCCCTATTGTATCTGCCTATAACAACATCATCAAAAGCCGCTACAAATTGAATTAGCAAATCTTTGATTTCAAAGTGGAATGGATTTTTTTTCATGCTATATCAATATTTAAGCTGGATAATGATATATTTGTGCTTATTATATTAATGGTGACCAAGTGCGGAACAACGCTATATCATCACCGGCTGGCGCTTTCGGTACACGAGCGTGAGGAGTAGTTACCTCGGAGTGGTTGGATTTGACTCGGCAGATGGTAACTGCTGGAAGGGACGAGCTAAATTAAACCACTGTTGAGTGACAGGCAAAAACGGTAACGATAAAACGTTACATTGCACCGAACCATTGACTAACGTCAGCGTGTCTTAGCGGTCAGTAATGACCGGAGTTTACAGGTTGGAATTCTCCACTAAAGCTAAGATCTTTATAAGTGCACTCTATAACATACAGGCTACACTGGAAGTGGTAACGTTATACTTAATGTATCTATAGTCTGTCTATAGGTGCATTGTGTAACAAGACTGCCGGGAAGTTATAACAGACCCAACGGTCTTAAGTACCGGTACCTAAAGGCGGCGAATGTTGACAATATTGTCGTAGAATGGTGACTTGGATTCACCTAAATCACCAACTATATCCTCGAGAGCTTTTTTTGTCTGATAGACATGATGAAGCTCATAATCAAATTTTAAGCTATTCTTTGATAGCTCGAAGTCAAACGGAAACGGCATGTGATACTGCTTCGTCTCGCCCTTCGCTGTTCTTATGATTAATGTTATATAAAATTCTTTTATTGAATATAATATCAACGTTCCTTTCCTGATAATCTTTTTGGTCTTCTCGGATACTATCTCAATACTATCCTGCAGTATCGGTTTGAGGTGATCTTCTAATTCTGTAATTCTCATGAGTTCATAAAAGCGTTTTTTTGTTCGGTTGTCATAACAAGTATGTTTGTATTAAAATATTCCCAGAATGCATCATCAGCCGGTAGCTGTGTTATGAGCTCGCAATTGTCAGCACTAATACATCGATAGTCTTGTTTCATTATATCCCAGGCGATCACTATATTAAATAGCTCTTTATCATATGACGGCCTTCCGCCGGCTGGGTGATAATTAAGTATATTTAATCCGTTTTCTGATAACAATATGCCTTGACTATTTGTACATAACATCCGGCGAGTAGCCGGGGCGTCCGCACGTGGCCTCCGACGTGTAAACTTTATTTCTAGTACGTTATTATCGAGTAGGCCTTTTAGAGTAGGGGCACCTAGCTTCATCCGCCGACCTGTGTGACAGCACCGAACAACCTCTCTTCATTTAGAAATACCCCGTATTCGACTCTCTGAGTCTCTCCACTCTCGTCAATATACTGTAGCTTCGACACTGGTACTCCCTTATCACTAGGGAACACAATATCCTGTCCTACACTAACATTCTTCGCACTCTTACCTACCTTGAGTACCTTACCAATTCTCCATGCCTTAGGTGATGCGTTTAAGGGTACCCAAATCTCACCTCTCTTAATAGCTGTACCATCTTGTGATACGTCAGTATATTCTGCTAGAATTAAATCATCGAACAGATCTGTAATAGCATGATCTGGTAATGTAAATTCGTCGCTCGAGTATTTCGTTAGGTCAATTAAACTCTTAGTTGGTGCTAGTTGGTCGATGTTCGCGCTCATATTTTATATAAGTATTTATCTCTCTTTTTGAAAGTTCAAGTCCTTTCGCAAGAGCATTCACGCGTTCCTCTTCCTCTGTATCAACTTTATCCTTGTCTACCTTTTTTTTCTTTATATATCTAATATACTTACTAGACACTTTAGGTAGCAAATTTAAATACAATTTGTACATCTGTCGCTTATCATCGAACAAACTATGATATCTATTCATAGTATCATTAATAATACTACACATGTCCGGTGAATACATACTCACCCATCGATTGATTAAAAAGGGACTGAAGTCAGTATAGTGATCAACGTTGCTTAACTGATTACCCTTCTTATAGAAGAGTACATCGTTTAGTGTGTTAAAAAAAGTCATCGAGCCGGGTTCCGGACATGGGTCATTCCGCCTCCATGCTCGTCTTTTACACTGCAGTTAAATGATATCATCTTCCTAACTGTATTACCTCTAAAAGGACATGTTAGGTGTAGCACCCTCGCCGGCCATGCCCAACTGGTACCTGACCGCGGGATATAGTAAGCTTGAAATATATCCGAGCAAACACCATTTTCACCCGGACCTTTGTCAAACCCCACGTTAGGTATAAACCATCTTATACACCCGTCTGGATAGTTTTCTTGATTAATCTCATTGGTATTGATATCTAAATATATAGCTCCTGATATTTGACTGTCGCTATGCTGGTGTGGTGTGTGATAATCACCAGCGTTCATATACACGTACCATGATGAGTCTACTTGTAGCTGCTGTGAGCTATCGACTACACCCGGAAAACACGTCTTCATGTATACTAGAGCTAGCTCAAGAATAGTATCTTGTATAATATTATTATACTCATCTCGTTGATACTCATAATCAACTACATCCATAAGACCGGTAATTGTATCTCTCTCTTCCATGTTCGCGCAACGAATTTCGTTCGCGCTAGTCTTGGGCCTGTTAGAAATTTGACCGTCAATACATTCAAGTATTTTTTTGTTAACTTGAGGTTTAACCTCAAAACTCATCATACCCGGCCCGGCATAATACTGACGAGCAACATCAAAAGACTTGATACTATCAGTCGCCTTATACGCGTCTACGTAATGTAGACCTCCTAAGTCACTTTTCATTAAACTATAACCTTAGTAGTAGCTATGAATAGATCGTCATTTAGAACATAGAACATATCAATAATCTCCTTCATAAACTTAATACAGTTATCATCGGATAGATTAGTACTAAAAGCATGAGCCGGAGCTCTTCTACCAGCCGTAACATTAATACCGGTATGCCCAATCGCGACGTTATTATTACTATAAGTGATACTAACACTACACTTACCCTTCTGCTGTACTATACCACCTTGTTCGTGCTCCTTGTGTACAATCAAATCATCACCATCAACCTCAATCGGAGCAGCGATAAAATTCTTGCTGAGTATTTGAGCCATTAATGTGTTGAGGAGTCGCTGGTAGGCTACCGCTCCGAATGGATCCAATCCAGGTATCTCCCAGCAGAAGTTAATAGCATCATCACTATAAATATACTCACCTTTAATTATATCCTCCTCATCAATCATTCCCTCTGCTTCGACAAGCATGGGTGCTCTAAACGCTACTATGTTACCAATTGGTAATGTTCTGTCTCTAAAATGATTGTATGCAAATCGCTTGTGTATTAGATTACCATCATACAGTTCTTGTTCAATTATCATACATATATTATAGTATATGAATGCTGAAAATCAAATAACGTCTACACGTCGACATCTCCCACTCGGTAATATATGCTTAAATATGAGCTCGCTAGTGTTGAGAGGCAGATCGTAACAATTTACTGTAGGTTGATTAATCAGTAAGTCAATACACTCACTAACTCGCGGAGTGCCATTATTACATAGCATACTATTACCGGATCGAACTGCATCGATCCATTCTGTTTCCGTCCTTAAGACTAGACATTTTTTACCGAGATACCAGCTCTCTAATTGCAATCCGCCCGAATCAGTAACAACATACTCGCAACCGTTTAAGTGTTGTAGTGTGTGTAGATAAGAGAACGGCCCTTTTATGTGTACGTTATCTGGTACCTTAATATTGTGCTCGGATATAATCTTACTAGTCCTAGGATGTGCTGGGAAGATAAAATGCATATCAACGTCTTTCAGCTCGTCAAAGAAATTCTTAATCTTAGCCGGGACGGTGTTGTAATCTCTATGTATAGTGAGTAGGCTATACTTAAATTCATATTGCTGTGAGTCCTCTAAATCCATAACACTCCGGAGCAGCTCAATTTGTAAGTTACCAACTAGATGTGTGTTATTGTGTATACCCTCTAGATGGAGTCTTTCAATTGAATGTTGATCCGGACACAGCAGTATATCAGATATATTATCTGTTAATACTCTATTAACCTCCTCCGGCATCCGCCGGTTGAAACTTCTCATACCAGCCTCAACATGTACCACTGGTACATTCAACCTCCGCGCCGCCATGGCGCCTGCTAGAGTAGTATCACAATCACCAAATACTATTAATCTATCTACACCGTGCTCATTAATAGTGTTCCCAACTTCAGCCATCATATGACCGAAATTCATACTGTTAGAACCACTCAGCCGCTCAATTGTCTTAATAGGTGTTGTTATATCTAATTGAGAGAATATATCATTCGACATACTCGCATCATAATGTTGACCACTATGTATCACTACGTGATCGATCTTTGACTCAGCCGCATTAACATAATCACACAGAGGTGATAGTTTTAAGAACTGTGGCCGTGTACCAACTAAGCTAGCAACCTTCACTACTGAGAGCTCCTCTTTGCTGGGTTACCATATACTGTACAGCCTCGAGGAACTGATTTAGTAACAACGCTTCCGGCTCCAACTACGCTCCCGCTCCCAATAGTTAAGCTAGGTAGTATGGTACTGTTAGCTCCAATAGATGCATTATCTTCTACAACAGTAGGTGGTAGAGATCGCCACTCCCCGTTTGATGGGGCATTCTTATCATTAGTGAAAGTTACTTTTGGTCCTATAAAAACATCATCCGCTATAATAATGTTCTCTGGAATAAACGCTCCACATCCGATCTTACATCTATTACCAATTGTTACATCTTTACCTATCTCTACAAAAGCACCTATTGAGCAATCCTCTCCTATAGTAGCTGTATCATATATATTTGCTGTATCGTGTATGTATGTCATTAGTAGATACCTGCCAAGGTGCTTATATCAATACCTGTATTAGGCTCAATATTAATGCTTGTATTATTCATTTTATCTATATAAATTTTATGCCACAACTCTAGAGAAAACGCTCCCCACAAGCTACGATCATACATGTCGTTGCCATTATGTAAATCACTAACAATCTTACCATTGTCGATGTAGTCCCTATTTATAGCTTTAGTTGACGTCAGTGTATCACATATTAGCTCTTTAAGAGGTCCTCTAGCCCAGTCCATAAACGGGGTAGGAAATCCCATTTTGTCTTTTCTATTATACACCTTTTTAGGTAAGTACTTCTTGCTACATTGTCTTAGCAGATACTTGAGCTTACCGTTTTTAAATTTTAGACTAGATGGTATTGTGCTGCAGAACTCTAAAATGCTTTTATCTAGTAACGGCACTCTAGTTTCTATACCATGAGCCATACTGATTCGATCCTCTACACAAAGCAGTGCTGGTAGTAAGGTCTTTAAATCAAAGTGTGTCATTAAATCAAAATATGATTTACTAGGTACATTACTAGTGTTAAATATAGTTTTGAAGTTATCCATGATAACATTATCGTCTATGAAGCCATCTGGTATGTAAGATTTAATAGAGTATGACTTGTCAATTAAATTAAAATATCGCTCATCCATTTCTCCAAACAAGCCATCTGCCCACTGTCTTTTTATAGTAGGTATATACGTAGAGAGACACGATAAGCTATCCAGTATTGTATCGTAAGAAAGTATATACCTGCCGTCATTACCACCGGTAATCGCTGATTTTATGCATTGCTCGAAATATGCTATTAGATATCTAGCATAACCACCAAACATCTCATCACCACCATGCCCGCTCAACAACACTTTATGATGCTTAGAAGCTTCCTTTGCAACCATATATTGAGAGAAAGCCCCCGGTCCTGCTACTGGGTGATCTAAGTAGTACATTATCTGGTTTATATTATTCTCAAAATCGTTATGATCTATATCTATGACATGCAAATCAAACTTATTTTTCTTAGCTACTTTTCTAGCATATTGACTCTCATCGTAACCAGCACTACCTGTAAACCGGCCGGTGTAGCCCGTAAAATTTGAATATTGATTAGTACATATAGCCGCCACTAAACTCGAGTCAATACCACCACTGACATAACCCCCGATTGGGACATCACTAATAAGATGTGACGCGATAGAATCAGTTAATAGACTATCGAGTTTATTTATGAAATATTCTTCTGTATGATCAAAATCAGTACTAAAGCATAGCTTCCAATATTCCTCAACACAAATTTCACCTCGTCGATCTACGGTCAAGCTATGCCCCGGTCTGAGCTGCTTGATATTACTAAACATGGTGTTTTCACCCAATGTAAATTGAAATGTAATATATTCACCGAAGGAAGCTCTATCCATTTTAATCTCATCAACATGATGTAATAAAGCTTTAATTTCAGATGAAAAATATATATTATTATCATGCACTGTGTAGTATAGAGGCTTGATACCAGTATGGTCTCTCGCGCAGAAGAGTACATGTTTAACGTTGTCCCATATTGCAAATGAGAACATACCGTCAATATAATCCAGACACCTAGCACCATATTTTTTATACATCTCTAATAACACCTCAGTATCACTAGTCAATGGTCCGAGCATGTGGCTACTCGCTAGTTCCTTGTAATTATAAATCTCACCATTAAAAACAATATGATAACCTCTATCGCCCATCGGCTGTTTACCGCCTTGTAGATCTATTATGCTTAGCCTAGTATGTGCAAAACCTATAAATGTCTTTTCATGCGACCAAGTACCCACTTGATCTGGTCCTCTATGACCTAAAGTCGTTATGGCATTATCTAAGTTACCCTGTAACTGTTCACACCTCTGATAAGATAGATTAAGCTGTCCAAATATACCGCACATGGTATATTAATTATACTATAGTCCACTGTAAATGCAATCGATAAATCTTACAAACCTATCATACGCATACGTAGTGGTAGCGTATTTGAACGCCCGGTTAGTTATCCTCTCGATCAGATCGAGGTCTTGAACCTTCTCCCAAACCTCCGCGATGTTCGAGTTATCGCGCTTCAGCTCTATATAATGTTTACCCGGAACTAGATTGCTTACACCGTCACCATAAATACCCTCGTACAAGATTAGTGCTGTTCTACAGTTTATAGCTTGTAGTATTTTAGGACTTATACACTCAAAATTAAGAGTATCCTCCCAGTTATTAATTTCCGCCGCATACACTCTTTGGTAGCTCGAGTATGTTGTACCATCGCGCATTATATCTAGCTGAGACCTTGTACTATGTATAACGTTACACCCGGTTGGTGTTGCTAATAAGGTTTTTGCCTCCTTAACTGTGGGTATCCACGCTCCGTATATTCTGTCCCTCGCGTCGTTAGAGTGGTTAATATTTAAGTGCTGCACCTCCGGATTCCGGTTCCAGTATAAAAGCATCTCCTCACCAATAGAAGCTTTCAATCGCCCTAACTCGCCATACTTGGGCTTGAGCCATCTACCACGACTAAGTACGTCTATCGACCTATCCTTAAAGTCCTTAGACTTACTCGTGTCTACAGCAGGTAAATACCCTGGTAATATATGAATATACTTTGTGTCTACGCCTCCATATACCCTCTCTGCATCCTTATCACTACTCGTACACGTAAGAATCGCGCTCAACTTCCCCTCAATACGCTTAACAAAATCAACCAAAACTGGGTTATACAAGTGCTCGTCTTGCTTAATAACTACCACCGGGCCTCTATGTACAGTGATAATCTGATTGATGAACTTATCTCTCTTACTATAACTATTGTACAACATACAGGCATTCATCATCTCCCAACCAAACACTAATATAGCCTCCGGATCAATCTGCTCAACTGCCACAGTCGCAGCGTTTACTATAGTATATTGATGTATCGTGTTATTCTTAAACCCGTTAATCCAATCAATCACCGGACTAAGATCCCACGTATTTGTACTCGTTATATACGTAACCGGTAAGCTGCGGTGAGTGTCTATAAGACATGCCGCGTCATGGAAGTTCTTACTATGGTATATATGTTCCATTACTCAATATTTAATATACTCTATGTACATAAATCCGGTTGATGATCCTCTACACCAACTTCACCTTTGATAATTCTAGTTCCGGAATTTACATAAAAAAACGGATCTTCAACAACGGTATACATTTGATAATTTAGAGATGTTGAGTCACAACATAGCATATCAGGATCATAATCTTCTACCACTCTATCGATTGATAGTATATTATCTGGTGCAGAGCCTATTTTTTTAAAAAAAGCCTTCCATGTAACATCAATAAATCTCCAGTTATTATCATAATATACCTCAACTCCAACATGGTTATCTCTCTCCGCGTACATCTCAACGCGCCTAGCCGGTATATTTAAACAACCTGCTAACCTAATAAATAAACTAGAAAAACTACCACATATTCCAGCACCCATAATAGGTATTTCTGTTGTGTTTTTTGGTACAACGCAATCAGCCTTTTCTAGTAAACTATATTTAAACAGACTGATGTTGTTATGTATCTCTTTTAACAGATACATGCTATACACATACAGTTCGTGATATCCGGAAGTCTGATCGAGATACTCAAACATCATATTAGAGTCGCAATATACACGTGTCAACGTATGATTCGCTAATATTGTAAACGCTTCGCTCTCTGCCTCTATATCTCCTCCGCGATAAGACTTAATTTGTTGATCTAAATCGTTGAATCGCTTATTAAAATTATACCGCTTAACTGTAGATGTGTGGTGATTATACCCGAAGTCATACTGCAGTGATGATAGGTTATGTAATAAAGTGGACATCCACTTAATCCATATGTTTATCCTACCTCTTCAGCCTGCTCACTCGCTTTAGTTCGCAGCTGTTCAGCAGATAGGTGAGTGTATGTTTCAGTTACACCGTTCTGTCTATACCATTCTAATGCTTTCGGTATACCTACACTCATCGGTGTATCTGGAATATAGTTAAAATCTTCTAGAGTTACACTCGGGTCGATTAACAGCGTCTTTGTATCGTCCTTAAATCTGCCATATGAAGCCTGGACGTTCCTATCAACCCCCATCTCATCTGCTACAATTTCAAATATATCCTCAATAGAACAATCCTCCCCGCTAGATATATGGTAAACGTCTCTCTCTCCTACCCCGTCAATATTAGCTAATACTATCTTTACTAGATCGCTAATAAAAATAAAATCTCTTCTAGATGACGATATAAATACATCATCGTTGTTGCTTAGCCGGTGAAAGAATGTAGGAACTGGCCCGCTTAGATTCCTAGGTCCATAAACATTTGCCAACCGGAATGAAGTACTGTCTACATCGCTGAATCTAATATACTGCTCACCGGCAGTCTTAGACACTGAGTAGCTGTTATCCGGATCAATATGGTGTAGTAGTGGTATAGGTGACACATCTGGTTCGTGTCCATAGCACAGTGCAGTCTGGAAGTATATAAATTTTTCTACTTCATGCTTAATTGCAGCTTCAACGAGATTCGCGGTTCCGAGTATATTAGCTAAAATATCACCGGACCAATTACTTTGATCTTTATAGGATGCTGCCGCATGTATGACCAAGTCCGGTTGTGCTAGGTCAAATAACTCTTTTATGGTATCAGCATCTGCAATGTCTCCTTCAATAAAAACCGCCTTACTGTTAACATTACCTCGCCTCCCAGTCTCTAAGTTATCAATAATATATACACTGTCACCTCTCTCAATTAATTCATCCGCTAGGTGTGAACCTATAAACCCCGCTCCGCCAGTTATTACTATATTCATATTTTTAATCATTTTTGTTTGTTGTTAAATTGTTCTATAAAAGCTAAAGTCTCCTGTTGCATCCTAGGATTCGTCTTCCTTCCGCACGATGCCTTATTACCATATTTATTATTACAATTGTTAAAGTCAAGACAGGGCATCACGTTGTATTTGTGCTTTTGGTGAATCGACATGTTATCAGATATCACAAACTCTATATCATTCACTTGAAAGAAGTTATGCTGCGTTAAATCACACATGAATGGTTCATCAGTATACATATCAAACAAGCCCTTCCTCATCGCTCCTAGATACATAAATTTAGCATTTTTCCTCCCCCGCGACCCAGCTGGAGTATTGTTTAGTAGAGTGGTTAGTGTATTGTTAAAAGCTGTATAATCAGCACTATTGCTATGTAAAGCGTATGGTACATGGACATCCTGTGTGTTAGTTGATACAACAATATTTTTGTCATTAATCATATCAGTAGTACTCTTAAGAATGTCTGGATCAAACCATATTGTGTCACATGATTGATAGAAAACTATATCTGCATCTGTATCTACAATCCCGGTATCTCTTTTAAATTTAGTGTTTAGTCTGGTAAACGACTCACAACTCCCAGACTGTATTTTTATTTGCTCTACATCTATAAACTTACTAAATATATCTCTAACATTGGTATCGTCTTCACTATGATTAAAAATAGCAAATTTTACATTATATTGATCAAACTGCGACTGATTAACAATACTATATAGAACGTTAGGAAGACACGAGCCTTTGTCGAGCTTCGTAAAAGAAGCCGCGCCACCTATACTCATAGCTATTGTGATGTTCATTTATATAACCTCTCAATAATATCGACGACCTTCATGCCTTCAAACATGTTGCATGAGATAGGTACATCAGGTGTTAGTAGATGGTGGTATACGTTATCATAAACATAACAGTGATTAGCCGCAGAACCTTTGTATGGTCCGTAGTCGTTAGCTGCATTTGTAGGTTCCAATACCGGCATGTCATAATGTTTAACATTGCAGTACTCGACCTCGTTCATATACTGACCACCTATCTTAACAGTGCCATTCTCTGCAATGACGGTTATGTTACTTTGTAGATTCGTTTCATATACCGCAGTTGTGAAGGTGAACGTACCCATACCGCCTTTAATAAAATCAAACACAAAGCTTCCCGCGTCTTCAAAATCGGTAAGTTGTTGATGGTTGAAGTCTGCAACAGCTCCCTTGATGTTACATATATCTCCGAAGTACCAGTACATCAGATCTATAAAATGAGAGAATTGAGTATATAGGCTACCGCCGTCTAGCTCCTTATCCCCATGCCAGGTATCTTCATTATAATATCTTTCATCACGATTCCACATACAGTTTAATTGCACGAGGTATATATCACCTAGTATATTAGATTCTACCAACTCCTTGAACCAGGTCGATGGTGGAGAGTATCTATTTTGCATAACACAGAATACATTTCTCTTTGATTTGATAGATTCTTGAATTATGTGCTCTGCCTGTTGTTTAGTAAAACACATCGGCTTCTCAATAATAACATGATACCCGGACTGTAAGCACAATATTGCCTGTTCATAATGCAACCCATTCGGTGTCGCTATCGCGATTACGTCTGACCAATCTTTGCTAAATTTCTCATTATCTATAAAATTAGCTAAATCTGTGTAAAACGATGTAGCATATTTCGCTGACAATGCCGCTTTTATCTCCACGTCAATCATACCAGTCAGCTTCATATCTTTATGCCGATGTATCATCTCAATATGTCGCTGTCCGATATGACCGCATCCACATACTGCTATCTTAAGATATTTATTTATATCACTTGCAGTTATCATGATCATCTCTCATCGTATCGCGTTCAATAATACACGCATCTAGCACACCGTTAGGACTATTCATATCCTTCATATACTCATTGAGAGCGTTAGTATCCTTAGGGAAGCACAACCCACCATAGCTGACATCTCCATCTGGGCCGGGAACACTAGTATGCATTGGATTGACCCAGTCGTTGCGTATTAGTATTTGCTTAGCAGTGTCATAATCACAACCGGATTTTTGACACAGCAGAAAAAGCTCAGTAAAGAACTGTACCTTTACTGCATAGAAGCTATTTGCGAAGAGCTTTGCAGATTCCGATTCTATACTTTTACATCTTGTAATCTGCGCCCACGGGTAGTGTTCACTATGAAAATCAACAATAGTGTTGTAATGATTATCATCGCATCTCTTCGTTCTACCTAATACAATATGCTTTTGATTATGATAGTCTTCTTTTGCAGTCCTTGCTGTTAAAAATTCTGGATTATGTATTAAGTTTAAGTTGAGAAATTCTTCTGCGACCTCCTGGCAAGTCCCTGGCTCTACAGTGCTCTTACAGACAACCACACCGGTATAGTTATTATCACTTAAATATCGACATGTCTCGTATATTGCAGACTTATCATACTCATGCTCCTTGCTGTCATAGGGAGTAGGTAAGCACATAAACACTATATCAGTTTTAAGAACATCTACAAGCTCGCCCTTGGAGCTTTTATATTTATCGTACTCTACAATTTCGATGCTCTTTTGCTTGAAACTATCAAGCATAGCACTACCTACAAAACCTAACCCTATAATACTAACCTGTAAACTCATACGGAACTAGCTCCTGTAAGTATTTTACATATTTGTAGTTATCCGTATTACGAATATCTATTAGTTCTCCCTTTGACCACTCCCAATTCTTACTCTTACCTACACGGTAGTGAGAGCCATGAACCTTATGCTCCCCATTCTCCCACGCCTTCGATCTCCTCGCAAGAGTGCCGTCTCTCTCTTCTGCAGTTTTAGTGTTACCATAATTAATCTGTAGACCGTTAATCTTACCTGTATTAGAGACCTGATCTCTAATAAAAACAGCATCACCTTGATAGTGTAATCTCTTAGAATATTTATGTATCATAGTAAAGTTCCTTGTTTTACCAGTATAGAAATACGTGTTAAATACATTATTAACGCCTCGGTCTTCAATAACCTCACCAGTATTGTACACGTCTATATTATTAATGTTAGCCATATTGAAGCCTAAGCTATCAAGTCTTACGAGTTCATCATGCAAGTTATTGTTGTGAGCAAGAGGGAAGAGATCACATCCGTTATAGATACACCAGTCTGGTTTCGGCTCCATCTGATGTAGTGTTTTGATCAGTTCGTTCTGTAAAGGCCGAAGCTTAAACATTCCATTAGTATCTAACCTATGTGAGTGTATTTTATTATCTTGTAACCACTCCCACGTACCATCATCTGAGTAGTTATCTACTACGTACGGTACTAGGCTGTTCTGTTTGCAAAACGCGATTTTGTATGGTATATATTCAATCTCGTTCCAAACTGTAAGCATGCATGCGATTTTCATTTTGTAAAATTGGTAATAGTTCGTTGCTGTGAAGCTGATAACTTATTCCAGAAAGGATATAAATTATTTAAATAGTCTTGTCCTAGCAAATCCATCGCCGCGGCACCTTTAGTTCTAGTGACACTTTCTGCATGCACAGCATGTACTCTATCTATATATATGTTAATATAACCAGCTAATAGAATATTCATATTTAACTCTACGTCCTCAAAACATTCAACATATTTATTATTAAACCCACCAACCTTATCGAACTTCTCTCGATCAACACACATAAGGGCGGCTGTGTTACCCATTACCTCCTCCACCGGTGCATAGGTTGTAAGTTGACGAAGGCCTCTGTGAGTGACTTCTAACTTATCTTCATCGAACGGCCATTCCTCTGGTCGGTGTGTAAATGCTATTTGTCCAGCATGCTGTATTGTTCCATCCTCAAACAACAACCTACACCCTACAGTACCTACATTCGCCCTTCTAGCCATTTCCCACAATTGATCAATACACGGCCCTTGTAGCTCGATATCGTTGTTACAGAAAAGAACTGTGTCCTCCTTACAGTGCTTCGTAACCACACTATTATTAATCTTTGCAAAGTTATAATAATTATACGAGTATAGATTTGCATTTTCATATAGAGAAAATTTCTTTTTTATAAACCGCGAAATTTCTTGTAGCTCTTCTTTTGAGCTGCCGGTGTCTGCTATATGTATTTGATAGTCACATTCCGTGTGATCTATGATACTCTGCAAACACTTAAACAGATAGTTAGTCTTACCCTTAGTGGGTATTATTATATCTAGGCCCATATATTATTTTAATATATAGACTTTGAAAATCAACTAATTAAGCTTCTCAGCCGGAACTAAAAATTGGAGCGCTTTTTGAAAATCTTTTAATACAGCTTCCGGCTTCCTTAACCCTCTAGCCTCAATAGACCCACCGTCTCCATCTTCCTCCATTAACGGCTTAACTTGCTTAACAAACTCCTCCTTAAAGGCTGAGATAAACTCATCACTGAGATTTAAATGCCGCGGGAATCGTTGTCTGATTGTCTGCTTAAACATACCATAACCTTCAACGAGGCTATTAACTTCACTATTAAACTGTTCCATATAGATATTTATACCTCTCAGTATTATTATTTATAGTTCAAGCTTCGCGTCTTCTGCTAGACCCTCTTGCTCTGCTAGCAAAGCATCCATATGATGTAAGCCTTCCAATTCATCCGGCTTAATAATTAGCCCCTCACCGTACGCATCTCCAGTAGTATCAATATACATCTTCATAAGCTCGAGTCGCTCCTCAGGTGTACCGAATATCTCAATAACATGCGGCTTGTCTTCAAAGTCTACATATGGTGACCCTCTCTTGTCCCACTCTCTATATATAGACTTAAAAATATGATCAATTTCTTTAGCGTATGCGAGATCTAGATCACCTTTATCCTCAAGATTAGCTTCTATGTTAACATTATCTTGCTTAGTTATAGGTATGAACAGTATTAGATCGATCATTCTTAGAGCAATCTTCAGCTCCGCGGCACACTCCAGCACAAATTCCTCCGTTATGTCACCCTCCTCTTTAGCATAACCATATAACGTGTACACCATATTATCAACCGGGCATCTATCATACAGTACACTATCACTCTTACCGTATGTCTTGAGCTGAGTAACCATACTATCTAATATAGCCCTCTGTCTATCCTCAGTTACATCTGTAATATACTTATCGTCGATATCATCTCTAAAGCTAGTCGATGGAGTCTCATAACTCGCCCACGTCTCTAGCATATCGCTTATAAGAGTCGATTTACCTATACCATTTGTTCCAGTTACTGCTATTCTCATAATATTAAACTCCAGTCAACTTATCCCACGCACTCACATGCAGTCTGGATAAACCTATATAACCATATTTCTTTGCCATCTCTAAGCAAAACCTAGTCCGCTCATGATAGTCTTTCCGCGAATCCAACCCCGGCATCATTAACACCTTATCATGCGGTATACCAAACGGCTGTATAAAATCTCTTTCAATCTCCTTCAGACACTCCTCAGTACTAATAACAAACTTAAACCAGTAGTTATCGTGAGACATTATCCGCTCTAGAGCTTCCGGATTTATTCTCCTAGCCTCAGACATTCCACTGTTCGCCAGCTTGGCAGAACAATTAATCTGCTGCAACTTATTGAACAAATCATCGTATATGTACATCGTACCGTTAGTCTCAATTTCGTTGAACGTCTCAGCCTCCGGTTCACTATCTTCTAACCAATCTAAAAATGCCGGTATACTATTCTGGTGCTTAGGTATAGTCGGCTCACCACCGGTCCATATTAAATGAACTCGACCGCTTAGCACCCAATCTGTGATACCCTCTTGATCCCATTTTTGCTTTAACTTAAAAAACGGTACACCGAATCCCTTCTTCCAAACTGCTTCAGTATCACACCACCAAGTAGCCTTTCCTTCCTTCATCAACTTACCACCGGTACCGCCGCACATTAGATTGCACCCTTTTAGTCGAATAAAATATGCTGGGTATCCAGTAGAGGTCCCCTCGCACTGAACAGAGTAAAACGATTCAGATAGATCAAGCTTAGTATCGACCTCACGCATCCGCTTTGTTGTTAACGTAGGCCGCCTTATAGTATCTTCCATGAATTCGTCTCTTTCTTACAGTATAAGGGAGCACCTTTTTCTTTGGGGTTCGGATTAGTCCCAAACACAGCTGTGGTGTCGTTCGTTAGAGGAGCCGCCTTTTCTTTAACCACCACTTCCGGTTCCTCCTTTGGTATATTCTCGTCTATGGGTTCTAGTTCATCTTGTAGTTTTTCGGATTCGGTTCTATCCGTGGGCCATATATACTCACTCAACACCTTCGTAATATGAGCTTCAATGTCCTCGCCGTTCTGTTTAGCGGTGCTGATCAGCTCCGTAGCCAGACCATCGGGTATATTTATAATAACATTCATACTATTATTATAACCTAGTATACCTATAAATCAAGCTCTCTATCTATCTTAATTTCATGTGACTGTATTAGGTTGTTTATGTTATCCACCACCCAGCAACAACCAGCTGATGCCATCGGTAATAGATATATTTGGTAACTAGGGTTATCGAAATACATCTCAAACCCCATTACCATCGTCCCAGTCCAAAAACCTAAACATAAACTACACTTATGTAGCTCCGCGACTTTAGGATGAATCCTACATACAATACTCCTATACATATTAAGTATAGTACCGTATTTGATAATAAACATGCATCCCACACTTGCGAGTAGGTCTACTATCATTGTTACTTCTTTTCTAAATCTACAGCTTCAGCGATAAGTTTCGCCTCATTAACACTGATATTAATCTCATTACCAAAATCATCCTTAATCTTGACACGACCATCATCATCCTTGGTTAATACAGGACATCCTTTTCCACCACAGCACAAAAGAACTTCACCACTACTGTTTATACTTAAATTACTCATATCAATATTTATTCAAAAGAGGTAAAAATCAAACGAGTTCTTCCTTCGTAATATTAAGCTCCATCTCATCCTCATCATATATAGCGATTGTGGTTACGAACCTCTCTACAGTCTCTCCACCAACGTATATGGTAACATTAAGACTATTAGTATCTGTTGGTAATTTAGTTACAATAACCGACATGTTTGAGTCTCCTCGCACGACCGCGGTCAACACACTACTTGTAGATTTTTCCCTATCAACATCACACTTATACTTAACATCACCGATTTCAGTATCGGTAGCTATAGCAACGTTAACTTCAATAACATTATTAAAATAGTCACCCTCATCATCCGGACCTGTAGGTATATCTATCATCGCCTCGTATATAGCGATCTTACCTAATATATTAGACTCATATACACTTACCAGGTCACTCAAGTCTGTATTTCGTTGTGCGTTAACAAACTGCATGATCAATCTCCGGTATATAATAGTACGTCATACATTTCGTCTCGCATATCCGCTTCATCGCTTAACAACTTACACATATCATACGTACTCTTAATAGGAGAACCTCTCGTAACATCCAACTCAACAATCGCCTTCCCCTTCTCCTCAAGAGACTTCACATATACCCGCCAGACTAACTCTGCTTCATTCGCGGTGATCACACCATCCTTAATCGTCCCTATCAGGTGATCGCTAATCGTCATCAAGTCCTCTTCACGTAAGTCCGGCAGAAATTCTCTTATATTTTGTAAGAACGTTATATTATCATGTTGGTCTAAGCCGTAATCAGCGATCCTAGCTCTCATCTCTGAAGCGGAAGTCTCTCTGTCCACCTCAGCTAACCGTAAATTTAAACCATGCATATATTCATCTGCGAACTTCCCACCCGGAAGTAAACCAGCATACTTTTCCCACTCCGGCCCACTAACACTTTTCGAAGCCTTACCAAGAGCCCTAGACGAATCGCTCATCAGTATATATACGATATCGCACTGCTCACACGCCTTAGCGGCAGTCAGGTAGTGTCCTCTGTGAGGAGGTTTAAAAGCCCCGGGAAATATTCCTATAGTGCGGGTATATCCCTCTTCAAGAAACCTATCAGTCAATAAGTCCTCGAACTTATTATATGCTTTTAGTTTCACTTATAAACTCCTTCAAAATATCTATCACTTCAGATTCAGAGAAATTATTAAACTTCATAGTATCTACTATAGTGTGTATGCAATCCGCTTCGCTAATCTCCTGAGCCTTATCCTCTCCTCCACCCTTGCTTGGTAGAGCCTTACATATTAACTCCTTAAGGTATCGATATGGATCTCCTTCTTCGTCCGCGATTTGATCCGGCCCAATACTCATGATAGGGTTTGATAGACCTTCATCTGGAACAAACACCTGAACCGACCCATCCTCAAACTCCTGCAATATGTAGCCGGTATACTCGTCTAACTCACGTATATCGCACCCAGGCTTCCATTGCGCTGGGTCAATCTTGATCTTTATCCGCTGAAGGTTATGTAAGCTTTCAACAATTGATTCATATAGAACTGTATTAAAATTCGGCATATACTATTATTTATTACTATTTATTGTTGAAAACAACAAAAACGATACTATAATATATTAATATGAGTACTACAGGAAAGATTATAACAAAAGCCGGTACAATGAAATTCGAGTTGTATGATAAGGAAACACCTAATACAGCTAAGAATTTCACCGAGCTATCTAGAAAAGGATTTTATAAAAATCTAAAATTTCATAGAGTTTTACCGGAGTTCGTAGTTCAAGGAGGATGTCCTCAAGGAACCGGCTCCGGGGGCCCCGGCTACCGGATAGCATGCGAGACCACCGGCGATAAACAGCATCACGAAAAAGGAGTTCTATCGATGGCTCATGCTGGTAAGGATACCGGCGGATCTCAATTTTTTATTGTAAAAGGCCGACCGAGGACATCGCACTTAGATCGAAACCATACCTGTTTTGGTATGGTCACTGACGGTTTAGATTTAATCGATAGCATCCAGCAAGGGGATACATTTGAGATTACCATTGATGATTAATACTATGACCGAGGAAAACACAATAGTAAAACTTCCTTTCGCGAACGGTAACCACCCTAGAACGGAAGCTCAGAAACAGGTAATCATTGATCAGGCATCCGCAGCTTATGAGGTGTATATGGATGCTCTTGGTTTTGACTGGAGGTCTGATCCTAATAGCGCAGATACACCAATGCGAGTCGCGAAAGCGTTTGTTAACGACCTTGCTGTTGGTTGTTATGATAAACCGCCTAAGATTACCGCATTTGATAATATCGATAACTATGACGGTTTAGTTTTTCAAGGTAATATAACAATGCATTCCTTTTGTTCGCATCACCACCTACCGTTTATTGGCTTCGCGCATGTCGGGTATATCCCCGGCCGCGACGGTAAAGTGATTGGTTTAAGTAAGTTGAATCGAATTGTAGAGTGGTTTTGTCGCCGCCCTCAAATACAGGAGAACCTAACGATGCAAATACATAAGCATATCGACAAAGTGTGTGAAGGTAACAAAGGAGTCGCCGTTATGGTTGAAGCAAATCATATGTGTGCATGTGTTCGCGGCGTTAAGCATGACAGTGTAATGAAGACTGCTAGAATGAGTGGAGCCTTCCTAGACAAAGATGATGTAAACACCCGGCAGGAGTTTTACGATTTCGTTAGGGACTTAAAGTAGTGAACGATTATATAGATCTGTTTATTTGTTTACTTGCATACCTATTATCCGCAGCTATAATCGGCACTATGATTGGCTGTATATTAGAAATTTAAATAATTATGAAAACAATATTAGATAAAGTTGACCCAAAATATTTCGAATGTTTAACTGGGACATGTGAACATACAATACACGCTACAAATGGTGTTATGTGGATCGTCGCAGTTGCCTTAATATTACTAACCGGTAAATACTATTATGCAATCAAAGACAGCAACTAAGTCCACAGAGACTTCCTCACCAACGCCTCTACCTAACTCTAACTCTTACGCCGTAATGAAGTATGAGGAAGTATTGCATCTATCGCTCTCTTTAGTTCGAGAAGTAGATAACCTAATGACCAGAAACCTCGCTGAAGATGAGCGAATCCGGCACTTAGGTAATATAATGATGAACTTTAGTGGCGAGTTAGACCGGATTAATAGCCTACCCGAAGACTAAGTCTAGTGGGGGATTGTACGGGTAAGTAACACCGGTACTTTCATCGATTACTGTAAACGATAGATCATCTACAGTTACTCCCTCATCCTTGATCAACCGCTTTGCTCTCTTGAACACATCAAGTGGAGCAAATTCTTCCATAAGTTGCAGGTAAGACTCTACTGTATCCTTCCGGTGTGGGACGAGACCGTGATCCTCAGAAGCCCATGAAGTTAGTTGTTGTAAGCTGATGTTGATGTTGAAGATTTTCATATTATTATAATACGAACAATCTCACATTTCTGCAACTAATTAGTCTACTAGTATCAGATTACCGTCTTTCAGCTTCCGCACCTGTCTACTATCAACAATACCTTGCTGTTGACCGTAGTTAATAGCCCTTGTCCTCGCACCGCTAAGTGATCGCTGTCTATCGACGTCCGGAACACCATGCGCTCCCATCGGTTCTTCTCTAGTAGCATTGTTGATCTCCCGATTCGAATTCGCTGTACTCGTGACATCAGCATTTATTCTACCATACAACTCTTGCCAAGCTGCAGCTAACTCCGGACCTGACATCCCAGAGCTCATAAGATCCTGTAATTCTCTAGCATATAAATCACCAGCTGTGTTGAGATCTACCGGAGCTTGTGGAGAGCCTACCGGTTGCTGGGGCTGACTCGCCGCAACCGTCGCCTCTGGGTCCTGTCTCCCGGCCTGCAATTCACGATTATTACTCAACGACTGCCCCCATCGCTGCGCAGTCGGATCGCTCGGTCCTGGTGGCACCGGCGCCGGTGGTGGGTTTTGAATCGTCGCTGAATTGCTTTCTCCACTTCTACGATCTTGATATGTAGTTGGCGCTTCAGCTATTAACTTATAGTACTCTAGGAATGTTATCATAACTTTATAAATACTTATGTTAATCTCGTATGAAAACCTACAAATTTGATCAACTCCTTGGTTTAGCTGAGGCCACCAGTAGTGTGCTACCTAATGACTTAGATTATATGGTAGAGAAAGCTGGAGAATATGAACAGACACATCAACCTGATAGAGATCTATTAACGTTCATAAAGAAAAGAAGAGAGGGCGCTCAGAAGATAGCCACCGCCTCTGACCGGAAATCCGGCCCGGCTAGATTAACAGCTAAGCACTTCAACGCGAAATTACCGGTATATGATCGAATCGAAAAGATGGTAAACGCAGGAAAAGATCTGAAGAGCCTTAAGAGAGAGTACAACAAAACCCTGTCATCTCTAAGAAAAAATATAAGACAACCCATGAAATTCCAGGAACTAACCGGTAAATTAGAGGTTTTAGGTGAGATTTTAATTGAAAGTCATCTCATGTAGTATAAGTATTCGTATGAATACACATGATCAAATACGAGAGCAGTTCGAACAATATATTGCTGAGAACGCAAAATTCGCTGAAAAGCAAATTAAAGTAGCCGGCACTAGAGCCCGAAAGGCACTAAACGAGATTGGTAAACTTACAAAAGTTCGTCGTAAGGAGATCCAGGAAGAGAAGAATACGACTGAAGGGACTGACTAGTCAATCACTTTTGAAATTGTCCTGCACCGCTAAGGTTCAGTTGAGAAAACCCGCCGATATCGAGCGGGTTTTTCTTTATGCGCTCAACCATCTTAACATGGTTATCACCTACGAATAAGACAAACCCCTCACCGGAGGTGGCAATATAACCATCACCACCCGGCTCTTCCATAAACGCTTTTCCTATCTTCCCACCATCCTCCGCGATTTGTTTCTCTACCTCCGCAAACACATCAGTTAATATACCCTTAATCTGTATCATGTGATGAGTAGCTTGAATTAAGAGATGGAAGTTACTATCATCTAAAGTGGATTCATATTGAGAGAGAACAGCCTTCGCTCTCAACACCGCGGACTTCTTACCCTTATCAGTCTTCAACCCAGCAGCCTTACCTAGAGACTTATCATGAATATTTTTGAGGAACAAGTAAAATCTTTTTCTAAAAACCTCCGGATTAAACTCTCCTTCTCGAAGCGACATCACATATACGTTATTCTTTCCCTCACTAGCCGTCCTGACTTCGTTGTTTAAGAATCGCTTAACAATAGAATAGAAATCCTTCTGTGGAACCATCGTCCTATCATCTCCATCGACTCTATTAGTATACTCTTGATCAAACTTATCATCAATCTCGTTGATATAGTATTGCGCTTTGGATAGATGAATGTTTAACTCCGCCTCCGAACCGGCCGGGAAAGATAAACCTAAGGTCCGCTGATCATAGTAGCTCTGAGCGATGAATACATTTTTATCAATACCTGCTCGTTCTAGGTCGTCGATATTTTTAACTGACTTCGATGTACCTAGTGATGCCGGGTGCTTCGAATCACTGCCAAGCACCGGTGCCCAACTATCATGCACCGCTATACCAAACGCCGCAGCATTAACTCGCTGATACAGAGGACTAGTCTCGTCGACTGGGACCGCATAAGCTAGCATTTGAGGCCGGAAAACTATATGTTGTGTACCATCAATATTCTCCACCGCCTTACTATCCTCTGTAAACAATATATCGCCATGATATACTCTATCAGATCCCGAGGCTGTATAAGCTGGGTATAAGTGAGTGAATGCTTGTATCAGCTTATCCTTTAAACCTGGCTTATCTGCAAATTGTTCCTCTAGTTCCTCAACTGAATGAGCAAGCTCTCCAGACCGGTACGTGTATTTGTTAGCTACAAAGAATGCACCGTTGTGTTCTTCTCTATTATCCGCTCCGAAGAACAAAGCCGGTGCACCATCTACCTTAAGATTGATTATAGTATTAGACTCTAAACCGTAGATGTAGTTCTTTAGAGATGTGACCTGCTCTATAAAGTTATTAAATCCAACCTTACCATCTTCAATTGCTAAGTCTTCAAGATGAGCGAGATGAACAGCTGAGTCAGACTGAGTATTTTTCGCCTCTTGTATCAGCACCCCGGTCCAAAATTGCTTAAACGTAAACATGTGACTTATCCCTTAGGTGTATCGTACCAACCGGCAATACTGTTTAGTAGCTCTCTCAGTAGCTCTGCATTATCTTGATCCGGAACTTGTAGTAACAACTCTCTATCTTCTGGTGTGATAGTCTTTAGCTGAAGAGCAAGCCTAGCTGCAATAGCCAAGTCACTTAAACTTCTAGCATCTTGATCAACCGCCGGATCTGCATCCGGTACAGGTGGAGGAGCTTGTTCAGGAGGCAACTCACCTCCTGGGTCCCCGGCCATCGCAACCGGCTCCTCTTCGTTTATGAGACCTAGTTGATCAGTTATTAAGTTTGTAAATTTATCAGTTTTAATCATTATTGAAGTTGTGCTAGTGAAGTTATTTGTTGTAGAAACGCCTGCTTTTCTTGAGGTGTTTTATTTTTAGTAAATTCTTGAAAATCTAGATTCGAATTTAAGTTATTTATAGCGGTTGTCCTCTCGTTAGGAGTCTTTGCATTGAGTACCTTAGCCATCAGGTTAACAACTGTGGTCAATTCTGAAGTTTTTCCCTTATACTCACCACTCATGAGACCTGATATATTCGTCCCACCAGTACCATGGGACCCACCGGTGGCATTATGTACATTTTTGATTACCTTATTTAAGGATCCTATACCACTACCAACCTTTTTAATAGCTTCCCCCGGATTCTGAACTGCATTCTTAACTCCCTTGCCTAATTTCGACCCGGCCATCTTGTTCCACCCACCCTGCATCATATTACCAAACTTACCTTCAGAGATAAAATCTCCCGAAGCATCAACTGATGCATTTTGCTGCAACATGTCACCGGCATTACCGGAACCTTTTCTTAATGAACCGCCGGTGGCCGGGTTCTTCTGAAGACTCCTCGGTTTACCAACCGGCACTATGCCTTGTGCTGTAGAACCTAGTGCAGGTAGAGCGTTATTTATCGCATCTCCTGGTTTTATACCTAGAGCAGTCGCTAGTGCCATTAGATTCTCCGCTTTGACTTCGTTTGGTTGTGATGTATTAACCCTAGTCTGTAGTTCCTCTTCCGGATTAGGAAAAAAGTCCGCCGCATCTTTCGAGTCACCACCTAAGTGATTCCATACTTTACCTAACATACCTTGAGTCTTTCCGCCAGCCGCCACCGCCGGAGCCTGTGCAGCCGCTGGGTCCTGTGCCTGTGCAGCCGCTGGGTCCTGTGCGGGTAGACCCGCGACCGGTGTACCTGCTGGATCACCGGCTGCTGCCGGCACTGCTGCCGGCGGCACTGCTGCCGGTGGCTCTGCTGCCGCCGGTGCTGTTGGTTGAGGTGGTAGAGCCGGGGCCGGTGTACCGGATGGTTGAGCCGGAGCCGGCTTTACTAACGCTCCTGGGTCTTCTTCTCCTCGTGCCATCGCCGCCGTCCGTTGCTGAGGTGTATATGTCGCCGGCGCTTCAGCTTGTTGAAGCTCCTGCTCACTACCGGCCTTCCCCTGGCTCTTCAATCTCTGTCTTTTTTCTTCCGGAGATAAGTCCTTCCAAGCTGCAAACTCCTTCAACATATATGAAAACTCATTCTTGACAGAATGATTTAAATGATCAACACCCTCCTCCTTTAGAATCTGTATATAGGTAGAAAATTTCTTAGTCATCTAATTACTTATTAAAAAACATCATTTGTTTATATCGACTGAAGTACTTTTCGTTTAATTGCTTAAACTCGTTATCTCTTAAAAACGTCCGGACCTTTGATAGAGAATCTATCTTACTACCTCGTTGCTTTATAACCCTCCGGATATTCTCTATAGTCTCTATACTCTCTCCTGACTTAGTCTCTGCTATATGGTTAAAACACTCAGAGCTAGTGTAGAACTTAATTGGCAGCAAGTTAGCTACATGTCGTGTCAACGTACCTAAGAACTGTTTTAACCTAGTTACATCAACATAATCTGTAAGCTCTAGAAACTTTAAATCACATGAGCTATAGTAAAATACATGTGACCCATGGTCAGGTGCACCATCAATATACTTACAAAGACCTTTAAGTATATGATAATAGAAAATCCGCTTTGTGTCCTTATTACCAAGTCTAATAGGTTCTATCGCATCAATCGCATTCAGGTCGTTTATTATATTAATCTCTTCCTGCCGCATGATGTCGCAGCAGTTGATTAATATTATTTGATACTTATCTACCTTGAGTGTTTGCACTGGGAGACTCATCATTAAAATTTTTACTAATCTTTAAAAGAGTCTCCTTGTTCGCTTCAAACCACCCGTCCATCCGCTCAAGAACAACACCGTGTTCAAGACTATCGCTGTTATAAGCGACGTAATTATCACCAGGGTGATCAAAATTGTCATATAAATCCTTTTCATATACTATAAATGTTCCTCTGTTATTAATTTTAAATATCAAGAACCACAGCTTCTCCTCGCTCTTGGCTTGCTCAACCCAGCTCTCAAAAATCGCATTATGTTCTAATAGTGAGCTAAAGGAGAATCTCTTCAACGTCTTACACTCAAACTTTAAATACGCCAACTCTTCTGGAACAACAATGTCGCCCTCAAGTAATAGCTGCTGCGAGTTGGTAAGCTCCGCCGATCGGTGGAAGTTCTTTCCACCTACATATGCTCCGGAACCTGGTGTCCGGAAAAACTTTAAATTAAAGACCGTCGTTAGATGGTCTGCTGTAACACGCTCAAACGCATTACCTTTATTCTTTTGCATGCTCATTATCCGAAACTAGTACTACTGCGCCCACTCGGTCCAGTCATTCCTGACCCTCCTCCGAATCTTGTGAACGGCATTATCTTGATCTTTTTCTTTTTCTTCTTCGCCTTCTTGCCCTTCTTTTTTGATTTGCTAGTAGTATCGCTCGGGCCGTAAGCAAAAGGTAAGCGCATGTCGTTGTTACCTGGACCACCGTACCCGGAGCCTTCAGGGTTACTATTCAAAACGCTGCTAGTAATATCTTCCACTAACATATTATAGAATACCTTTTTAAATAATGCCACAAATATATTTATGTGGAATATGCAACTTTTAATGTTATAATATATAGAATGGCACCTAAGAAAGACCGGTTATTGGAGTATATCGATGAGATGGAGAAGGACGTCCAGGTCGATGAGCTCTCAGTTAAAGAAGTTCAGATGAAACTTCCAGCCTTAAAGCATAAGTGGGTCGGGCGTCTCATGCGCCACAAGGCTATTATTGGTGGGTTATATAGAAAGAAGGAGGCTATGAAGAAAGAAGCCGGTGAAAAGATGAAAGAGTCTACAATGTATAACATGTCTGATGTAGCTTTAGATAAGTTGATTGAGAAGCAAGACTCTATTATGGAGCTCAATACAGAGATTAGTGAACATAAGTTAGTGGTTGAATTTTTAGAGAAGAGTGAGAGGATTTTTAGTAGCTTCACTTTTGATATTAAGAACTTGATAGAGGTGATGAAGCTTGAAACCTTCTAAGATGATGGTAACTTTTGATATAGATAAGAAAGGCCGGGGGTTGGTCTCTGGAGAAGAAGTACCTAGATTAAGAGAGCGATTCTCGGTAGAAAACAAGGCCGCTAAATTTGGACGCTTCCGCGGAGGTTTCGCGCCCTTCCGGAAATATGTTATAACTCCCGCCGGTCGGTTTAATGTAGGTATGTATTTTGAGTTTAAAAAATTCTTAAAAGATCAATACCCAGATATCAAAATTATAAAGACCCCAGCGTTTAGGGAGTATATATTCCCTTATAAGTCTGTTAATATGGAGGTACCAGATCTGAAACTACCGCTTAGAGATTACCAGCGAACGATTGTATCTACATGTAATAAGGTTGGTAGAGGAGTTGTTGTATTGGCAACAGCCGGCGGTAAGACTCTAACGATCGCAAGCCTAATACAATCAGTTTATAACTCATCTGATAAAAATAATTTTACCTGTTTGTTGGTCGTCCCGGATATAGGACTAGTAAATCAAACGAATGGTGATTTTACTGAATATGGAGTCGGGTTCTCTCACTGTAAATGGACCGGTAACCATGGATTGAATCTTAAGTGTAATGTTATTATATGTAACATGGGAATCTTACAGAGTAAGAAGAGCGACTTATCCTTCCTCGATCATGTTGATCTGTTGATCGTCGATGAGGTACATAAGCTCCGATCCGGAAATAAAATTAATAAAATTTTATCCAAAATACCAACAAAAAATAGGTACGGCTTCACCGGTACTATGCCAGAGGAGCTAGAAGATCAATGGAACATAATAGGTACGGTCGGTCCGATTTTATATGAAAAGAGTAGTTTTGCTTTACGTCAAGAGAAGTATATTGCCAAAGCTCGGGTTATAATATTAAGATTAACCTATACATCTAGGAATGATCAACCGGCTTTCGATCATAATAACTTCGACCCAACCGCTAGATATAGAAAAGAATTAGAAAAAATTCACGAATCTGTATTTCGAAATAATATTATATCCAAGATATGCTCTAATACAGCCAACAATACCTTATTATTAGTAGATCACATTAACCATGGTCAGTTGCTATACAATAAACTTAGCACAGTATTAACCGACAAGCAGGTGTATTTTATTCGAGGAGAGGTTGAGATTGAAGAACGCGAACGCATCCGCGCTTTAATGGAGGAAAGAAGTGATATTATATGTATAGCGATATCAAAAATATTTTCTACAGGTGTAAATATTAAAAACTTACATTATATTATGTTTTGTAGCGGAGGAAAAGCGAAAGTCAAAATTGTACAGTCAATCGGTAGAGGTTTAAGAACCCATAAATCCAAGACTATATTGACTATCATAGATATCGCTGATCAGCTATATTATGGAAAACTGCATATGAATAAACGTGTGCTGTTATATGAACAGGAGAATTTTAGTTATGAGTATCAAACAATTGAAGAAAAAACCACTTAGAAAAAAAGCAACCAAGAAGGACAAGGATAGATATTACGTTAATGGTAACGAATTTAAAGCAGCTATTCAAGAATTCTACGATTCCGGCGACGTCCCAATTCCGGGTTCGCTAGCTATATATGTAAAGAAAATCGCAGATGGTTTATCCTTCGCGCCGAACTTTATAAACTATTCTTATAAAGAAGATATGGTAGGTGATGCCATTGTGAAAATGTTATCCGCTTTGATGAATAAAAAATACGACCCATCAACCGGAAGCAACCCCTTTTCTTACTTCACTACCATCGCCTTCCATGCTTTTATCAATAGAATCAAGAAGGAGAAGAAACATAGGGACATGATTAGTGATTATCAAGAGGCTGTATATGATGAGTTAATGGGGACTGATATTGGAGCAAGAGCCGCCGGCAGAGCGTCGACTACGAATAGCGACGACATAGAGTAGAGTATGCAGTTCCGTAAACAACGCGTGTGTTGCGTAAGCGACATACATATCGGCGTCCATCAAAATAGTGCTATGTGGCATGATATTGTTATAAATTGGGCTAGATGGTTGCGTGATGAATTAAAAGCAAAGGGTATTGAGGATATTATAATACCTGGCGACTTCTTCCATTATAGAGATGAAATATCAGTCAACACTATTCATGTCGCGTCTAATGTTTTAGATCTTTGGAAGGAATTTAATATACTAATACTGGTAGGTAATCATGATGCTTATTATAAGGAGCGAGCCGACGTAAATTCGCTATCTCTATTTAAGGGTCATAAAAATATCCAGGTAGTGGATGAAGTATACACAGTGGAGCAGTGGGGCTCTAAATACTCATTCATACCATGGGCGACGCCTATTACAGACATACCAACTAGTGATATTATCTTCGGTCATTTTGAAATTTCATCCTTTAGAATGAACGCATGGAAAGTGTGTGATGATGGAATGTCAGCAAAGTCTTTACTAGAAAAGTCTCCGCTCATAATCTCCGGTCACTTCCACTTAAGAGACGAACGACAGTACGACACCGGTAAGGTGTTATATTTAGGTAACCCGTATCAGATGGATTTCGGAGATCGCGAGTCTGCCAAAGGTTATTATTTATTAGACATGGTCGAGCGTGACTATACATTCTACCCTAATAACATCTCACCTCAGCATAAGAAAGTTAAGTTATCAGAACTCGTCGCGTATGGGGATATAACAGATGATGTAAAAAAGATATTTAAGAAGAACGTAGTTCGCTTCGTTTTTGATAAAAACATTTCTCCAGATGAAGTTGACGTACTGCTAAAAATCCTACTCAGTTTAGGAGCATTAATGTTAACAGTTGATTATGATAATACGTTTAATAATCTGACTTCAAACGACTTGACCGGCGCTGATTTATCCGGAGTTGATATGATTACCGCTATCGAGGAGTTCATTAATTTACTGGAAATTGATGATAAGGCCGGTATAATAGAACGTACCACCAGTATATATCGTAACTGTAAATGAAACTAGTAACATTTCAGCAGCTGTCTATTCGTAATTTTTTATCGGTAGGCGAAGAACCGGTCATCGTCAACTTCCGGAGAGGTTTGAACGTTGTCACCGGCACTAATAAAGATAAGCAGGATCGTCGAAACGGGGTAGGTAAGTCTACCATCGCAGACGCGATCCACTTCTCGCTGTTCGGTAGCACTATCCGAGAGCTTAAAAAGGAGCATATTGTTAACAATATAACCCAGCGAGATTGTGAAGTGGTTCTATTGTTTACTATAACAGACGGTAGTCTAGTAACGAGGTATAAGCTTGTTAGAAGGCTATCACCATCAAAGTGTTTCTTGTATGAGAATGATGTAGATATAACCCGAGACAGTATTAGCAATACTACGTCTTATATGGTGTCGTTAATCAACTGCTCATCTGAAGTTTTCCAGAACTGTGTAATAATGACGGTCAACAACACGACGCCGTTCATGGCTAAGAAGAAAATAGAGAAGCGAAAGTTCGTTGAGGGTATATTAAATCTTGAAGTTTTCAGTGATATGCTAACACAGGTCCGTAACGAATATAATATAGTAACTAAAGAGTTTGATATTGAGTGTATGCGATATGAAGAAGTATCAAAAACTATAGAGACTTATGAAAAGCAGATAGTACAACATAAGGGAAATATAAAAGCAAATCAACAGAAGGTGAAAACACAGCTTCAGGAAAATACTAGAGAAGTCTCTAGATTGACTGAAAGCCTCTCCGGTTTTGAAGGCTCTACATTACCTATGTTAGAACATGATATAGCTGATTATGAGTCAAAATTAACTAAGTGTGATCGAAAGATAAATGAGAAGACAGTAGAGCTAGCTCAACACAAAACCGAGTTAAAGTTCTTACAATCTACAGCAGAGAAGCTCTCCGGTGATAATGACGAGTGCCCCATGTGCTTGAGAAGTATATCAACAAATGACCGGCAACATATAATTGATGAGCAAAATAAGATTAATGACAAGATTGCAGAGACATCCCTCGTTATAAATAACTTCAGTGACGGTGAGTTGAAAAAACTCAAGTCGATGTTAGAGAATAAAATTAAAGACTTAGGTCGCGAAAAACAACAAGCTTCTGAAGCCTCTTTCCGAAAGGGTAGTATAGTAGGCGAAAGGGACCGGATATTTCAGTGGTCAGAGCAACTAGAAGCTCAACTATCTGCAGAGGATAATATTGGTAAGGAGCTGAAGAAATCGACAACAGCAGCTATAGACAGACTGTCAGAGATACAGCAAAATATTGATAGTGTAAAGGTGGAGTTAAACCAGTTAGATATTATTAAGTTTATAGTTTCAGAGGAGGGAGTAAAATCATATATTGTTAAGAAGATTCTGCAAGTCCTTAATAATAAATTAGGCTACTATCTTAAGAGGATGGACTCAAATTGCATCTGTGTGTTCAATGAATACTTTGAGGAGCAGATATTTGACGAGAAAGGAAAGCTGTGCTCGTATTTCAACTTCTCCGGAGCGGAGAGAAAAAACATTGATCTCGCCTGCCTTTTTGCATTTATGGATCTCCGTCGTCTGCAGGGAGATATAGTCTTCGACTTCAGTATGTATGATGAGTTGTTAGATAGTAGTTTAGATGAACGCGGCATCGAGATTGTTGTAGACATTCTTAAGGAGCGGGTAACTAAGTTCGGTGAGATGATCTACATCATAAGTCATCGAAAAGAAGCCGGCACCTTAGTTAATACTTCTCTCGGAGGAGATGCATCCGGAGAGATTATCTTACTACAAAAGCAAAAAGGCATAACAACTCGAGTTGCTATAACCCAAGAATAAACTAAATTATATTATATGTACGGTCATACAATGATACAAGGAACTGTCTTAGGCCAAGCACCGGTCTTTGGACGTGTTAATCAAACGAGTAAGCCTAAACCAGCACCTTCAGCGTTACCGCCGGAGGCGAATCTCCCCCGGGCTTTGAATTATTATGCAGATTACAGCGGTTGCGGTCACTGGCGAATGATATGGCCAGAGAATATACTAAACGCTTACCAGAAGTGTATCGTGCATGGTTCGTCATGCATGGTGTTAGATGAGAGGTATTATTCCGGTGTTAAGGCTGTCCGGATACAACGCCAAGCAACAGCGCAACAATTAGAGTTCATAAAACATCTCCGTACCTTAGCAGATAAAGAAAATTTTCAGCTACTGTATGAAATTGATGATATTTGCTTATTCGAGGACATCCCAGAGTACAACAAGTTTAAGTTCGCGTTTGATAAACCGGAGGTTCGTCAAGCGATCATTGAGATGATGGAGATGACAGATGAGATGACAGTTACATGTCAGTTCATGAAGGATTATTATAGTAGTAAGATTAATCATAAAAATATAACAGTCTTACCTAACTACATGCCGAAGTTCTGGATCGGTAATCATTATAATAGGAAGAAAATTGAAAATAATTTCCGGAGGAACGTCGCGAAGCCTCGAATATTATATGCCGGTTCCGGTGCTCATTTTGACGTTAGTAATAAAGCTGGGCAACAAGATGACTTCGCTCACGTCAATCAGGTTATTCGAAAGACAGTCGATAAGTACCAGTGGGTGTTCTTAGGTGGTCATCCAATGCTACTTAAAGATCTAATGCAATCCGGAAAGATCGAATTTCATCAGTGGAAGCCACTTTTAGATTATCCACAACAAATATACGATTTAGATATTAACTGTATGGTAGCGCCATTAATGGATAACAACTTCAATAGAGCGAAGAGCAATTTAAAGTATATTGAAGCCTGTGCATTCGGTATACCTATCGTGTGTCAAGATATGTGCACCTACGAAGAAGCCCCGCACCGGTTTAATACCGGAGATGAGATGATAGATCAGATAAAGCAAGTACTTTCTGGTACATCATCGTTTATGGCCACTAGTGACCAAGCTAGATCATATGCGGAAGGCATGTGGTTAGAGGATAATATTAATTGCTATAGAGAGCTATACACAACCAAACCCGGTTCTCCAGCAAGACCTATCCTCAACTCTATTAATAATATTGTTGCATAGCACCGCTCGGTATAGTATAATACGATAATGTATCGTAATGTATATTATGACTCCCGGAAGGAGCTATACAAGCTGTTTACCTGGGACAACCTAGGTGGTAGAGTAGTTCTGGATTGTAGTTATAATCCGTATTTATATCTAGAAACTAAGACCCCGGGCAATGCTTCGGCGACTTCCTTGTTTAAGACTCCGCTAAAAAAGAAATCCTTCCGGAATCAACATGAGCGCCGGAAGTTTATCTCTCGTTGCGGAACTAAGCGAGTGTTTGAGAACCTCTCATGTGACCAACAATTTCTATCTGACACATATCACACGATATGTACTGACGATGACTTTAACAAGTTTCCTGTCATGACTTATTTTATTGATATTGAGACTTACTCACCTGGTGAATTTCCTCACCCAGACCTAGCACGCGATGCTATCAATGTTATAACGATATATGATACTAGTGTTAAACGGTTTATCACATGGGGAACCACTGAGTTAAAGAAGTCTATAGACAACGTATCGTATCACTACTGCCAAACCGAATATGAATTGCTCTGTAAGTTCGTTGAATTCATTGAGACCTACCCACCTGACGTTATTTCCGGTTGGAATAGTCAGTTCTTCGATATACCATATATTATTATGCGCGTCGCGAAGATCTTAGGTGATAATGAACATCATCGCCTATCGCCAGTCGGTAACGTATACTCTCGGCAAATGAGAGGAAAGTTCGGAAATGAACAAACAAGATGGTATATTTCCGGTATATCGTCCCTCGACTACTTGGATGTATATCAGAAATTTTCTCCCGGAGTTAAGGAGTCTTATAAATTAGACTCAATCGCTGAAGCTGAGCTCGGTGATAAGAAGGTAGACTATGGTAGTTCTAACCTATCAGAGCTAGCGGATAACGATTGGCAGACATTTGTTGAGTATAATGTTCAGGATGTTAATCTCTTAGTTAAGATGGATGATAAGCTTCGATACTTAGAACTGCTAAGAATGCTAGCATACACCGGACTAACAACGTTCGAAGGTGCCATGGGAACTCTAGGTGTTGTAACCGGTGCCGCAGTCATCCAGGCCCGCAAACAGGGCAAGATCATGCCTACTTTTATTAAAGAGGATTTAGGTGGCGGTAAAAACCCGGGAGCATATGTAGGTGAACCACAGGGTGGTTTTCAGGAGAGTATATTATCTTTCGATGCTAATAGTCTGTACCCTAATGTTATGATATCCTTAAACCTCTCCCCAGAAACTAAAGTCGGTAATATAGTACATCAAGATACAAATGAAATCCATGTCCGGCACGTTAGTGGTAAGATGTATAAATTAACTACTAAGAAGTTTAAAGATTTTGTTGATAGTCAGCAAATCGCAATAACTAAAGCGAATGTCCTGTTTACTCAAGGAACGAAAGGAATCATTCCGCAGATTGTAGATGACCTGTACGCTGTCCGGGTATCAACCAGAGCTCAGTTAGAGAAGAGCAAACGGAAGGCGGAAAAACTTAAAAAGTCTACAAAAGAGTATGAGAAGATAAAAAAGCATATTGATCAATTAGACATTAAACAATTTACTATTAAGATTTTAATTAATTCTATTTATGGGTATTTCGGTAATAAGATGGCTCCATTTGGTGACGATGACATCGCTAGCAGTATTACACTGACCGGTCAAGCAGTAATCAAGCAGTCTAATAAAATTCTACGAGAGTATGTAGATAATAATACTGACACTGAAGGATCTGATCCAATAATATATAACGATACTGACAGTTCATATATTAGTATACAGCGATTAATAGACTCAAAAAATGTTAAGTTCTCGGAAGATGGTATAGTGTCTCCGGAAGCTTATAAACAAGCTGAGCTAATGGAAGCTCATCTGAATCGGAAGATTTTAAAGTGGGGTATATCCGAACTCAATAGTAACGACTGCCGGTTTGTTTTTAAGCGAGAGTGTATGAGTGACGTAGGAATATTTTTACAGAAGAAGAGATATGTTTTGAGAGTTTTAGATGACGAAGGCTTTAAGTGTAATAAATTCAAATATACAGGTGTGGAAGTCGTCCGGAGTACTATGCCGAAAGCAATCAAGCCTCATGTAAAGGATATAATTGAGACTATGTTAGATACCAAGTCCTTAGCAACAACTAACGACCGGTTTATGGAGACATATAAAGTGTTTAAGCAGTTACCTATTGAAGATATCGCTTTTGTAATGGGTATCAGGGAATACGATAAGTACGCGAAAAACTGTAACGGTTATAATGTAGGTAAAGGTACACCTATACATGTAAAAGCCGCTTACTATTATAATCTATTGGTAGAGAAGCTAGGTATAAGCAGTCAATTTGAATTGATAACAAATGGAGACAAGGTCCGGTATTACTATGTCAGTCCTAATAAGCTCGGTATTAGTTCCTTAGGTTATAAGCAGTATCTACCTGAAGAACTCAAAAAAGATTTTTTACCTAACAAGGAGATGATGTTTGAGAAAATTGTATACTCGATAATTGACCGTTTTTATGTCGCTGTCGGTTGGCGATTAAGCAAGCCATCCAAGCAGAAGCAGACTGATTTATTTGAGTTATTGAGCTTTTAGCAGTTGCATTCACATCAAACATAGTATAATATATTGTATGAGCAGTAAAAAGTTAACAGAATTGACCCCATTCGTCGACAACGTCGGACGAATTGTAATTGGTCGAACGATCGGTACCATCTCGAAGACAGCGAAGACCATTCAGGTCAAGAACCCGGCCATCGTCAATATTCAAATGCAAGAAGATGGGCAGGTCTCTGTCCAGCTTATCCCATATATGTTTAAGGAGTTTCTATTAGAAGATAGTCAGTCAGAAACCGTATGGGAATTTGGCCTCAATAACATTACGTACTCGTACAATGTAAAGTTAGACGAGCGGGTCACTCAGCAGTACGAGCAAGTGTTCGAAATCTCAGATGAAGAGCGTGAAGAACTGATTCAGAAGATGAAGGACACTGACACTGCCACCGGAACAGAGGAGGGTGAGGTAGTTAAGATTTTTGATGAAGATGGGAAAGCCCCATGATTATTGTTAGCTGAGATGATTGTGAAAGCCCTCTTCAGAAATGTTGAGGGCTTTTTTATTACAAGACCTTGCTATATGTAGCGTATATATTATAATATATGTATGAGTAAAGATCTAACTGCAGTTTTTAAAAATTTAGATAAATTAAACCCTGACGCGACAATCTTATCGGCCAGCGCACTATCAACTGTTAGTGAATATATAGACACTGGCTGTATGGTGTTAAATTCGATCATCTCCGGAAGTTTATACGGCGGTGTACCTAAGGGCCGGATTACCGGTTTCTCTGGTCCGTCTCAAACCGGGAAGACGTTTATTATTAATAAAATATTAGCCGAAGCTCAAAGAAAAGGGATGTACCCGGTTATTTTTGACACTGAAGCCGCAATTGATGAGTGTAGTACTAAAGGTGTCGGGTTGGATGCAGATAATGTAAAATATGTTCCGGTGCATACTGTAGAAGCTTGCCGGAATCAAATATCCACATTTCTAGATAGTGTTATTGAAGCGAAGCAGGAAGGTAACTTTATTATATCTATTGATTCACTCGGAAACTTGGCTAGTCAAAAAGAGGTAGATGATGTAGAGAAAGGTAAATCTGCAATGGATATGGGTCTTCGAGCTAAAGGACTCAAGAGTATGATGAGAATTTTAACATACAAAGCCGCGAAAGCCGGTGTGACGATATTGTTTAGTAACCATACGTATGATGACCCCGGATCTATGTTCCCGACACTAGTTAAGCATCAATCCGGAGGAAAAGGTCCTGTGTATCTCTCTAGCGTCCTAGTCCAGCTAGCTAAGAGAGATGAAAAGCATGACAAGGATGACGAGTCAGACGAAGTAATTCCGGAGGCAAATAAGTATAGTGGGGTAACTCTTCGAGCGTTGACAGTAAAGAATCGCTTCGTTCCACCATTTCTGCAGTGTGAGATGTATTTAAATTATAAAAATGGTTTAGATCGATACTCCGGTCTTAAAGACCTTGCTGTAAATCACGGTATTATTGAGCAAAATGGCTCTACTTATATTCTAGCGTCTACTGAACCTGGTGTTCCTGGTAAGAAGCTCGGGTACTACAAGAACTGGGGAAAAGATGTAGAGCTGTGGGATAAGACTATTATACCTCGAATTGAGGAAAAACTAAAAGACGTGTATAGTTATAGCAGCTAAACGACGCTGGTAACATCTTCGCCTGTACGCTTATCAACAACCTTAATAAGCCCTTTTCGTATAAAGCACCCGGTGTCCGGGCAATACCAATGAGCTTCAGTATAGAGCTTATGATCTCGTTCAGTTGTTACAAGTTTAGGTCGGCATAAACTGCCTGTCATCGGTGATGATATATTAGTGGGTCTAACCAAGTTCATATGTATATTTATACAATTTCAGTTGAAATACTAGAGAGATATACTATAATATATTTATGAGTAAGGCAATTGTACCTATAAGTGGAGGCATAGACTCTAGTGTAGTTTTGAAGATCGCGCACTCCGAAGGTCATGAAGTACATGCAATTAGCTACAATTACGGTCAGCGACATGACAAAGAACTCGCATGCGCCGGGTTACAGACTGCAAATACTAGTTGCGCAACTCACCAGTATATTAGTCTAGGATTTTTCAGCGACATAGTACCTACTAGTTCGCTAACTTGTGCAGATATTGATGTAGCTAAAACAAGAGATGTCCTAGGCGACCCACAAACCGTTAATTATGTACCTAATCGAAATATGATGTTATTATCAATCTGCACCGCGTACGCGGAATCAGTTGGTGCTGAGGTAGTATATCATGGTGCCGCTCTTGTCGATAGCCAAGCCGGCTTTTGGGATGGTTCAAAAGAATTCCTAGAAGCTATTAATAGTATAAATGCCCTTAACCGGAAGTGTAGAGTCCGGATAGAAGCTCCATTGATATCATTATCCAAGAGAGAGATAATAGAGAAAGGTATTGATATGGGTGTATATTTTAGTGACACATGGACTTGCTATGAAGGTAAGAAGGAGGCATGCGGTGAGTGTACAGCATGCAGCTCTAGAATTAAAGGGTTCATAGACGCTGGGTACATAGACCCGGTACCTTATAGTATATCTATACCATGGCAAAGGTACAAGTGCAAGGAGGTACCATGCCGCTAATAGGTAACCGCCGGTTACAGATGCTAAATGCTAGAGGTTGGTTTTGTTTAGCACTATCCGGAGTGAATCTGGTTATAGCCTTCGTCTTTGCTACACACGCTAGCTGGTGGTGTGTTGCTAGTCTATTTCTCAGCTTCATGCTGTGGTTAGGTGTGTATGACCCGAAAAATTTAAAACTTACAGATGACAATGAACAATCTAATAAATAGGCGAGCAGTACGAAAACTGGCTCTAGTAATAGCTAACGAGATGCATCCACAAAAAACGATGTCGGATGAGTATGTTGATGCCTCCGGAAGGACGTGGAACTACGGTAGAGCTTTGGCTTCCTCTGCTAACAAAAAATATAAACAGGTGAGCATATCTTTCCTAGAGCATATAAACGGCATGGTTCGAGTTGAAGTAGAGAAATATATTAAAAAGAATCCACCTAGGGGAGCGACAGTTAAGTAATGCCATCTACAGAGACACTAGACCGGACTTATTTAGAGTTAGCTAGAGTCTGGTCTCAATTATCACCTGCACAGAGGATGAAGGTGGGTTGCTTGATTGTTAAGGATAATATGATTATTAGTGATGGGTATAACGGAACACCTTCCGGGTTCGATAATACATGTGAGGGAGAGGACGGTAAAACGTTAACGGAAGTTCTGCATGCAGAGTCTAACGCAATAACTAAACTAGCAAAATCTACTCAGTCAAGTTACGGAGCAACAGTATATATAACATTATCACCTTGCGTTGACTGCGCGAAAATCATGATTCAATCCGGAATAAATCGAGTTGTTTACGGTGAACGTTACCGACATGCTGATCGAGGATTGGATCTCTTAGCAAGAGCCGGTATACCGACCATCTTGATATCGTAACATAGATATGTGTGGTATATTCGGAAGTTTGGATTTCACAACGTATGATCGGCTTTTTACTGCTAATCAAGTACGAGGCAATTTTGCTAGCGGAAGTTTATATGTAGGTGATGATGAGATATATCTCCGTAAGGATGGTAGTGAGTATACTACTGACGGAGAGCATTTCCGTTGCAATTTATTCAACAAAAACATGTTCCTAGGCCATACACAAGCCCCAACAAGCGCGCAAAGAGATTGGGCAGCTCACACAACCCACCCGTTCGAGTCCGAGGAGTGGATAGTAGCTCATAATGGTATTCTAGAAAATTATGAGGAGTTGAAAGATAGGTGGTTACCAAAACATGACAACCCGGTTGACTCTTCAATAATCCCCGCGCTGTTAGATATGCAGTATGTAGGTGATGAAATATACTGTATAGCAGAGGTTATGGGCATGCTAAAAGGTACATTCGCATGCTGGATATATAGCAACCGCTCTAGAACCGTGTATTTGGTTCGCTCCGGTAGTACGTTGTTTTGCAATATGGAGAATTGCGTCTTCTCCTCAATCTCAGTAGATGACTGTTACGTACCGGCGGATGAAAACGTTATATATCAACTAACCAAGGAAGGTATAACAAGCGTTGGTAAGTTTGAGGCAGACAGTCCGTTTTTTATAATATGAAGCGTTTTTTAATAATTACAGCAACACGACTCCCTCCGGAATCGACTGTACCGCTAACTGAGAGTCTAGCCGACATGGTACAGTTCGGGGTAACAACTGAGCATCATCAGGTAATCATTCGCCACGGTAACAATAAGGGCTTACCGGAGATTTATAATCAGTATATAACTAAAGAGCATTTAGATATATATGAAGGTATTATTTTCGTCCATGATGATGTATATATTGATGATATAAAGTTCCTAGAAAAACTCCGGAACTGTTTTAAACAAGGATACTCTGTTGTCGGACTAGCCGGGGCATCCTCAGCCAAGATCGCAAAACCGGCGTTGTGGCATTTAATGTCAGAAAGGCAGAACCAAACCGGTGCAGTTGCTCATCCATATAAAGATGGTATGTCATATGTAACTACATTCGGACCAACCCCTAAGCGTTGTCTTATAATGGATGGTCTCTACCTAGCTATTAATTGTAAGAAATTTAAACAGAACCCTGTTAAGTTTGACGAGCAGTTCACGTTTCATCACTATGATTTAGATTTTTGTTTACAGTGTAATAAGAACAAGCATAAATTAGTTGCAGTTAACATTAATGTCATTCATAATTCACCAGGACTACTAAAGCCAGAATCTAAAATATTTCTAGATTCGCAAGATAAATTTATTAAAAAATATAATGCCAAAAATTGATCATGGTTATTATGAGAAGATCATAATATATAAATTGTTAACAGACGAGACGTATTTAGCGTCTGTGGTCGATCATGTAGAAAGTCGCTTTTTTGACGACAAAAACATCGCATGCATAATCAATATTATTACTGATTTTTATCAAACGCGATCTCAAATACCCACAACGTCTGAAATAAAGAGTTATCTAACTACTGACGAGTTGAAGCAGCAATTTAAAGTTGTGGTTGGGTACTTAAGAGATGTCGCAGACCCAGACTTAAATGAGGATGAGTTGTACGAGAATACTGAAGTGTTTTTGAGAGAAAAAGCAGTCATGAAAACTCTGTTATCAGTCTCAGAGGATTACGCTAAAGAGCGAGACCATATTGACACGTCGCTTGTTTTAGATAAGTTTGATAAAGCATGCGGTATTACCTTAAGTGTAGATAAGGGTTTCGATTTGTTTAACGAGGTAGATAGACACATTGAAGAGTTGACTCAACGAGACAAAACTATACCAACAACCTGGCCATGGTTGGACGAGAAGTTAGATGGTGGGTTGCTAGAGGATGGCAGAGCACTGTACGTATTTGCTGGAGAAACTAATATTGGTAAATCTATAGTCCTAGGAAACTTAGCGATCAATTTAGCTAGCCAGAATAAGTCTGTCCTATTAATTTCATTAGAAATGTCGGAAAAGATATACACAAAACGTTTAACTTCTAGCATATCATCTATACCTATTAGTGAGTTAGCGGCCAACGCGGATGATCTAAGAGCTCAGCTAATATCGTACAAGCAAGGCCGCGATAAGGCGAGATTACTCGTCAAAGAATTCCCACCTAACACTATAACAGCTAATCACCTAAAGGGGTTTATAAAGAAGGTTGTTAGCTCCGGAATCGAACTAGATTGTATTGTCCTAGACTATGTAAATCTACTACATAGCACCATGGGAAACAATTCTTATGAGAGAGTAAAACACGCGACCGAAAAACTCCGAGCCTTATCCTACGAATTTGAATGTCCTATCGTTACAGCGACACAGCTCAACCGGCAGGGGTACAATGAAGCAAATCCTAGTCTGGATACTGTTAGTGAGAGTATAGGTTTAGCAGCCACCGCGGACGCGATTTTCAGTCTATGGCAAGAGGAGGAGGATGCAGAGTTAGGTGTAATGAGACTCGGTATCATGAAGAACCGATTTGGTCCTAATTTCGGTAGTACGGTGATGAGAGTCGACTACAATACACTCACTGTTGCTGAGGACCCTGATGCGGTGAGCGATGATATAATGAATGATCAGGCAGAAGATATGCTCGGTTTGCTATCCGGTTAATATTTAGTAAATAACGATAAATGGCCGCTAAAGATTATTATATATTCACCGACTGTGACTTAGATGGAGCTGGGTCGTATCTCGCGTTCAGCTGGCTCACCGGTCTTACAGATATCCCGTATATGGTCTGTCGAGTGAATGATTTAGAGAAAAAGCTCACCGGTTGGTTAAAAACTCATAAGTTTGAGGATTATAAGAAAGTATATTTTTTCGACCTAGATGTAAGCAAGGAAGGGATTAAAAAATTAATCGACCGCGATAATGTTGTTGTAGTCGATCACCACCTATCAAATATTGAGAGTGAAGTAGAGTTTAAAAAGGCTAGTATGGTGGTAGAGGACACAACTAGCACATGTAAGCTTTTATACAAAACATTTAAAGATAAGGCACCTGAGTTAACTAACGAGCAAAAACTTTTTATCTATATGGTGGATGATTATGACTCATACACTTTAAAATTAGCAGAGAGTAAAAAGTTAAATGATGTGTTCTGGAGCTACCAAGGCAACCGAGTTGAAAAACTAGAGAGAGACTTTTCATCCGGATTCACAGGGTTTAATAGGTTTCATGAAAACACTTTAATTATTAAAGAGAAGGATTTAGCTAAAATGAAAGCGGAGTCCGAAATCTTCACCGGTGTGATTAAGACTAAAAAAGCTACATACAAGGTCAGTAGTATTATTGGTAACAAATACATTAACGAACTTGCGGATTTTGTATCAGAGACCACTGATAGTGATGTCGCTTTAGTTGTAAATCCTTCCTCCGGAAAGGTCAGCTTCCGGAAACGTGGTGATGACGTCGAGCTCAGTATGGTTAAGTTAGCGGATATGGTCACCGACGAATCCGGAGGCCATGAGGCTGCCGCCGGCGGTATGATATGTGATAAATTTTTAGAGTTTACGAAAAGACTGTCCCCATTCTCAGCATGAGTATAACGCAGACAATAAAAAATCAATGCCCGGTAGAGAGATTATCTTTAGCAGAGGTTGATAAAGCGTTTTTAACCTTCTGTTCATATATGTGTATATTACACAACAAAAAACTTAACCTAGCTAATATATTTTTACTACTACTAAAGCATGAAAACATCCTAGACCTTTTCCAAGGCATGAGTGATTTAGATAGTAGTTATGATTGCATGAAATACTTTCTTCAACGAGATCCCTCGTTACACAAATCCAAGTATATTAAAAATTATATAGCACAGAAGGATGAGTGAGTCCGAGCCGCCTAATACGTCTCAACGAAATATATACAATACATGGTTGAGAGTGACTAAAACTCAAGCCGGGAGACCATTCCGGTACAGAAAGCGTTGGGACAATCTATCTGACGAGCAGCTGATTGCCCTAGAGCGTTTAGATCGATTTTTCAAAAAACACCGACAGATCAATATGGATGATTTCTTTAAGTCTCCGTATGTTCTATATACTGACGCCGTCCGATCCGACCACCCGGAGTACACTAACTTCCCATTACAATTTTACACAAGATACAAAGCTATAAGCATGTATAAACTAACACAACAAAATAACAGTTGAAAACCAACAAAACAGACACTATAATATATACATGAGTACATTCACACAATCAATGTTCGATAGTATTAAGACAGCTCTTAATAATACTAACAATGGAGCAACAAATTCAAGAGCAGATATTCTCCGGTTTACACCAGACAACCAGTATGACTTGAGGTTCGTACCAAATATTAAAGATCCTGAAAAGACCTTTTTTCATTACTACACTCAATCATTCACGTCTTTTGCAACCGGGCAATTTATTAGCGCCATGTCTCCACAGACATTCGGAAATACTGACCTGATCGCTCAGACCAAGTTTAAATTAAAAGCTAATGGTACAGAGGAGGAGAAGCGAAAAGCTGATACCATCCGCCGTACAGAAAACTGGCTAGTCAACGTATACGTCGTTAACGACCCATCCAACCCGGATAATAATGGAGAGGTCAAAATCATGAGATTCGGAAAACAATTGCATAAGATTATTATGGATTCTATTCAAGACGAAGACGAAGCCGCTGTCGGCTTCCGCGCTTTTGATTTGAGCGAAAACGGCTGCTCCTTCCGTGTAAAGGTAGAGAAGCAAGGTGACTTTCCGACATACGTAACATCTAAGTTTTTACTACCATCTAAGGTACCTGATTTGGAAGATGCTGACGCGGTCATGGAGAAGGTATATGCCTTAGATGAGGTATTTAACCTAAAGTCGGATGAGGATGTTAACAAGCTGTTAGATGAGCACTTCTATTGCGGAGACGGGAGAACAGCCGGAGCAGTGCCGGCAGCAACTACCCAAGCCCCGGTACCTGAAAAGAAGCGGGACGCAGATCTAGATGAGGAAGTGCCTATGGAGTTTCCAAAGAAGGAAGCTTCAAAAGCCGAACCGGCGGATAATGATGATAAGCTCGAAGAGCTACTTGCCGGCCTAGACGACTAAACCTGATGGACGATACAGCAAAAGCTCCCGGTCCGCCTCCTGGGTCATTCGATATGGACGCTGCCATGGCCGCACATGAAGATGCAAGTGTTGTATCGCAGGATGATGCCATGGACATTGCGCGTTTGTTTAATGTCATCGGTACTGATTTAACTAATATCGATAAACATAATGTAGGTGATGGTCCACCAGCTATGAAGCTAGATAAGGATGCAGTGATGGCTCAGCATATACAACAAGCCCCACGACCTAGTCCACCACCTGTACCGAGACCCGGTCCACCACCCCCACATGCCACCGGTGCAGTTACAGTACCGACAGTAAATATCCCTCATGTAGCATATGAGAGGGAGAAGAAAGCCACTACAGCACTAAAGCGGAAAGTTACAAAGCTAGAGAAGGACATTAAAACTATTAATGAGGTATTGAATCTCCCTAATAGTGTTAGTAGGTATAAGATTGTTACTGATGATGTGGATTGTATGTGTTCAAATGTACACACGCTACTAAATGTGTTTACTACTGAGATGCAGAAAAAACCAAAGAGTATAACAATTACAAAATGTTAGTACATATATCAAGTAGAGAGGAGTTTGTTAGCAAGTTCTTGGCACCGATAACTAAGCTTAGTGAATCGGCATGCATAACTATACACCGCGACAAGATCTCCGCATTAACTACCAATAGTGATAATTCACTAATATTACACCTATCGCACAAACAAGAAAACCCTTCTCTTACAGAAGGTGAAAAGGTCATTTTAAATGTACCTAACATTTCACGCTTTGTTAATTTATTTTCGTGTATCACAGATGATAGTACAGCCCTAGACTTCGCGGAGAATTGCGTGGTTTGTACCTCTGGAGATCTCAAATTCCGGTACCACTTGTTAGAGGATGGTATATTAAAAGTACCTACCGTAAATATACAGAAGATAAAAGAGTTAGACTTCGACACTACATTCTATCTACAAAAGGATAATATATTGCAGCTACTAAAGGCTAGCACGTTTACTACAGATACAGATAAGCTGTATATAAGTACTGATGATACTAAGGTGTATGGTGAGTTAACTGATAAACAGCAAGCAAATGTCGACAGCTTTCAACAACCAATCGCGATGAGCTATAGTGGTTCTGCCATAACGAATCCTATGTCTATCAATTTCGAGTTAATACGTGTAATAGGATCCCTTCGTCTGAACAGAGACTGTAAGACGGTAGTTCATGTTAACAATGAGAACAGTGTCTTCCTGTTTGACATTACATGCGGAGATAATAAATTACAGTATATAACATCAGCATATGCTGAATAATATTATGGCAAAGAATAAGATATCAACCTTAGGTTATTTTGTAAAGAGAATGAAGGACAGTGGGTATGTCGTGTGGAAGATGTTCAATGATTACCCGTTAGCAGATACTAGGAAGTGGACTATATTAGTCAACCCGGGAATAGAATCGGTGTTAGTGACTTGTATGGTCAACGTAGGAGAAGAAGGTAGCATACCACATTTTGATATATACGACGGTGGTAATAGAACAAGACACAAAAACGTCACTGTAGCTACAGACTCGATGGAAGTTTTTATGAATCAATTGATAGCTTATGACATAACTCCTGATAGTGATATGTATAAGAAGGAAGTTACGGAATGAGTGAGGACGAAGATACTGAAGGCGAACCACTTTCCGGCGACGAGACAATCGATGAGGTTGTTCTGAGCGATACTGCAAAGAAGAGATTGTTCAAGATATTAAAAGTATCTGACAATGACCTAGACGGTGCTGAGGAAGCAGATTTACAAGAAGGTATACATAAACATTTAATGGAGTATGCTAGCAAGAAGAAACTTGACCGGAAGACTGTTGATGACTTGACCCAAGTACTCGAAGAATATTTATCAACGTTTCTTATACTAGGTTATAACTTTAAAGGTGAACCGGTCCAGATAGTATCTGTAGACTCTCAACAAAATGCGGACGCTCTAGGCACAGCTATCCACCGGTTCTTAATGCATTCCAATCGAGCGAACCTAGGTCCAGACGGTCCTGAGGGTCCGCCTGATCCTGGTATGTACGAGTAATATGCCTAGACCATCAAAGAACGCCATGTATGTTATTAAGTGTGGTGATTATGGTGGTAGTTACATTATACAGTTTGATAAGACTGTAGCTCACCGAAAGTTTCTCCGCCTCCCGGAGCAGGATATTTTAGACGTACCGTTGTCTGCATTTGATAAAGGTCGTAGTACCGGCGTTTTAGATTTTGTTGCCAATATAGATAAAGACATTTATAATTACTGTAAACATATATACAATGAAAAAAACAATAATATTTGACGGTAGTAATCTACTACATCGATGCTACTGGGTCCATTCCGTCCGGAGAAACGTGAAGGTATCTCAACTATTCTTAGCGAGCATGAAAAAGTGTACTAATATGTTCGCTGCAGATCAAGTAGTCTGTGTATGGGATGCTCGGAAGAGATATCCAGAGCAGAACTACCGACACATCACTAGCAACGGAGCATACAAGCAGACTAGAGACAAGGATAAAAATGCAAAAGTGTACTCCTTCTGTGATGAAGTTCAAGAGATATCCGAACCATTGGGAGTTGCTCACTTAAACCCCGGCATTCTCGAAGCAGATGACTTTATATACTGGTTATGTAATAACATAGACGACTATAAGACCGTTGTTAGCTCAGACGGTGATCTCCTACAGCTAATAGGTGATACATGTGATGTATATAATCCGATTGTAAACAAGTTAATAACTAAGGAGACGTTTGAGGAAACCACTGGTATGCCGGATATCCGATCATATATCGTGCATAAGTCGCTAGTAGGTGATAAGTCGGATAATATCGCCGGTCTAGAAGGAGTAGGCCCTAAACGCGCTAAGCAGATAATGGAAAGAGGTATAGAGAAGCTGAGTAAGGAGAATAAGGAGTTGTTAGAGCATAACATAAATTTAATCGATCTATCTATTGGAAACATCCGGCATCCAGAGGAATGGGATTGGTATGAGGAAGAGTGGGGTAACAAGAAGCAGCCCCCACGCGATTTTAGTAAGTTTAAACAACTGTGCATTGAAAGTGAATTATTTGCTATAACAAATAAGTTAGCAGAGTGGAAGAGTGTTTTTGATAAGACTCAATCGATCGAAAATATCGTAGCAAAGTTAATCAAAATTAATGAAGGCGCCCTCTCTAACTTAAATGACTAATGAACTGACCAGTCAATTTTACATCCAACAATTCTTTCAATACGCTGGGTGGCCTAAGTATAATAAATTTAGCAATGTGTACAACGCATGTTGCCCTATATGTAGAGAGGGTAAGAGTTGGGGGAAGAAGAAACGACTATATTATATGGTCGAATCCGGAAAGGTTTGCTGTCACAATTGTGGTTGGTACGGTTCTGTTTTAAAGTGGTGTTTAGAGGCTAGTGGAAAGCCTTATGACGAGTTTATAGCGGATGCCGGCGTTGTCGATATCACTGATAAGTCTTTCTCTCCTATCATCAAGGCATTAGCGGATCGCCCTGCTCTTCCAGAAGACCCTATTAACATTTTTGATAAATCTCAAATAACATACTATCGAAAAACCGGCAGTTGGTCCACTCTTAAGAGTATTATTAGCTTCGTTGTCGGTAGAAGATTACACCGCGCAGTGAATAAACCTAAATCATTGTATGTAAGCCTAACCGATAAGATACATAAGAATAGATTATGTATACCGTTTACAGATAGAGGTAAAGTAGTACATTATCAAACCAGAGGAGTTTTAGAGGAAGATCTAAAAGATCGTCCGAAATATCTATCGAGAGTAAATAGCGAAAAGTCGTTATTTAACATTGATCAAGTAACCGATGATAACGATACTATATACATAACTGAAGGCCCGCTAGATGCATTTTTCATACCTAATGGAGTCGCAGTCGCCGGTATACAGGAAAAATCTAGATCACAAGCCTTCACTAAGAAGCAACGTGATCAATTAGCCGGTTCATGTCTACATAATAGAACATGGTGCCTGGATTCGCAATATTTAGATAGAGCTAGTTACAACAAAACAAAACAGTTAGCGGCCTCTGGATTGGCTGTATTTATATGGCCTGCACACGAAGGTAAGCAATATAAAGATTTTAATGATATGTGTATCTCAGCTGAGATCGATAGTATAGATACTAAATGGGTAGATGAAAACACATATACAGGTCAGTCCGCCCTCCTGCTACTCTCTCAAATCAATCTAAATTAGATGTTGCCTTGTGGAGCGGAATTAACAGCGGCTTCTCTCGCCTTCCGCTCAGCACCTAGGAGATACTGCTTTAGAGCCTCACCCAATGACGATAAGTCTTGCGCGACTCTAGAGATCTTCTTAGACTCACTCCGCTGAACGTCAGCCATAATACTACTACAATCCGCTCTATTGAGCTCGTAGTTCATAGAGCTTGGTTGTAACCCGTTGAGATGCTCGATAAAATCTTCAATTTGCGTGATCCACTGGTTCAGCTTCGTAGTCGCGCTGGATACTTGCCCGGCTTCGCCAAAACCTGCCGGATTATCCGGAACATCGTTAAACGCTTCCGGCGGTGTATCAGAATCTAGTCCATTGACTAGAGCTTCCTCATCACCATCAACTCCTGGAGGTGGTCCCTCTAGGTCGTCTTGCTCGATTAAGATCCTCTCAAATTGCTTTTTAAATATAGAACTCATCCTACTAATACTTATTAAATGTTACCCAATCTTTTAAGGTCATCCAGCTTTCCGTTAGGCTTACCAATGCCCCCGACTGTCGTGAATACATTCAACCCAGGTTTTGAGCCTCTATATATGCCTCGATGCACTGTGCTGTTCGGCTGCAACAGTCTGATAAACTGCTCAAACGCGTAGTCTAAGAAATCTTGAGGTATATCATTTAGAACCTCTTGAGAGCCTATAATACATGCCGCAGCTTTATCCCCGGTGCTCAGATCAATTCCACCAGCTAGGATGTTTTGCTTAAGGTTATCTCTAACAGCATAGCTGATATCAGTCTCATCCTTCCACTCTGTAATATTCGTCGCACCGAGTACCATCAAACCAGAATCTAGCACTGTTTGATAATCTGCTGCATCAAAAGATGAATAGTGACTCTGTTTGTTGACTATAGTGTTAAATAGGTGAAATAGTGAACATGTAGATAAGTTAGCCGTTTGCCAAAATCTATCAACAGCAAGGCCTGGATACACGGAGCTTATTTTCTCGTTATCGATTAAGATTAGAGGTGATAGAATACCCTCCTCAACCAACGACCATGCTTGCTGTAAAGTCTTATAAGCATTTTCGTTAACTTTAGAACCTTCAGATCTCTTAGGTAGTGCTAGTATACCACCTACCTTATTGGTTGTTATCCCTAGAGTCCGCTGAAGTTCGTAAGCTGTCTTAACTAGCCCGGCGAATGT
>TARA_R110000851_G_scaffold14121_3_pt1 | contig 51945 bp, 45 predicted proteins | sample TARA_R110000851 | Tara Oceans TARA_R110000851 (sample SAMEA4397627) | marine metagenome | biome: Polar Biome; feature: [DCM] deep chlorophyll maximum layer (ENVO:01000326); material: water (ENVO:00002006), including particulate matter (ENVO:01000060) such as... | depth 17 m
GGAAAAAGCCGTTGAAGGCAAATGTGGCGGCGACAAGATGAACTCTGCAGCAAAAACCGTAGAAGGTAAGTGCGGCGGTCAGAAATAATTAGCTGTGTTTATTTGATAAAGCCTGTACTTATCTGAGAGACTAAGGCCTGAATTTCAGGCCTGAATTTCAGGCCTTAGTTTTATCTGTTTTTTAACTCATTTTTAGCATTACTCATTAATTCAAGGACACGCATTATGTCGACAAATCATGCTGATGGCTTAGCCAATGTCGGGTTAGGGCTTCGTCGCGAAATGCTGGATGAGTTTTGTCGGCATGTGCCAACTGCAATTGAGTTTTTTGAAGTCGCACCTGAAAACTGGATGACGCTCGGTGGCAAGTTTGGACGTCAGTTTAAGCAATTAACCGAACAGCATGCTTTTTTTTGTCATGGGCTTTCGTTATCAATTGGTAGTCCTGAAGCGCTCGATAGTCAATTTGTACACAATATAAAACGCTTTTTGGATGAGCATAATATTGACGTGTATTCAGAGCATTTAAGTTATTGCTCTGGTACTGGCCATATGTATGATTTGATGCCGATCCCATTTACTGATGATGCAGTCATCCATACCGCTAAGCGGATAAAGCAAGTCGAAGACATACTCGAGCGTCCGTTTATTTTAGAGAATGTTTCTTTTTATGCGGCACCTGGTGCACAAATGAGCGAGGTCGATTTTGTGAATGCAGTCTTACAAGAAGCGGACTGTAAACTACTACTCGATGTTAATAACATTTATGTTAACTCAATTAACCATCAATATGATGCCCATGCCTTTTTGGCTGCCATGCCGACCGAGCGTATTGAATATTTACATATAGCAGGACATTACCAACAAGACATCGATTTAATGATCGATACCCATGGTGCGGATATTATTGATCCTGTATGGGCATTATTACAGCAATGCTATCAATTACACGGTGTGCATCCAACATTACTCGAACGCGATTTTAATATTCCTAAAACCAAAATTTTGCTGAACGAGATCAATCAGATCCATCAATACCAACAAGATGCTTTAGCTCAGCAGTCATTCGTGAGGAAGGCATAATGAGTTTTATCGCGATCCAACAGCAATTTATGGATTATATCCGTAATCCCAGTTTACCCTTACCGGAAGGAATAGAGCTGCGGCGAATGCAAGTTTACCGAGAGCTATTTTTTAATAACATTGTCGGTTTCGTGTCGAGTGCTTTTCCGGTGCTTAAAAGTTTGTATCAGGATGAGCAATGGCAGACATTAGTGCAGCAATTTTTTGTGGAGCATGATTGTCAAACGCCAATATTTGTTGAAATTGCGGGCGAGTTTTTAGCCTTTTTACAACACGAATATCATATGACAGAAGATGATCCTGTTTTTATGTTGCCGTTAGCACATTATGAATGGCTAGAGTTGTGTGTAGCGGTAGCGCCCGATACGCCCACGTCTCAATTGATCAATACCGGCGAACTAAGCCAGCATAGGTTGTGCTTAGCGGCCTGTGCCAAGGTGGCACAATATGCCTTTGATGTTCAGCATATTAGCCTTGACTACCAACCCATTGAACCGACACCGCAAGCGCAGTTTTTTTGTGTATTTAGAGATGCAGGTGATGAAGTCGCTTTTTTGCAACTGACACCGTTAAGCGCTCAAGTGCTGGCTTACATTGAACAAATGAGCCTTTCTCAACAAGGTGTAACGGTAGATGCCATTATTAGTTGGTTAAACGAACATTACCCAGAAATGCCCAGTGAAACTCTGTTATCTGGCTGTTTACCTCTATTGCAACAATTGGCACAAAAGGGCATTGTTATTTCATCAATTGAGGCATAATAGTCTTAGTATATTTAAGGTTTTTATTTTGTGAGGATAGGTCTAAGATAGGCCACTTTTTGCAATCTGCATCACATCCGTTGTCCGCAAAGTTAACCTAAATGTTGACTTAACATAACGAATGAAAGATGCCAGCAATCGCAGTAACAACATCTTCAATGTAGGAATAATCATGAGTCAGCCGTTTAAAGACCCGTTTAACATCTTTTATCTTATTGGTTTTATTTTAGTTTTGTTAATTCCTATATTACCCGCAAGCCTTTCATGGTTGACCGTAACAGGATTAATTTAACGTTTACTTCAGGTTAACCTGCGATGATATTGTCTTATTAAACCACTCTGATAGAGTGGTTTTTTGTTTGTATGAGGGCCTTATGGCGGTTAAACGCGGAATTTTTCTTATTATTGGTTTGTGCAGTCTAGTGTTAGGCGTCATTGGTATTGCGCTGCCTTTGTTGCCTACGGTGCCATTTATTCTACTGGCTGCGTTTTGTTTTGCGCGTTCCAGTGAGCGTCTTCATTATTGGCTAATTACTCATCCTTGGTTTGCTGAAGGTATTCATCAGTGGCAATCAAAGCGGGCATTAAGTCGATCACTAAAGCGAAAAGCCATGCTAATGAGCGGCCTAAGTTTTATGGTTAGTATTATTATTGTGCCGATAGTATGGGTGAAAATTATGTTGTTGTGCATGATGCTTGTTTTATTATTTTTCTTGTGGCGGATCCCAGAGTTAGAATAATAAATAGCCAGTTAATATAAGCCTGTTGCAACTGAGATTAAACGGGCATAAAATCTGCTTAGTATTTTTATCAGAGTCCACCATTTACGTGGACTTTTTTATTGCGTAATCACTTTTATACAGAGTTAACTAATTATGATGAACCAAGACAGTTTAGCGCTTATTAAGCAGAGCATTAAAACCATTCCTGATTACCCTACACCAGGCATTATGTTCCGCGATGTGACTAGTTTATTAGAAAACGCAGACGCCTATAAAGCCACTATTGCGATTTTAGTTGCTCATTACCAATCAAAAGGCTTTACTAAAGTTGTCGGCACCGAAGCGCGTGGCTTCTTATTTGGTGCGCCGTTGGCATTAGAGCTAGGTGTTGGTTTTGTGCCGGTACGTAAGCCAGGTAAATTACCCCGCGAAACCATTAGCCAAACCTATGAATTAGAATATGGTAAAGATACCTTAGAAATTCACACCGATGCCATTAATGCCAATGACAAAGTATTGGTTATCGATGATTTGTTAGCAACCGGTGGCACGATTGAAGCTACAGTAAAACTTATTCGTCAATTAGGCGGAGAAGTGAGCCATGCTGCCTTTGTTATCTCATTACCAGAAATTGGTGGCGAGAAACGCTTACAAGGTATGGGAATTAAAGTATTAAGTTTATGCGAGTTTGACGGCGAGTAATCAAAGCAATATAAACTGCTTTTTTATTAGGCAGTTAACTGCATTATGCTCTATCAAATACTTGCTCAATAATAGCATGCCAGCCCTTGGCATGTTATTGTTAATCCCTTTAAAGGGATTGAGTCCCGATAGCTCTGTGTGGGGAATTTCATGTCTTACCAAGTACTCGCCCGCAAATGGCGTCCAGCTAAATTTGAACAAATGGTTGGTCAATCCCATGTATTAATGGCATTAACTAATGCATTGAGCCAGCAACGTTTACATCACGCTTACCTCTTTACTGGAACACGCGGTGTGGGTAAAACCAGTTTGGCGCGTTTATTTGCTAAAGGTCTCAACTGTGAAACCGGCGTAACGGCTAATCCTTGTGGTGAATGTTCTAGCTGCATTGAAATTGCTCAAGGTCGATTTGTTGATTTAATTGAAGTCGATGCGGCATCGCGTACTAAAGTCGATGATACTCGTGAACTCCTTGATAATGTACAATACCGTCCTTCTCGTGGGCGTTTTAAAGTGTACTTAATCGATGAAGTCCACATGTTGTCGCGTAGCAGTTTTAATGCATTGCTAAAGACGTTAGAAGAGCCTCCTGAGCACGTTAAGTTTTTGTTAGCGACTACCGATCCGCATAAACTGCCTGTTACTGTATTATCTCGTTGCTTACAGTTTAATCTAAAAAGTTTGTCGCAAGACGAAATTTGCAAGCAACTCGAGTATGTGATCACCCAAGAACAATTGCCTTTTGAGCCACAAGCGCTGAGCTTATTAGCCAAAGCGGCCAATGGCAGTATGCGTGATGCGCTCAGTTTAACTGATCAAGCGATAGCGTTTGGCAGTGGCCAAGTGATGCTGACACAAGTGCAAACCATGCTGGGCAGTATTGATGAACAACATGTGCTGGCCTTATTAAAAGCCTTGTGTGATGCCGATGTTGGGCCATTAATGCAAACGGTAGCAAAAGTGTTGGCATTCGGTGCCGATGCTGAAGAAGTATTGCGCAGTTTATTAGAGTTATTGCATCAAATCACCTTAACTCAGTTTGCCCCCGCTGCAGCGCAACAATCGCTGTTTAGTGAGCAAATTCTAGCATTCTCACAGCAATTAGCGCCTGAACAAGTACAGCTTTATTACCAAATGTTGCTTAACGGTCGTAAAGATTTAGCCTTTGCACCCGATCCTAAATCGGGCTTGGAAATGGCGTTACTTCGCGCAGTCGCGTTTACCCCCGAAAAACAAGTAAAACGCTGGCTAACAACGACCCCTGCTAACGTTGATTTAAGCGTTATTGACGGTTCATCATCTCCAACGCAAGAGGTCATTGAAACAGGCCCAAAGTCTGATCTTCAGCCGCAAACAGACATTGTTTTACCGACAACAGTATTATCTATTCAGGCTGAAACTGCAGCGACCACAGAGGCTGAGGTCGACGTTGCTGATGCTATCGACGATGAGCCAGTCGCATCTGCACTGGTGGCTGAGCAAGCCTTGCTGTTGGACCAAGCGCAAAGTTTGGGGTTTGATCCATTGCCACCCAAAAGCGATATGCCGATTGGTAATGTTATCAACCACGACGTTAATCGTGACGTTAGCCATATGACAGCTGATAAGACTGCTGCCGACATTATTCATACTGCGGCATCAGACAATGCCGATATTCGTGCTGATGCTGAAACGACGACTCAAATCACAACGGCACCGCTGGAAAGGGATACTGCTGCGTCTGAAGAGGTGGTTGAAAAACATCAATTAGCGCAGAGTACTGCAGACACCAATGTTGTAGAAAATAGTCAATTGAGTGGTAATGCGGACGATATTCCGCTCAATGCGTATGCTTTTATGGATTATGACGTGTCTGATGACATGTCAATGGAATATCAACCATTTGATCATGACGAAGAGGGGGCTTTTTCGGCTTTAAATGGAACAACTGAAGCTAACAATGTTAACAATGTTAATGATGTTACTGACTCAAGGTCTGAACCGAAAACGGCTGATCATGTCATTGATAATACTCGCCAAAACCTCACTGATTCTGAGGATAATGTAGACGATTTTCTTGACGAAGTGTTAGCCAGTCGTGATTCACTTATTGCCGATGTCGGGGTATTACAACATAAAGATGAACTGGCAAAAAAAGAATCGACAAAAATAATCACTTCAAGAGTGAACAAGCCTGCAGTGACATCCGTTGTCAGCGCCAATGAGTCGCCTGCAGTGACTGAAACTGATCCTAAAGCTTTTGAAGCGTTATCGACTACCGAAACAATCAATTCTCCAGTAGTGGCAGATTATGATAGGGCTCCTTGGGTCGCGCCCGAAGAGGGTGAACCAATCAATGCATTTGCAGATGTTCATGATGCGAATAAGCCCGTCACTGAAGCCACTATTCAACCGACAGACACGGCCAGTCATCAGCAAGCTGCTCACGCACATAATCACGCACATAAAACGAGCTCATTGACAGCCCAATCGCTCAACATTAGCGCAGAGTCTGTCGTTCGAGGTCCTACTGATGCGACGCCCATAGATGTAAAAGCCCAATTTGAGCCACACAGTATTCAAGGAAACGAGATTGATTTACATTGGTATAAAGTGATGACTAATGTGTCTGTTGGCGGTAGGGTTCGGCAATTAGGGGTGAACTCTGTGTGTTCGACATTGTCAAATCCTATGATATTGGTGTTGAAACCCGATCAAAAACATTTGTCTGCCCAGACAGCTATTGATCAACTGCAAGACGCGTTATCTCAATACCTTGGGCAACCGACTCAAGTACAGATCCAGATTGGGATTGTGCCTAAACGAGAAACGCCCCTTGAGTTACGTAAACGTTTTCATCGTGAACTTATCGCACAGGCTCAACAGTCTATTTTGCTTGATGATAACGTTCAGTGGATGGTTCAACGCTTATCGGCTCAATTAGACAGTGACAGTATTGAATATCCGTTGGAACAGCTAGGACAAATTGCACAGGATATTACACAAATTAACGCTTTATAAATGAACAAATACGGTGATTTAGCTTAAAATGAATATATCTTCATCTCAAAAGTGTATTTGCTAGATTGCCAATCGATTTTATTTCAGTAAGATTAGCGTCACTATGACGACTTGCTAACAACCTTAATTAGAGAGAGATACGACTATGTTTGGTGGAAAAGGCGGTATGGGCAATTTAATGAAACAAGCCCAAATGATGCAAGACAAAATGGCTCAAATGCAGGAAGAAATTGCTCGCACAGAAATGACAGGTGAAGCGGGTGCTGGCTTGGTTAAAGTAACCATGACAGGTAACCACAATGTGCGTACAGTTGAAATTGATCCAAGCTTGATGGAAGACGATAAAGAGATGCTAGAAGATCTTATCGCTGCAGCGTGTAACGATGCAGCTCGTCGCATTGAAGAAAATCAAAAGACTAAAATGGCCGAAGTGACTGGCGGTATGCAATTACCACCAGGGATGAAAATGCCTTTCTAGAAGCTAAGATGCTGACTTTTCCTCGTGTAGTTCCCTTGTTATCATTTCTTGGGAATTACATTAGGAATTATAAAGGAATTTTGGGTCTTCATTCTTAGCCTTCTTAGTTTTATGGTCAGGTCGTTCACCCGCGATCCATTTGCCATAGATTGTTGAGTCCTCCCTATCACTATGCCCCATCTGATCCGCAAGCCAAGTAGGAACAGTACTAGCCATTTTTTGGGACAGTATTTAACTCAGGTCGCGTATATGGTTTATTTCACGACTTAGCAATACTCGTCTTCGCTCAACTTATTTGTTTTTATATTTTAGGTGATGCGTTTCACCATAACTGAAAGCATGTAAGTCTTTACGCGTTGATGTTTAAAGGCATTATCAGATGGCTGATCCGCACTAAACCAACTTATAACGGGTGCAACATCCATGCTGTTACAGCCTTGAAAAACGTAAAGGTTATGCCACCAAAGGTGATCATTGGTATTTAATGTCAACCTGACCCCAACTGGCTTTTTTGCTTAGGACATTGTCAACTCGGCCCATTTCACTAACACCCTATATTTCTAACATTCCTTATGAGAAGCTAATCGACACTTTAATTATGGAATATGACAATATGCTCACTTTATATGGCTTTCCCGCAAGTAACTATTACGGTTTGATAAAACATGCCTTGTTATTAAAAGGCATTGATTTTAATGAAGAGCGCACTTATCCAGGCCATCCCTCATATTTGGAAAAAAGCCCTATGGGCAAAGTGCCGTGTATTGGCACAGAACACGGTTTTCTATCAGAAACTGCGGCCATCCTTGAGTATATTGAGCATCATTACCCAGACAAGCCAATCCTGCCCAGCGATGCATTCCAAAGGGCAAAAGGCTTTGAATTGATGCGCATTGCCGAATTGTATGTGGAGCTATCCGCAAGACGGTTTTTACCCGAATTACTCATGGGTGCGCCAAAATCAGAATCAAACCGTGCTGTTATGTTACCCATACTGATAAAGGCCTTTGCATGCCTAGAGAGCATGGCCGCCTTTGGCCCTTATTTGATGGGTGAAAAGTGTACGCAAACAGATCTTGTCGTTCGATACAGTCTTAAGACAGGTGTAATGGTAGGGAACAAAATCTTTGAAGTAGACTTTATGGACAAAACACCAAAACTACAAGCGTGGTGGAACATTATGAGCAACGAACCGATTTCAAAAATAGTCGATACTCAAGCTGAAGAGTCTTTCCCAGAATTTATCGGCATTTTGCAAAAAGCGGCTGCTAAATAAGCCCTCACTAATAACGTTTCATATCTAAATATTTACTAGATGAAGCCATTGTAATATTCATATCATCTTAATGAAAAAAGTCATACCAATTCAGATAAAGAAGTGGATTGGTATATATCCCCTCGGTATCAATAACCTGTTATACGTAATCTGAACGATTTCTTATATTAAGCTCAGTAAGACTTACTCTTCGGCCTAATACCCTAGAGGGGTTAGTGAATGAGCCATTAATCGACCCTGAGTATACACTTCATCAAGACGACTATGCTGCAAAACCAATCGTCTGTACCGTTTTAACCATTGATGTAATAGCGGTTTTTTGATATTTAAAGCAAAATTTAAATATATTTACACCATACGGCTAGACTTGAACTTACCTTTTCACACCAGAAAGAGAGCAATCGATAATGACAACATCAAAACAACTATTTACCCTTATCTCCTCAGATGGACAACTTGAAATGTCCTTAAAGGATGTTGATGTGCCGGCCCCTAAACCACATGAAGTAATAGTGCGTATAGAGGCGGCACCTATTAACCCTTCCGATATGTGGCCTATGTTTGGCCCTTCAAATTTAGCCGCTGCACAGCTCAGTGGTGATAAATCAACTCTTAGTGCACCTCTTTATCCTGGCATGTTACCCCGTATTAAATCTCGCTTAGATCAGGTTCTCCCCATTGGTAATGAAGGAGCCGGAACAGTAGTGGCTGCAGGTAATAGTGAAGCAGCACAAGCGTTAATGGGCAAAACCGTAGCCATTTTATCGGGTGGTGCTTATGCGCAATATTGTTGTGTGCCAGCCCAAGCTTGTATTGTGCACAACGAGGGCATCTCAGCCAATGATGCTGCTTCCTCTTTTGTAAACCCACTTACCGCCTTGGGTATGGTAGAAACCATGCGTATGGAAGGCCATACTGCATTAGTGCACACCGCCGCTGCATCGAGTTTAGGACAGATGCTAAATAAAATTTGTCTGGCTCAAGACGTCCCTTTAGTCAATATTGTTAGAAAGCAGCAACAGGTGGACATACTCAAGGCGATTGGTGCCAAGTATATTTGTGATTCGTCCAGTGACACTTTCAAGGCTGACTTATATAAAGCCATAGATGAAACCGGTGCTACCTTAGCCTTTGATGCCATAGGTGGGGGCGACGTAGTGAGCGATATACTTACCGCCATGGAACAATCGGGCAGTAAAGACGCAGTAGGTTTTAATACCTATGGCTCTGAATATAATAAACAAGTTTATATATACGGTGGTCTGGACTTTTCTCCTACCATCTTGAACCGCGCATACGGGATGACATGGAGCATAGGAGGGTGGTTATTAATGAGATTCTTGGGTAAGCTGCAACCTCAGCAAATCGGACAGCTGCAAAAACAAGTGGCCAATGAAATCAAAACCACCTTTGCCAGTGCATTTACTGATGAATTAAGTTTTGAACAAGCCATGACTCCGGCGATTATTTTGCAGTACACCGCCAAGAAAACCGGTGAAAAATACCTCATTAATCCAAATAAAGCGTAGTAAATTTGCCATATGGGGATGTAGTTGATACATCCCCTTTTTTCGTTTGGTGTAATAACATGGTCTGAATAACGGTGTTGTTCAGGACAGTTGCTACAGAAATGTAGCTAGTCATACCCAATTCTTGATGCAATATTGATGCAAATTTTACAGGTTTTTTCCAGCAACGAACTATAACATTCTTAGCCGTTGAGCATGATTTATGCGACCAAGAAATCATGTCCAAAGTTATTTAACGTCAATAATTTAATAATAAACTGACTATTATGCTGAAGTACGTAATGGAATACCTGCTGTCCTTTATTAAGGATCCCATCACGGTTCTTTTATTGTTTATAAGAAAACTTTGGGGTTTCGTATTTTTTAAAAAGGTTGGTTTATTCAACTAGTGCGGTCTGACTCGTACCAGAGCCACCAATAATGGGTGACCAATGTGACGACCGTACTTTCCATTCCCCAGCCTCCTTAGTATATACTTGGCTAACTCGGGTTCTATAATTTGCCACAGCAGGACTTCCTTTCGGAGTCATAGAACCCTCCGAATAATAATGGGCCAGTGCAATCTTATCTGGTACCAAAATGGTAACTTGAATATGTTTAACATCGATATTGAACGCGTCATATTCTTCTAGCCGTCCATCGGCTTTGATTGTTTGGATCAGTCCGCCACTAGACCAGAACTCTATAGCGCCTTCGTTCGAATAGGTGCCTTCAAGCCCCTTGAGATTCTTTTTTACATAAGCATTATCGTCCATGATAGTCTTTTTGACCTCTTGCTCGGTCGCCATCGCTGTTTGAATAAATGTGCCAGTGATAACTAACAATCCAATTAGCGCAATGAATAGTTTTTTCATTATTGTATCTCCTTTGTTATTTGTTAACCCATCTATCATGACTGTTGCTATATTTCCATGAAGGTTGAGGCTCTCCATTTTTCAAGAAGTGGAATTAACGCCTCTCATTAGTCTGATATTAATATTAGCAGTATGATAATTAAGACCTTTAATGAATTTTAGAATGAAAAACACTAAAGCTCGTGTTGAAGTATAGATGAACTTATTCCTATTGCTTAGAATATTTCCGTCCTTAGCATTAGCGTGGCGATATTTTTAGTCACGTTGAATTAGGCCGATGACATTAGTATTTAATGACGCTTACTTCTTATAAACTAAATGAACAGTCCTTATACTAAAATCTTATAACGTCTGTTTTGGTATCAACTTTTTTTAGGTGAAATAATGTTAACGCTTAAATGTAGACTGTTTTAAAGCATGACTCGTCGTTAACACAGCTGCATTTTATGACGTCAATTCTGGCCGCTATTTAACATTGGTTTTCTGTTCATTTAAGTTCGGATTTTGAATCTGTATGCTTGGTTATAAACTACGATTTTTTATTAGAAAATTTCGATGCACTCTATAGACAACGTTAGTTAGGAACTATTTAGGAACTATATTGGAAATTTTAGGATTAATTTTTATGACATAAAATAACCCTAAAAATATAAAGAGGTTAAAAGATTAAAATAATAAATAAAATAGTATGTTAATGCTAGTAATATACAATCAACCACTTGCCAGACGAAATTGAAATGCCGATTTAATCTGCGTATTTTTATTGTTAGCCATAAACTGCATTCGCCAGGGCTTATTATTCAATAATGACATAACCTTGTACTTGATAGTCACCCCCAGTGTCATGATGCATTGCTGAAAACTATTTCGAGGATAAGGTTATTAAAAAAGCCGAATACACATGAATCAAAAAGCAAACGGTTAGAATGTTGAGCGTTAATTAACTGACCAAGCGCGTCTTTAGAACGTTAACCTCAGAATGCATGTATCAATATTAACGCTAGCCAAAAAAACTAGTGCAATGTGCGACTTGGGTTTATGTCAGTTATTACATCAGTGAACCAAGTCGTTCATTTTAGGTTATATATCACCAATCAATTTTTGAAAGTAAACTAGCTTAAAAAGTGTCTGTTTTTAGTTGAGCGCTATCATTAGACCTCACGATAGGGTTTTATCGGCAACAGGGCATAGTTTAGGTCATAGTTTAGGTCATAGTTTAGGTCATAGTTTAGGGTATCGTTTATTGCTGCTTTGCTTCTATTTTTACCCCATTACCACTTGGTTGCGGCCATTTTGTTTTGCCTGATAGAGTGCTCTGTCTGCATTTTTAATCAGACACAGGTAGTCTTTACACTCAGACGTTAGTCCTGCGACACCAACACTCACAGTAACCCCAATTGAAAGCATATCTATGCCAGGCTCTTCAGGCAGTGGCAACTGAGTGTTCTCCACAACCTGCCTGAGTCGTTCAGCCAGTTTATAGGATGTAGAAATTTGAGTTCGAGGAAGAATGACCACAAACTCTTCACCGCCATATCGGGCAAGTACATCCGACTCTCTTAATGACTCTTTGATATTTTGGGCGATATTTTTCAGTACTAAGTCTCCAATCTGATGACCATAGTTATCATTAATGATTTTGAAATGATCGATATCAATCATAAAGATAGACAGAGGCTTAGAGTAACTTTGGGCCCTTTGTGTCTCCTCTTTAAGGCGACGGTCTAAGTAACGACGGTTGAAGATCCCCATTAGTGAGTCGGTGATGTTTTCCTGCTTGAGGGCATACAACTGCATGATGTCGCTGGTCGTTTTGAGGGACAGGCTACAAACAACAAATACAAAAATAGCTCCGCAAAAAAATATAATCGGCACGACGAGATCGAGTGGTTGATAAGCTTTAACTAAGCTAAATTTTGCGTATACGACATAACCTGCGATAAAAAACAGGATCAGCAGAATCAGAAAACCCCAACTATAGCGTAATCCACCTATTGGTAGCTGGCGAAATAGCGTCCATACGGGTCCGATGGCCATTGCCAATAATAGCGCTCCGCAAATAACCAATCCGCTACCTAATACGGGTAAAATATCGTACATTTTGAGTCCTTACTCTGGAGTCACTTCAATTTGAAAACGCTTCACCTTGAGATGTTTTCAATATCGTCGTGAATATCGTCCTTGGAACCACAGAACATATCGGGGATACGATGATAGAATATCAGATGGTTTAAACAGAAAAGTGATAGCTCTCAAAAATAGATTAACTTCTTTTCTGATTATGTGAGCCCGTTAATGAAATGAATGAATATTGTTGTAATTCGGTCGGTTACTTAGATTTTTACTGCAGTATAAACAGAGGTTGTTTGAACCCGCTTCGGTGTTCATCATTATTAACAAGCCTAGTAGAAGAAGTATTAATTGAGCTCTTTACATATCTTCGATGTAACGATGACTCTGGGCATTTGGTTAAAGCATTAAATAAAAACACTTTGTAATGGCTCGATTGTTGGCTTTATTTATTCTAAAAAGCATTAATCTTTGCATTCGAGCGCAGCACAGATAATAATCGCACTGCATTGGTGCTATCGCAGATTGGCTTGGCTGATCACAAAAAGGGTTTCACCAATAACATCACAATGAGTTTAGTTATTAAGGTATTGGCAATTTTATGAAATTTAGTCCTTTGGTCGATGAATTAATTCAATCTTTACGCGCTTTGCCAGGCGTCGGACCTAAGTCGGCACAGCGTATGGCGTTTCAATTGCTTGAGCGTGAACGTAAAGTGGGCCTTAAGCTTGCCGATTCGTTACAAAAAGCCATGTCTGAAGTCGGCCACTGTCAAAGTTGCCGTACATTTACCGAACAAGATTTATGCCCCATATGCAGTAGCCATCGGCGTATTAATGCAGGGATTATCTGCGTGGTCGAAACCCCTGCCGATGTGCTTGCCATTGAGGCGGGTGGACATTTCAATGGTCGCTATTTTGTATTGTTAGGGCACTTGTCGCCATTAGACGGTGTTGGTCCTGAAGAACTGGGTCTGGCCTTACTTGAGCGCCATTTGATCTCTGATGAGGTGAGCGAGCTTATTCTTGCCACAAACCCTACCGTTGAGGGGGATGCTACCGCACACTTTATTGCGGATATGGCTAGGAGACACAATGTGGTGATTAGCCGTATCGCTCATGGTGTTCCTGTCGGTGGAGAGCTTGAATATGTTGATAGCACCACCTTAGCCTTGTCATTTAATGGTCGTATTCCGCTGTAAAAAAGCGGCTTACTCATTGAATACCACTGTGCCAGCGGATCATTAATCAGGTTTGCTGGCATTATTTCATCTATCAAGGGTGATTAATGGGGTAATAGGGGCGGACATTATTCGCCATATTGGCCTGATTTGAGCCTAACGGATGATTTATTATTCAACAAGGCGGTGTTGCCCCTTGAAAATATTGTAACGTTCCCCCATCTCTTGGTTAACACCGATTTTTAAGGCGAGTAGATTAATCGACTCGTGATTGTTTCAACGTAACACCAAGGGAAATATTCATGTCACAACAAGAAACTCATGGCTTTCAAACCGAAGTAAAACAACTTCTGCAATTGATGATCCACTCTCTGTATTCAAATAAAGAGATTTTCTTACGTGAGCTAGTCTCAAATGCGGCCGATGCAGCAGATAAACTCCGCTATTTAGCCTTAACCGATGATGCCTTATATGAAGGTAACGGTGATTTACGCGTCCGTGTTAGTGCCAATAAAGAAAAAGGCACAGTAACCATTACTGATAATGGTATTGGTATGACCCGTGATAGCGTCATTGAACACTTAGGCACTATCGCCAAATCGGGCACTAAAGAGTTTTTCAGTAACCTTTCTGGCGAAGCGTCAAAAGACACACAATTAATTGGTCAGTTTGGTGTGGGCTTCTATTCTGCTTTCATCGTGTCCAAAAAAGTCACTGTGCGAACTCGTGCTGCCGGTCATGCGGCTAATGAAGGCGTATTGTGGGAGTCAGAAGGTGAAGGTTCATTTAGTGTAGACAGTATTACTAAAAATGAACGTGGTACTGAAATTGTCCTGCATTTACGTGATGAAGAAACCGAGTTTGCTGACGATTATCGTCTACGATCAATTATCACTAAGTATTCTGATCATATCTCTGTTCCGGTACAAATGTGGAATGAAGGTACACCAGAGTCTGATGGCCCTGATGGCGAGAAAGTAGCGGCAACCGAAGGTGAGTGGAAAGTGATGAACAAAGCCACCGCGCTTTGGACTCGTAATAAGTCAGATATCACAGAAGAAGAATACCAAGAATTTTATAAACATATTTCTCACGATTACAGCGAGGCATTAAAATGGTCTCACAATCGTGTCGAAGGCAAACAAGAATACACCAGCTTGTTGTATATCCCAGCCAAAGCGCCGTGGGATATGTGGAATCGTGACCATAAACATGGCTTGAAGCTGTTTGTTCAGCGTGTGTTTATTATGGATGAAGCCGAGCAGTTTTTGCCTTCTTACTTACGTTTCGTTCGCGGGTTAATCGATTCAAATGACTTGCCGCTAAACGTATCTCGAGAAATTTTACAAGATAATCAAGTAACTACAGCAATGCGCGTGGGGATCACCAAACGTGTGTTAGGTATGCTTGAAAAACTGGCTAAAGATGAGCCTGAACAATACCAGTCTTTTTGGGCTGAGTTTGGTCAAGTATTAAAAGAAGGCCCAGCAGAAGACTTTGCTAACAAAGAGCGCATTGCAGGACTATTGCGTTTTGCTTCTACTGATGACAATTCGGCCGCCACAACGGTGTCATTAGCTGCTTATATTGAGCGCATGAAGGAAGGCCAAGACAAGATTTACTATATTGTTGCCGACAGCCATGAAGCCGCAGCAAATAGTCCTCATCTTGAATTACTGCGCAAAAAAGGCATTGAAGTATTATTAATGTCAGAGCGTATCGATGAATGGTTAGTGAACCACCTAACTGAATTCAAAGAGAAGAAGTTACATTCTGTCACCCAAGGTGATTTAGAATTAGGCGAGCTTGAAGATGCGGCCGATAAAGAAGCTCATGACAAAGTTGCTGAAGAATCAAAAGCACTTGTTGAACGAGTTAAAGCTGCACTTGCTGACCGCGTATCGGCAGTTCGTGTTACATCACGCTTAACTGACACGCCAGCATGTGTGGTAGCCGGTGAAGGTGAAATGTCGACTCAGATGATTAAACTGATGCAAGCTGCAGGCCAGCCAGTGCCAGATTCTAAGCCAACATTTGAGATTAATCCAACCCATCCTTTGGTTGAACATCTCAATAACGAAGCTGACGAAAAACTGTTTGCTGATTGGGCTAACTTGTTATTACAACAAGCGTTGTTATCAGAAAAAGGCAGTCTGGCCGATCCATCAGCGTTTATTAAACTGACCAATCAAATGTTATTGGCGAGTGTAAAATAACTTCGATTTAAGCAGTAAAAGCGGACAATAAGTCCGCTTTTGTTTTTGTCATACCGCGGAGGCAATATGGACTACCTCATCGATCTTACTAAAGATAATATTCAGCAAGTTGTTGATACCTCAATGCAAAAAATGGTGGTATTGGCATTTTGGACTCAACAACAGCCCGAAAGCGTACAGATGTTACAAACGCTGGAACAACTGGTAACGGCACAAGCTGGACGATTTATTTTAGCCAAAGTGGATTGTGAAACAGAGTTAGAAATTGCTAACTATTTCCAAATCCAAGATGTACCGACCACATTAATTTTAGATAAAGGCAGACCGATTGATGGTTTTGCTGGGCAACAAAGCCAACAACAAATTTGCGACATACTCGACAAACATTTACCGCCTATGTGGATACAAGCGTTTGATGAGGTTAAGCAACAATTAGCCCAAGGCGAGTTATCGTCGCAAGACTTGGGTAAAATAGCAGACCAATTAACAATCATTTATAACGATGCGCAACAGCAACCTGAAGTCGCATTGGTGATGATAGATGTGGCGTTACAGCAAGGTTTATTAGCGGAAGCAAAAGTGTTGCTAGCCCGTATAGGTTTAGCTGATCAAGATAGTTACTATCACAATTTAGTGGCCAAATTAGCGTTAGCGGAAGATGCGGCAGATACGCCTGAAATTCGTCAACTGCAACAGAATGTTACCGACCAACCTGACAATATTGATGCGGTGTTAATCTTAGCCAAAGCATTAAATGTCGCCCATCGTAATGAAGAAGCACTCGAATTATTGTTCGCTATTTTACAAAAAGACATGAGCGCTGCAGAGGGTAACGTTAAACAAGTCTTCATGGACATTTTAACTGCAATAGGCCAAGGCAACGCGTTAGCCAATTTATATCGGCGTAAATTGTATACTTTATTGTATTAAACAATTGCAGCCATTTTGTTACAATCCTTATTAGATTTAGGTCTAATGCTATAACAAAAGCGCTATTAATAGTGTGGTAAATGTGCGAAAATCGCCGCCCTAAAAAGAACACAAACTTAAAAGAGGACTTTTGAGATGCGCATTATTTTATTGGGTGCCCCAGGTGCTGGTAAAGGTACCCAAGCTCAGTTCATTATGGAGCAGTATGGTATCCCACAAATCTCAACCGGTGATATGTTGCGTGCAGCAGTAAAAGCTGGCACGGCATTAGGTTTAGAAGCTAAGAAAGTAATGGATGCAGGTCAATTAGTTTCTGACGATCTTATCATTGGTTTAGTGAAAGAGCGTATTACCCAAGATGACTGTGAAAAAGGTTTTTTATTAGACGGTTTTCCTCGTACGATCCCACAAGCCGATGCAATGGCTGAAAACGGAATTGAAATCGATCATGTGATTGAGATTGATGTGCCAGACGAAGAAATCGTTAAGCGTATGAGCGGACGTCGTGTCCATTCTGGTTCTGGTCGCGTTTACCACATGGTATTCAATCCACCTAAAGTGGCAGGTAAAGATGATGTCACTGGCGAAGATTTATCTATCCGTCCAGATGATGAAGAAAGCACCGTACGTAAGCGCTTAGGTATTTACCATGAGCAAACTAAACCATTAGTCGATTACTATGGCAAAGTGGCAGCAGAAGGTAAAACTCAGTACAACAAGTTTGACGGTACTCAATCTGTTGCTAAAGTTAGTGAGCAATTGGCCAATATTCTAAAATAATCGCTAATTAACGCCTCAATAAAAAGCCTGCATTGCAGGCTTTTTTATTGCTTAATGGACAAGCTAATTGCTCGAAAACGTAATGATAGACAGATATTGGACATCTACGTCTTTCTGTTTACCTCCGAACGGGGTGGGAAAACGGTTATCAAACAGCTCTTTTCTCTGGCAATACCGACGCTGCATTGACTTACAATAGGCCTGCTATTGACGCGCAGATTGCCCTTGCTAGTAAAAAAAGGCACGTTTTAAATAAAATCGCTCAAAACACTGTGCATTTTAGCTCTCTATCCATCTCTTATCCCGCGTTAAGGTTATTTAGGCCGTGAAAATGATAAAAGTGATATAGAATTAACGCTTACCTATGATAAAATTTGCCGCCATTTTCGCGGATGACAACTCATTAAAAATTCAATGGGTGTCAGTAATCATTAATTTCACACTTGCATGGATGCCAAGCTATGAGAGTCCAATATGAAGTTCCCTGGTCAACGTAAGTCCAAGCACTATTTCCCTGTAAACAGTCGTGATCCTTTATTAGCTCAACTTACGCAGCAGCCTCAACCTTTTTCTACTTATATTTGTGGGATTGACCAGACGCTGGTGGATATCGAAGCCAAAGTTGATGATGAATTACTTCAGCGTTACGGTTTACCTAAAGGCAACTCAACGCTCATTAACGATGAGCAAGCCCATCATTTGTATAATGAACTTAAGTTCAATGAGATCATCAGTGATGAGTTTGCTGGTGGCACCATTGGTAACACAGTACACAATTATTCTATTTTAGCCGATGACCGCTCGGTGCTTTTTGGGGTTATGAGCCAACATATTATGGTAGGTAGCTACGCTTATCGCTATTTATGTCATACTTCATCAAAGGTCGACCTCAACTTCTTACAACCTGTCGACGGTCCTATTGGTCGTTGTTTTACGCTGATTTCCGACAGTGGTGAGCGCACGTTTGCGATTAGTAAAGGATGCATGGATAAACTAACACCAGACTATATCGATAAAGAGGTGGTGCAGGGCAGTTCAGCATTAGTCATCACGGCATATTTAATGCGTGCCAGTGACGGTGACGGTATTACTGATGCCGCAATGACGGCGATTAATTACGCCAAAGAGGCTGATGTGCCAGTCGTGTTAACCTTAGGCACGCGTTTTTTAATTCAAGAAGAGCCAAAGTGGTGGCAAAATTTTATTAATGAACATGTCACTATTTTAGCCATGAATGAAGATGAAGGCGAAGCGTTAACAGGTTTTAAAGACCCATTACTTGCCAGCGAAGCCGCTCTTGAATGGTGTGACATGGTGTTAACCACGGCGGGGGAGATAGGACTTTATACCGCAGGTTATACTGAGGATAATGAAAAACGCGAAACCAGTCATACCTTATTACCTGGAGCCATTCCCGAGTTCAATCGTTATGAGTTTTCTCGACCGAAATTACAAGCAGATTGTGACACGCCGATAAAAGTATACGCACATATTGCACCTTATATGGGTGGGCCGGAATTAATTCGTAATACCAATGGTGCTGGCGATGGTGCGTTGTCTGCGCTGCTTCATGATTTATCAGCCAATACTTTCCATAAAACCAATATACCTGGCTCGAGTAAACATAAACGAGACGGCATATGTTATTCATCATTTTCACAAGTGTGTAAATACGCTAATCGTGTTGCATACGAAGTGTTAGCTCAGCATAGTCCACGTTTGTCCCATGGTTTGCCTGAGCGAGAAGACAGTCTAGAAGAGTCTTATTGGGAACGATGATCTGTCGTCGATAAAAAAAAACGATAATGAAGCATCATTATCGTTTTTTTTTGTGTTAATTTTTATAGAATAGATATCGACATCTAGTTTATTAATAAGCAATTAGGAGCGCCACGTGAAAGGACAAATCTTAAAAGAGATGCATGTACTTAAGGCTATTGAGCCAGAGTTTGAGACCCAGCGTAGAATTGCTTTTATCAAGGCAAAATTAATAGAAGCTAACAGTCGTACTTTAGTTTTGGGTATTAGCGGCGGTGTTGACTCATCCCTTGCAGGGCGTTTGTGCCAGCTGGCAGTGGATAGCCTTAATCAAGAAAAGGTCAGTGACGAGTACCAGTTCATTGGCGTTCGCTTGCCTTACCACGTGCAAAAAGATGAAGCTGAAGCCCAACAAGCCTGTCAGTTTATTCAGCCTTCACAACTGGTGACAGTGAATGTCCATGATGGGGTTGTTGGCATCCATAATGCCACACTAGCCGGTCTCACCGCGGTGGGTTTAGCATCAACAGATGCTGCCAAAATTGATTTTCTTAAAGGTAATGTCAAAGCTAGAATGCGCATGATAGTCCAGTATGATATTGCAGGGTTAGTAGGTGGTTTAGTTGTTGGCACCGATCACAGTGCTGAAAATATTACCGGTTTCTATACTAAGTGGGGAGATGGCGCGTGCGATTTAGCCCCGTTGTTTGGGCTAAATAAACGTCAGGTACGTCAGTTAGCGGCTTATTTGGGCGCACCTGATCTATTAGTTAACAAAGCCGCTACGGCTGATCTAGAAGACAATAAACCTCAACTTGAGGATGAAGCCGCTTTAGGACTGACTTATGATCAAATTGATGACTTCTTAGAAGGTAAAGACGTTGCCCAATCAGTTGAAGATAAACTCGTTAGTATCTATAAACGTACCCAACATAAGCGTGATCCTATTGCAACTATTTACGACTAATCGCTAATGTTTTGTAGCGGCGATGTGTTGTCGTGTCAGTTCAATGAGCGCATTAGAATATTGTCGATAATCTAAATATGGTGTCAGTAACACTGGGTGCTGGCGTTGTATTTTTTGCTGGTCATCCAGTGATGAATATTGTCGATAATCTAAATATGGTGTCAGTAACACTGGGTGCTGGCGTTGTATTTTTTGCTGGTCATCCAGTGATGAATATTGCCGACGATCCGTTATCCCCATTCGTAGCTGGGCTTCATTACCACATATAATATGCCAACATACAGAAGACAGCTTTAAGTCGTCGCTATAATTAACATCTGCTTTAACAATACGTAATTGGCAACGTAAGCGTGGTGTTTTAATGTCACTGTTGATGTTCTTGTCGGTTTTTGGTTGATGCCGTTCAGCAGATTCACTAAACAGATTGTCGCGGATCAACTTCCAACAAGCCCCTTTGTTAGCATTGATATCGTGCTCTAAACAGCAAATTTTAGCCATAATGGTGACAATTTTTCGCCAGTGATTTCCATTCAATACGACGAGTTGTGTTACTGCATCAACGTGAGAGGCTTGCCAATGTTCCGGTAACGCTGGAGGCGTAGGTAAATAAAAAATGATATCGGGATTCATGGGCCCCCATATATGGCTAAATAAAGCTGATGACATATCATTTCCACTATAGTTAAGGATGGCTATTGTTTGGCGGTTTGACGGTAAATGTTAAGCTATATTGTTGTTCATTTGATATTTATTTTCAATAAGGTTTACTATGCGCGCTATTGTAATTGGGTCGACTAAACATTTTTTGTTTGCCGCATTTTATGCTGCTTTGGGGATTGCTTTAGCGTTAATTATCGCTGCCGTTTGGATGCTTAATGCTCGGCCTAATTTATCATTGTGGCACACTACACACCTAACCTCTGAATATCATCAGCAGTCAGGCTTAACTGATTTTAATCAATATTTACTATTAGAAGATAAACTATTTGCTGAAGTAGAACAGCAAGTTTATCGTCAGTATCAGCCTGAAATAGCGTCTCCTATTAATCGTTATGAGCGTCATAGTCTGTCTGATCCTAGGTTATGGCAGCAAAATTGGAATCGCTCATTTGAATGGAAAAACCCACAAGCAGAGTTTGGCCTATTATTGTTACATGGCATGTCTGATTCACCCTATATGATGTCGCATTTAGCACAGCATTATAAGCAACAGGCATATGTTTTAGGATTGCGTTTGCCCGGCCACGGTACCATTCCGTCTGGGTTAACCGACATTACCTGGCCTGATCTTGCTGGGGCGGTGTCACTTGCCGTGGCACACTTATCTACACAACTGCCGGGTAAACCCATTTATGTGGTGGGTTTTTCAACTGGGGCTGCATTGGCGTTAAACCATGAACTTGAGAATATCAGCTTGGATAAGTCTACGAGCTTTGATGGCATGATCATGTTATCGCCAGCAATTGGTCTTACACCTATTGCTGCAGGTGCTTACTGGCAAGCAAAACTGGGGAAATTACTTGGGCAAGATAAACTGTATTGGAACAGCATTCAAACAGAATATGATCCGTTCAAATATCAATCGTTTGCCGTTAATGCTGGTGATGTTGTGTATCAGTTAACCCAGCGTAATCAGACCTTATTAGGGTCATTATCGGTGCAGCAGTTAGATGCTATTCCGGCAATGTTAACGTTTCAGTCAGTTGTCGATGATACGGTATCTTCGCTTGCTGTGGTTGATTTGTTATATCAAAGGTTACCGGCAAACAAAAACCATCAATTGGTGTTATTTGACGTCAACCGTACTCGGAGCAACAACCAATTACTTTTCCAAGACCCACTGGCATCTTTTGCCCCTTTTTGGCTGTCTAAGCCGTTACCCTATCGTCTAAGTTTGCTTGAAAATGACCCGCAACGTGATCATCATGTCCAGGTAAGGGAGTTAGCCGATAAATCGATAACTAATGATGTATTAGCGTTAAATTTAACCTGGCCTAAAGATGTGTTTTCATTATCTCATGTGGCGTTAAACTTTCCGATTGAAGATACGCTTTATGGGCCTCAATCTGGCAATAATCCTGACAAAATCCAAATAGGCAGAGCAATTTATCAAGGTGAACGGGGCATTTTTAGTATGACAGCCGACGACATGTTACGTCAGAAATGGAATCCATTTTATCCTTATATGATGACTCGAATTGATGCGTTTACTCAAGGACATCAATCTGAGTCATCATTGGATAATAAACCGCTAAAGTTTAGTCAGAAATGATATTAATTATTGTCCGGTTTCGTCCCTGCTGTTTTGCTTGATAGAGATTATCATCCGCAACTTTAATCCACTTATCGAGTTGCACGTTATAGTCCGCATTTGCTGTAATCGCGCCAATACTAACAGTCACTTTGAATGATTGTTTATCTTCGGGTGAGGTGATATTTAATTGTGACAATGCTTCTCTAAAGCCATTGAGATGTTGTTCAATATGTAAGGCGTTGGACAAAGGCAAAATCAGTAGAAATTCTTCACCGCCATAGCGGGCCACAATATCAATGTCACGTTTAAAATATGTCTGCATTAATTGAGATACGTTTCGTAAGCACTCATCTCCAGCCAAATGCCCATAGTTATCATTAACTCTTTTGAATAAATCCAAGTCAAGCAAGACAACGGTAATAGCTTGTTCACTGCGTAAACAAAAATCCAATAGCTCACCAAATTTACGTTCAGCATAACGGCGATTATATAAGCCTGTTAAAGGATCACGATCAACCAGTTCAGTTAGCTTTATGTTGGCTTTTTCTAATTCTGCAGTACGGTTAGCAACGGTCTGTTCTAACTCCAATTGATGAGCAACCAGTTGTTGTTTACTGGTCACTAAGCGTTGATACAAGCTGAACACTTCTTTAGGTGAATTTTCGTCAATAGTTGATGCTTTTCCTGTATCGGGCTGACTAAATTGATTGGCTACTGCTTCTAATGGCACGGTCAATAACGTACTCAGCTTTGTTGATATATAAAACGTACACACTAATAAAATCAGCAACAGAATAAAACTACTAAACATTTGTTCTTCGGCCAACTTTAGTAATGGTGAAAACTCTTTTAAAATATAAACAGTCCAACCATTATTCAATTCACGGTGAGTATAAATATACTCAGGCACAATTGAGGTCGTATTGTGAATATTGATAAGGTCAAGGTTGGCGCGATACACACCTTTGTTTATGACAAAATTAAATTGTGATAGTGGTTTAAAAGCAAGCTTTTCTGAAGCGTAAATAATTTGATTTTGCTCATCAACCATCACTACAGACTCATCAGTGCTGTATTTATTGACTTGATCAATATATGAAAAGTGGCTCAAATCAAACGAGCCTTCTATAATCCCTGCTATTTTTGTGTGTTGCTCATCGAGATAAAACGGTGCACTCATGGCAATAATGGCATCATTGCCAAAGCCGCGACCCAGAAAGGCGGATGATACAAAAAAGCGTTGATTGTAAAACGATTCAATAAAATATTCGCGGTCTTTAATATTGATGCTTTGTTGTTGTTTTTGGATTGAGAGCAGTCTTGACAATGGGCTAGCGTTGACAATGTTAGCGGCAGGATCGGCAATTAGCATGCTAATAAAGCTTGGGTAGCTTTGATGCAAACTCGATAAAATAGCTTGCCATTGCTCAGGCGTATCGGCCATTAAATTTAATTGATTGGCGGTATTTTGGATCACGGCCTTATGGTTTTCGATATGATTCTGTGCCGCGGTAGATATATGCACAACCGCTTCTGTCATATTTTGTTTTAACATGACTTGTTGACGCTCTAAAGAATAAAAATTAAAGATTAACGCCGAAAACAGTAATGTTAACGTGACCATTAACGTGAAAAAATAGGTCAGTTGCGCGCTTAATTGTCTGCGATGGCGGTCTTTTACTTTATCTTTTAAAAACCATAGCTTTGGAATAGCTAAAATCAGCAGTGATGCAAGACTGGTATAAATGAGTCCGTTGATCCCTTGCTTTGAAATGATAAAGCCTAAGTGAGATGGTGGAATATCCATCAATAAAACCGCATATAAATACACCATTGGTGCGCCAATTAATAACCAATAAGCGGCGTCGGCATATAAAGCATAGATATCATGGCGTCTCGCATAGCCTAAAAATAGTGCTTCTAATCCAAAAAATAAATACACATGGGGACTATCCCATACCAGCATTAATCCTGTTGATGCCATCATTGCTGTTACAAATGCGTACCAAGGTCCTAATAAAACAGCAGCAATGACTGTCATCGTATTACCTAGTACAAATTGCACATTGGCAAAAAATTGAATTGGGAAACAATTGATCAGCAGTCCGACTACTCCCAAGATAATCGACAATAAAAGGTGCTGTTGGTTAATGCGTGGTAACGTCAAAAAGATATCCTTATTATTTTTATTATCAAAAGATTCGTTGATATACGAGTACTTATCTCAAGAAATCGAATATATTTCAACGAAAACGATGACTTTTTTGTTAGTAAATGCCTCATTTTGTTTTAATTGATCGTCATTTAAGTCTCTTTGTGCGGTAATTTTGTTCGACCTTGGTCTAACTCGATGGAATGGGCAATCGAGGCTTTCACTTGTTTTTAACTGTATAACTCTGATTATTAAGTGATTTAATGGCTTGCAACAGTAGCTCGTTCGTGAGATACGACTAAGGTCTTGATTGTAGACCCCCCCTAAGTTGCTAAATTAACAATGGCTTTACAAAAAATAACATAGGGGAGTCGCAATGAGTTTTGAAAATAACGAAAAGGCAGCGGGTTACTGGCGTGAGAATTTACGCTTGGTACTTAGCTTGCTTGCCATCTGGGCTGCAGTGTCATTTGGCTGCGGTATTATATTAGTAGATGTACTTAACGAAATTACCTTCATGGGATTCAAACTGGGTTTCTGGTTTGCGCAGCAGGGTGCAATGTATGTATTCGTGGCGCTGATTTTTGTTTACGTAGCGAAAGCTAATGCGTTAGACAAAAAATACAATGTTCACGAAGACTAAGGGGCACTAAAAATGGATGTTCAAACACTAACATATATTATTGTCGGCGCGACTTTTACGCTGTACATCGGGATAGCTATTATGTCCCGAGCTGGTTCAACCAAAGAGTTTTATGTTGCAGGCGGTGGTGTTCACCCTGTTATGAACGGTATGGCAACCGCAGCGGACTGGATGTCAGCTGCATCGTTTATTTCATTGGCCGGTATTGTGTCTTTTACGGGTTATGATGGTTCAGTATATCTAATGGGCTGGACGGGGGGTTACGTTCTATTAGCCTTGTGTATGGCACCTTATTTACGCAAGTTTGGTAAATTTACCGTTCCAGACTTCATCGGTGATCGTTATTACTCTCAAACAGCTCGAACTGTTGCGGTTATTTGTGCCATTTTCATCTGCTTTACCTACATTGCAGGTCAAATGCGGGGGGTAGGCGTAGTGTTCTCTCGCTTCTTGGAAGTAGAGGTAGAAACCGGTGTGTATATCGGGATGGCGGTCGTATTCTTTTATGCTGTACTTGGCGGCATGAAAGGGATTACTTACACTCAGGTAGCGCAATATTGTGTGCTTATTTTTGCCTTCATGGTGCCCGCTATCTTTATCTCGGTAATGATGACAGGTCATATTTTTCCGCAGATTGGTTTTGGGGCTGAGTTAGTGGACGCTGCAGGTAATGGTACTGGGGTATATTTGCTCGATAAACTTGATGGACTGTCTGCTGAACTGGGCTTCTCTCAATATACTGAAGGTTCTAAATCCATGATCGATGTGTTCTTTATTACTGGAGCATTGATGTTTGGTACAGCAGGCTTGCCGCATGTGATTGTACGTTTCTTTACGGTTCCTAGAGTAAAAGATGCACGTATCTCAGCGGGTTGGGCACTCGTGTTTATCGCGATTATGTATACTACTATTCCGGCATTATCGGCATTCTCACGCGTTAATATGATTGAAACCATTAACGGACCAGAATCTACCGGTGTACCTTATGAAACAGCACCTGAGTGGATTAAAAACTGGGAAAAAACCGGTTTAATCACGTGGGACGATAAGAACAACGATGGCAACATTTTCTACACCAATGGTGAAAAAAATGAGATGACCATTGACCGAGATATTATGGTTCTGGCAACGCCTGAGATCGCTAATCTTCCTGCATGGGTTATCGCATTAGTTGCCGCGGGTGGTTTAGCGGCAGCATTGTCAACATCAGCGGGTTTACTACTGGTGATTTCAACGTCTGTTTCGCACGATTTACTCAAGAAAAATCTAATGCCGGATATTTCGGATAAGAAAGAGTTAATGTATGCGCGAATAGCCGCTGCCTTAGGGGTTGTTATGGCGGGCTACTTTGGCATAAACCCACCAGGTTTTGTTGCGGCTGTAGTAGCTATTGCATTTGGTCTCGCCGCTGCGTCGTTATTCCCAGCCATTATCATGGGTATTTTCTCCAAAACCATGAATAAAGAAGGGGCTATTTCGGGTATGGTGATCGGGTTATTATTTACTGCGAGTTATATTGCTTACTTCAAGTTTATTAATCCGGCAGCCAATTCGTCCGAAAACTGGTTATTTGGTATCTCGCCAGAAGGTATTGGTATGGTCGGAATGATTGTTAACTTTTCGATAGCCTTTGCGGTCTGTAAAGTAACCGCTAAAATTCCTGACGAGATAGTGGCGATGGTGGAGTCAATCCGTTTCCCTAAAGGGTCTGGTGAAGCGCAAAATCACTAATCAGCTTTAATTATCACAGTTTACAAAGAGCGCTTAGGCGCTCTTTTTGTTGGTCTTAAGTCCTATAGCCGTTAAGTGAAATGCTTTGCTATAGTGAGACTGTTGACCCATGCACAATAGGGAAATGATTAATGGATGCCAGTGAATTACAACCCGTCGAACAGTTTTTAGCGCTCCATTCTCCTTTTGATACTCTTCCAAAAGAGATCATCCAATACTGCGCTAAAATGATTACCATTGGGTATTACACTAAGGCATCAGCATTTGTTGAGTTCGATAAAGACAATCCCAAATTATACCTTGTTCGTAGCGGTGCTTTTGAAGTGCGCGATCCCGAAGGTGTGTTGGTCGATCGAATAGGTGAAGGGGAGTGCTTTGGTTTTTCCACCTTATTATCGGGTGAGAAGGTAGTCAATAAAGTCGCGATCCTTGAAGACGGTTTAGTCTACCATGTACCGCAAACTGTGTTTGGCCAACTACGAGCTCAACATAGAGGATTTGATCAATTTTTTACCCGCGCTTTTGCTAAACGTTTACGCAATGAAGCTAAATTTACCACCAAAGACTTAACCACAACTAGTCGTATTACTTCCATCATGTCATCTAAGCCCATCATCATTGACGCTCATGCGAGTGTGATCGATGCTGCCAAACTGATGCGAGAACATCGAGTTTCATCAGTGTTAGTTATCGATAATCAAAAATTAACCGGTATTTTGACCGACAGAGATTTACGTAATCGGATTATTGCAGAAGGGTTAGATGTGAATACGCTGGTGAGTCAAGCCATGACAGTCAACCCGGTGACAACCCATGCCAATGCATTAGTGTTTGAGGCCATGCTCGCGATGAGTGAGCATAATATTCATCACTTACCGGTAGTAGATGGCAGCCTTGCAGTAGGCATTATCACCAGCACAGATATATTGCGTTCGCAAAGCTCACAGCCTCTGCTTTTGATCGGCGAGATAGGGCGACAAGGCAGCATAGAAAATCTTATTCAAGTCAGTAAGCAGATCCCGCTACTATTACAAAATTTAATTAGTGCCGATGCCAGAGCTGAAGAAATTGGTCGGGTGCTCACCTCGGTAACCGATGCATTAACTCGCCGGATCATCGAACTAAATCAACTACTTCTAGGTCAGGCTCCGATGGCTTTTTGCTGGTTGGCTTTTGGTTCACAAGGCCGCCAAGATCAGGTTGCCTGTTCTGATCAAGATAATGGCTTATTGTTGGCACACGAACCCGATGAGTTTGCAGCAGCCTATTTTGAAGCTTTAACAAAAGCGGTGTGTAAAGGCTTAGATCAATGTGGTTATATTTATTGCCCAGGTGACATTATGGCGCAAAACCCTAAATGGCGATTGTCATTGGTCAAATGGAAAGGGCTTTTTTCGCAATGGGTTAATACGCCAGAGCCAAAAGCCTTAATGCACGCGAGCATCTTTTTCGATATGCGCCCAGTATTTGGTCCTATAACCTTGTTTAGCGAATTACAAGATTCGGTGCTTGCTTCAACTCAAGATAACGATATTTTTTTGGCAGGGATGGCGGGTAATTCGCTGGCAGAATCGCCACCATTAGGCTTTTTTAGGAAATTTGTCCTTGAACGTGATGGCAGTGAAGTGAAAGGCATGGATTTAAAACATAAAGGCAGTGCGTTAATTAATGACATTGCCAGAGTGTATGCTTTAAGTGCCGGCATCAAGGAGGTTAATACTGCTAAACGTATTAGAGCGTTAATGGACGCTAATATTATTAATCGTAAAGATGCACTTAACTTGGCGGATGCCCATGAGTTTATCGCCCACATGCGCTTAGCAAATCAAGGTTACCAGGTGACTCACAATTTGCAGGTGAATAATTTTTTAAAACCACAACATCTTTCTTCATTAATGCGCCATCAGCTTCGAGATGCCTTTAAGGTGGTCCATGATGCTCAAACGGGGTTAAAGCTTAAATTTATGAGGAGTTTTTAATGGCCAATTTGTGGTGGATAAAAGCCATACTTTGGCGCAAAAAATTGACCACATTACCGCTACAATTGAAGACCTATATCGATGAGATTACTCCGGCATTGTCGCAATTATATCGAGATGCTCCCTTGATGGCGATTGATCTTGAAATGACAGGGCTTGATCCTGAGAACGACCAAGTGATCAGCATCGGTTTAGTGCCCATCGTTGATGGCCAAATTCCGCTTAATCGCGCCCAGCATATTATGATCGCCATTGATGGCAGCGTGGGGGTAAGTGCAACGGTGCATGGGATAGTCGACAATCAATTACACATGGCATTATCAATTGATGAGGCGTTGAACTGGTTTCTTGCCCAGACTCAGGGGCATATTTTAGTCGCTCATCACGCCCCGTTAGATATTCATTTTATTCAAAATAAATTACAACGTTGTTTTGGGCAATCGATACCCATGGTGTATATCGATACCTTAGCTATCGAGCGAAAACGTTGTTTAATGCATCACCAAGTGCTCAAAGAAGGATCATTGCGTTTAGGTGCCAGCAGAGCGCGCTATGGGTTACCCGTCTATGCTGCTCATAATGCATTAATCGATGCATTATCGTGTGCGGAATTATTGTTGGCGCAAGTTGCGGCTATGGGGGATGTACAACGTTTATCGATAAGTGAAATCATCGAGATTGCCCGTTGATAGTGAAATAACATCAATAAAAAAACCAGCTAATAAGCTGGTTTTTTTAAACTATGCGATAAGGTTACTTTTCAGCTTTTGTGAAAAAATAATCCACAGCAGGTTGGATTAGTTCCAATGCCGTTTTATCACAGTCAGGTAGTTTAGCATCGCTAATTGTAATAGGGGTTGTTCTTTCTCCCCACTTTAGTAGCATAGCTGCCGAGGTTAATCCGGCCCCAAACGCACATGACAAAATTGTTTGATTGGCTTCAATTCTCCCTTGAGACAACGCATCACAGATGGCAATCGGGATTGTAGCTGCTGAAGTATTACCGTAATCAGCAATGTTGATGAAAGCTTTTTCTTTAGGGATTTTCATCCGACTCACTAAGGTATCAATGATTCGTTCATTGGCTTGGTGTGGTATGACAAAATCAACATCATTGATATCAATACCACATTTTTCCAAGACTTTATTACTGAGATTACCCATGCCATGAATAGCTCGTTTAAACACCTCTTGACCGTTAATGTGGATATAAAAGTCTAATGAGTCATTATCAAATCTGTCCATTTGGGTGCCAAAACTGGATTTTAAAATGTCGCGACCTTCAGGATCGTTATTTAACTCATAACCTAATACACCACCGGGTTGATCACTGGCTTCAAGTACCACAGCACCAGCACCGTCACCAAAGAGCACCGCTGTTTCACGACGAGACCAATCTAGGTAAAAAGATAAACGTTCAGCGCCAATAATAAGAATTTTTTTACTTTGACCGCTTTTGATCATTGAACTGGCTAACCCAACGCCATACAAAAAACCACTGCAAGCAGCGTTAATGTCAAATGCACCACATGTAGCGCCAATATCGGCCTGTACCGTTGATGCAATATTGGGGATCAAGGTATCAGGGCTGGCGGTAGCTAAAATAATTAAATCTAATTCACTGCCATCAATCCCAGCAGCAGCAAGAGCATGCTTAGCCGCAACAGATGCCATTTCAGAAGTATTAACGTGACTAATGTTACGCTTACTGATCCCAGTGCGTGTTTTAATCCATTCATCCGTTGTGTCCATGAACGTGGCTAAATCTTCATTGGTTAATGTTGCGGGTGGAACAGACTTACCCCAACCGGTAATGTGTGCATAATGCATAAGAAATTCTCTCAATACGTTTCAATAGTTAATTAAAATTATTTACAATATCAATAGCTTGATATTAATTTTTTGATACTAAGTTGTGATGCTAAATGCTCATGGCTAAGATTTATTATTATTTTTATGACTTGATTTTTTGTTCTACCAGTTTCGTTATCAACGCTGAGGCATGCAAGATATGCTCACGCAATAAAATAGTTGCCTTCTCTATGTCTCGATCCTTACACAATTCGAGTAACACTCTATGCTCTCTTTCTGCAATAGGGATCCCGCCAGTAAACAACAACTGTAAACGAATATAGCGATCACAATTGGTGTTTAACCCGTTAACCACTTCCATTGTATGAGGGCGATTAGCGGCTTGATATAAACGAGTATGGAACCGAGTATTAAGCTCACTCCAACTGGCCACTGACTCTTTGAGTTTAAATGCCAATTCAAGTTGAGCGAGAACGACTTCAGCTTCACCAAGATCATCGTCAGTTAAGTTAGGAATGGCCTTAGCCAATAAATCTGATTCGATCATAGCGCGTAATTCAAATAATTCAGTGACTTGTTCAACAGATAAAAGAGTTGCTGTGGCTCCTTTATGCGGTTCGAAATTGATCAAGCCTTCAGCTTCTAATTGTACTAACGCTTCACGTACAGGAATGCGACTTACGTTTAATTGATCTGCAATCGCAGACTGCCTAAGGGGTTCCCCTCCTTGTATATCACCAGAAAGGATCCGTTCTCTGAGCACTTCAACAACAAGTTGCGTGCGGGTTTTATGAATAATAGGAGTTATATTGCTCATGTACTCTAATAGTTTATCACTAAATTCTTCGAGCAAGAGTAACGCTTAGACGCCGTTTTATAAAGTGAAACCTCTGCAATTATGAAAATCAAGGCTATAAAAGTCGCTAAATAAACAAATTTACAAAAATATGCAGATTGACTAGCACCCAATTCATCTCAATGGGATAATCACAACAGTATAGAGTTTAAGGAGTGTTAGGTTGAATAAAGCAGTATTTCTCGATCGCGATGGCGTGATCAATAAAGATAATGGTTATGTTCATATTGTGGATGATTTTGAATATATCGATGGTGTGTTTGAGGCATGCTTAGCGTTAAAGCAAATGGGTTACCTATTAGTAGTCGTCACTAACCAATCTGGTATTGCTCGTGGTATGTACAGTGAAGACGATTTCCATCATTTAACTGAATGGATGGATTGGAACTTTGCCGATAAAGGTGTCGAACTTGATGGTATCTATTATTGCCCGCATCATCCAGAAAAAGGCCTAGGCGAATATAAGCAAGATTGTGATTGCCGAAAACCTAAGCCGGGTATGCTGGTAGATGCAGCGCAGTTTTTAAAAATAGATTTAAGCCAGTCTGTCATGGTAGGTGATAAAGCCGATGACATTCGGGCCGCAAGAGCCGCAGGCCTTAAGACAGCGATATTAGTCAAAACAGGCAAAGTCATTGATCAAGCGGGCAGCACCTTAGCCGATATTGTCTTAGACAGCATAGCCGACGTGCCTGGCTATTTAATCTCGCATTAACGCTAGGTTAAGTGCAAAGGGAACCAACTAAGAAATGAGTGACTAGCCAATAAATAAACTGTGGTAGAACTATTTTTAATCCTATTATTGACTATCACAGTCTAATTCCTGAATCATTGAATGTTCGAATCACACGCTAATTTTAAACATTGTGTGGATATAGTTCATCGTGGCATTTCATGTGAACCTTATATTAATGGTTGAAGGTTCACGGCTCAACAACCAAACATCCACTATTATGAACACTATTCTTTAGCGAAATAAAACTCCCAATGTTCAGCCGTTGGCTTTTTCTACTCCTGAACGATGAGTACCACAGTTATTATCTTAATCGAGGTGGCGTGATGGTTAAAAATTACAGTTTGAGGCATTGTATTCACTCATCGAATCAAGATCCTTTTCATAGTGCTTACACATTGAATTGAGCATCTTACGCCAGGGAGCATCACCCTGATAATTTGCTAGGCTCTGCCAGCTTTTTTCTCTAGTATTAACCAAAATAATGTTGTTGTCTTTGGGTAAGAGGGTAAGTTGCCAGTCTTGATAATAAACTGAACGTTGTTTAAGCCTAATATTAGCCTGATAGGCCGCGGGCTTCATTACGATCCGGCCATTGTCTCTGATTTCATAATGTGATGCCGTTTCGGACATGACCTTTTTATCATCGATAAAACTAGCGTTAATAGCGTTGACAGGCAGGGAGGATTCTACAAACACATATTCCTCTCCCCCAGTATTGGTGTCCAGAGCCTTAAGCGGGCGACCATCGAATGGATTATCCTGAGGTTCAAGCTTGAAATCTTGCATTTCAAATATGCTGGGTGCCACATCTATCAAGGAAAATAACCCTTTGACTACTCCGGCCTGATTGACAGGTTTTCCTTGTTTATACCTGATACTGGCTAATAGTACTTCCGATTGCTCCTGCGCCAGATTATTAGTGCCATGCCCCCAAGCTGCAACATTGAGTCTGTTATCTGAGTCTTCAGTTTGGCTTGAATGTAGCTTATCAAGCGTCAGTCGGTCTTTTGCTAGCATGAAGCCTTCACCGTGATCTGACAACAGGTAGACTTGAGCGTTATTGAGTTGACCACGACCTTGCAAACCCTTCATGAATTCATCTACCTGCCGGTCAACTTTCTTAATCATTTCTTGGTACATGTAATGATTGTAGTTGCCATCCCAGCGGGATTTGTCGAGTTCAATAAAGTCCTTGGATGTGAAGGGCCAGTGTAGCTGACAAAAGTGAACCGCTAAAAAGTTGGGTTTGTCCACGGCTAAGCCATTTAGCACCTCTTGATTGAAGAGATGGGGATTATAGGTTTTCCCGTAGGCTCGGTTGATGTAAAGGTAGGGGAATAGCCAGTGGGAAGCAGGAGTATTAACCCACAGGTTAATCAAAGGTAAGTCTGCAAAGCTAGCAATGATGGCATCGGCGGCACCAATTTTGGGGCCAATGGCTTTATCAAAACCATAGCTTTCATCTATCTGATTGAAGCGTCTCTCATCCATGGCATAGGTTGCTTGATAACCTTGCGCCTTAAGTGCGGTGATCAGAGGCAGGCGGAGATCCACTAGCTCTGGAGGGGCGAGATTGAATCTAGCACCATTTGTAATAGGGTATTGCCCGGTCAATATGCCCATCCAGGCGACATAGGTTCGTCCCTGTGGTGTATAGGTTCTATCATAAATCAATGATTGTGATAGTAATTTATTAATGTTGGGCGCCAGTTTATTGTCCGCGCCCTTGTGAGCTAAATGATCCGGCCGTAAGCCATCGATACCAATAATAATGATATTGGGTTTGTCACTCGATGTGGCAAGGGTCTGCTCTGTGGTACGCAATACATTATAAATAACCACAGGTGTGAGTAAGGTCATCACCAATGCGCTGGCAATAAAAAGGCGTTTTCTGGGTAACAGGGCTTGCACCATTGCGAAGATAAAATTAGTGATCAGAAGCGTTCCCAGAATGCCTATGAACACGCCATTAGCAAGTGGGGTCCCACGAAAGATCCCCAGTAATGAAGTTGGGTAGAAGTAAGCGTTGGCTGACAGAATGAAGATATAATGCAGTAATAAGAGAATAAGCCAGCATTGGGTTTTAACATTGTCATTGTCACTGAGCAAAAACCAAGAACGGCAAGACACTGTGATGACTGCAGCCCAGCAGGCATGTAACAAAAATACTATGCCAAGAAAATAACCTAAGTCCAGTAAAAGCCCTTTGCTGGACAGGTGTTCTATTTCAATCTGAGTCATGGCATTGGCCAGAGAAAAAGCTGAGTAAAACTGTATTAGTTGTTTATAGTTGATGAACACAACAATGAAAAGCAGCAGCAATGCCAGTGTCCTGATATAGGTTCTCATGAGTGAGATTGAACTGTTTCTTTTATTGTTATTGTGGTTCGACTCTTTGTTCATACACACGCACCCCATGTCTTTGGCCATTCACGGTAAGCCTGCTAGTTAAATGATGGCCTTAAGGTATTTATTCGCTGGATAATAGATTGTTAGCGGACTCTTCTAATATAACAGGTGTTTCACTTAAGGTATTTGAGGGCTTATTAGGAGTGCTGATATTGACTTGAAATTCGTCAAAGTGCCTGAGCAGTTTATTTTCATTTCCTGATGGCCAGTCGCCGAGAATAAGATAGCGCTCCGCTAGTGTGGAACCCGATTCATCTGCTGATCCTAAGGTAAAACGTGCCGACGCCACTGTCCATGCAGGGTAGAGGATCACTATTATCAGCAGTACTATGGTAAATGTTAATGCCACTTGGAGCCCATCGAGCCTAGTTAATGTCATTTAAGTACCCTAAAGTTGCAAAGTCACCCAGTTAATTAAGTTGGTTTTTTTATGCCCAACGTTATCATTGTAGCTCACCATGAGAAGAGTGCTGAAGATTGGCATCATTTTCTATATTAGGATTACGGTTAAATCTTCTTAACATCGAGTTTGCAGTAGACCGTATTTTGTACTAAATTTTTTCTTAGCAGTTTTAGGAACTGATTGGCTGTTTTATTCGCACTGAGAAAATTTGTCTCACGACTCGTTTCACTATAAGCCTCAGTACTGAATACTCATTATTTTTAATAACAAAAGACTGAATACTGCCCTATTAGGACTATATGAATCCATGCCTTTATTACAAGCTATTAGCATTTAAGCCATCCATTTACCCGAAAGCCATTATCGCTTCGAGGGGGGATTTGCCTGAAATGCTTATCAACAGGTTGAACAACTGTCGATATATTCATTTTCATCTGACTGTTGTTAGCCTGTCTATCGCTCGGGTTTGTCTACTGATACCATTTTTGTTGATTGTTTGCAGCCTGACTCAGCTTGCCCATGCCCAGGTGAACGCTGAGATTAATGATACTAGGATTCCTAGTGAGCAAATGACCGGGAGTCAGCGAACTTTGCTTTGGTTTGATGACTCTGGCCCACAAGACTTCACGTTAAGAATGCTCGCCTTATCTCAGGATCTGGGCTTTGCCCCGCATACGTTCGACGCCATGAACAATGAGTCTGTTCTCAGCCAGTCTGAGTCAGATGAGCGCTATTGTGAAATATTTATTGAGATGTTCAATGAGATATCTCAGCATAAGGGCGAAGACGTTCGTTTGACTGAGGAGCATTTGAGGAAAGTGTCGGATGCAGGGCAGTTGGCAGAGATGGTAGACAGTATTGTGCCGCACCATGAACAAGTAAAGCTGCTCAGAACTAAGATAAGGCAATACCAAAAACTGACCGCTTTCATCTGGCCACTATTTTCTAATATGTCATTGAGTTTAGGTCAGAGAGCGCCTGAAGTGGCCAAATTAAGATGGATGCTCACTCAGCTTGGAGATTTTCCCGTTAAAAAAAGCTCTGGTTACAGAGATGCCATTTTCGATGTAGGGCTTATTAACGCGATTAAACATTTTCAACAAAGACATGGGCTTTCTGTCACAGGAAAACTTAATGAGAAAACCTTATTGGCACTGAATGTATCGCCTTCTGAACGTATTGAACAAATGCGGCTGACGATTTTTAGCTGGTTTCAACTGCCATCAGATCTTCCATGGCGATATGTGTGGGTAAATCTCGCCTCATTTACCTTAGATGTGTTTGAAAAAGACGTTAGCGTTTTGCATATGAGAGTTATCGTCGGCAAGCCACTTACGCCGACGCCGCAAATGTTCACTCAGCTCACCCAGTTTACGATTAACCCCACATGGACGCCTCCGGTGAGCATCATCTTTGATGAATTACTGCCCCAGAACACTATTGAGCCTGGCTATTTAGCCAGTAGAGGGTTTGAATTACGTAAGTTTGTTTCTGGCGCCACATCAGTTATTGATGTGGGGCAGCTCTCTGGCCAGCAAGTGATCAGTTACTTGTCGAGATATAAATTGGTTCAGGAACCAGGCCATTACAATGCCCTCGGGAAATTCAGATTCTCTATTCCTAACACAGAGGCCATTTACCTTCACGATACCCCAGTGAAATCCTTATTCAATGGTTTGGATCGGGCCCTTAGTCACGGCTGCGTTCGCCTAGAAAATGCCCCTGGGTTGTTACAATATCTAATGGCTGATCAGGTTAAGCATCATACCTCGGCGATAACGGCCTCGTTAGACAACCAGCGTCCTAGGCATTTTTCATTGCCGGAGCCATTACCTGTTTATTTGATTTACCATACCCGTTGGATTGATTCCAATGGCGTGCTTCAACTGAGGCCTGATGTGTACAACTTAGATAAGGAGATGTAAATCAATGCAACAATAGCACTTAGCGCTCACAGGTCTACTTCTTCAAGAAAAATGGCCGTATGCGTTTAAAACTGCGAGCGGTAACATTATTTTATGTAGGCAAATCACGCCACAAAATTGCCAGTTATCTTAAGATCAGCAGAACCAGTGTGGATAAGTAGATAAGTGGATAAGCCGCTATTTATTTCACGGATTAACCGAGGGTGGCTGAGAAAAGCATACCGGCAGACCGCTCGGCTGAGCTTGAATAGCAACTAGCCGATTAATTGGCTATACAAAATAAAACCCCTCAAGTTGGAGAACTATTTGGAGAACTATTTTGGACAACTATCTGCTCAGCAAACCAAAGAATATATCTCTGCAACCTTTGGTGTCGATGATGAGTTATCGACTATTTTTCGTATTAGGCGCAAAATTAATAAGTAATGTTACATACCCCCCATGTCATCCCACCCCCCGGTCATTAAGCGTGCTCAGCGTTGAGCTGGTTATGATTACGAGCAATTCGTTAAACGCCAACCAGTTCAACGCAATAGCACTCACCGCAATGGCATAATTATTGGAGCAAATTTCGTTATGTTTTTGTTTTTGCAATAAAAAAATAAAATCAATTAAATAATATAAGTTATTGTTTTATAAGTTAAAATAAAAAATATCTCAATAAAATACGTTTATAGGGTCTTTTAAATCATTCTGCAGCGTGCGAAATGTTAATTCTTTGCTATCTTTAAATAGAACACGAATATGAAGCAACAGCTCATATTTATCGTGTTTCATAATTGATTGATTAATTGAATGAAACGACTTAATCGTTAATAACAATCCATGACACATAAGCGATGTTAGACGGCTCTTAAAAGGATATTGACTCTCTACCATCAGCTACATGTGTCTAATCCGGACGTTAGGAGATAATTTTATGAATATTATGAACTTGTTGAAAGATTTTATCGAAGATGAAAGTGGCCTAACGGCCGTTGAATACGCCATTGCAGGCGGATTAGTCGTGGGGGGGATGATTGCGGCTTTTAACACTTTAGGGACGAATGCGACCAGTAAAATTGACTGTCTTGCATCCGCCGTTAATGGTGTAAGCACCAATTGTGGGGGTTAAAGCTTGCTTCTATGCCTAGGCCTTGAGCAGGCCTAAGTATCGAGCCCCTGCTGTTTATTAAGGATAATGCGCTATGACCGAAATTCAGTTGATGCTTCAGGTTGGACTGGCGGGACTATTTTTCATCATAGCCATTGCCACAGACTTATATAAGCAGCGTATACCCAATAGCTTGTGCCTGATGGCGATATTGTGCGGTTTTGCTATCAACGGATATTTTGCCCAGTTAAATGGGCTATTGCTGGCAAGCCTTGGTTTTGGGTTGGCGTTTGCATTGCTTTTCCCTATTTTCGTTATACGTGTCTTGGGCGCCGGTGATATTAAGCTGATGATGGGAATTGGTGCCCTAATGGGCCCAGAACTGTTGGCTTACAGCCTGCTCTACGGCATAGCGGCTGGCGCTGTTACCAGCTTATTGTTGGTCATCTGGAAGACTGGCATGACGGGTTTATTAAAAACAGTGAGGCGATATTGGGATTGCATCTATTGCAAAACGTATTTTAAGCCAGAAGCGGGAGAAGCGGCCGGGCAAAAGGTTCCCTACGCGCCAGCATTGGCAATCGGTTGGCTATTCGCTTGTAGCTATAATCTCGACTTTTCAGGTGTATATGTACAACTGAGTCACTATCTGGGTATGGGGGCATAGTATGTTCCAATTTGAGCAGCAAAACTCTCCTCTAGTTCAAGCATCATCACAGTCAATTGAGAAAGAGTCACTAGAACAAGAATCTCTTGAGAAAACGTCACTTGATCAAAACTCAAACTGTGACCGATTGGCGCCAAAACCTACGACCATTGAAGCCACAGGTTTGTCTGAGTCTTTGTTGTTGGATCTTGTGGTGAAACATATTTTCACCGCTGGGGTATTAACCAAAGAGCAGATGGTTGCCAAAATCGGTATAACGGGTGGCATATTGCAACAATTACTCGATATTGCCAAGAAATTAGCTTGGGTTGAGAATCGTCAATCCACAGCCAGTGGCCAAATGCGCTATGCCCTCAGCAACTCGGGGGATATTCACGCAAAACTAACCTTTAGTCGCAGCGGTTATCTTGGTCTTGCCCCCGTACCGCTGAAACAGTATGTGCCGATATGCAGGCAGCAATCGAGCCGAGGAAATCCAATCACCCTTGACATGCTAAAACAAGGCTTAAAGTCTTTAGTTTTGCCTGATGACTTACTGCTTAAAATTGGTCCAGCAATGAACTCCAGTCGTCCGGTGTTAATTTACGGCCCTCCAGGCACAGGTAAGAGTTTTCTTTGTCGCCATCTTAACCAAGTATTGGGAGATGATATTCTTATCCCATACGCGTTGGCGATTGGTAATGACATCATTCAGGTGTTCGATCCAGAACTTCATCATACTGTAGAAAAATCACTCAACACTAATCCCTTGGATTTGGAACGTGGACATGATCCCCGTTGGATCCAATGTCACAGACCGCTTCGTATCACTGGGGGAGAGTTAACCGCTGAAATGTTAGAAATACAGTTCGATAGTCACAGTCGTAACTATATGGCGCCGATACAGCTAAAGGCTAACAATGGCATCTTGTTACTTGATGATTTAGGTCGACAGCGTATTAGTGCTAAACAGTTATTCAATCGCTGGATCATTCCAATGGAAGAACGAAGGGATTTTTTAAGTTTGCAATCAGGAGAACATTTTGAGATCCCATTTGAGTTGATTTTGCTTTTCTCTACTAACCTAAATCCTAAAGAGTTGGTTGATGAAGCCTTTTTGCGTCGTTTGGGTTACAAGATACATTTTGAAGCATTAGAGCCAAAATTGTATCGCAAGATTTGGTTTCAGGTATGTGAGGATTTAAGCCTGAGTTGTAGTGACGAGATGTTCCAGTATTTGCTTCTGGAATTACACAAAAAACATGGCAAACTTCTCATACCATGTTACCCAAGAGATTTACTGGGAATTATGTCAGATCAAATAAAGTTTATGAAATTAGCCCCGGTGGTGACTCAATCTTTGATTGATTCGGCATGGTCAATCTATTTTGTTTAATCCTGCTGGCGAAGGCGTACTGCAGATAATAAAGGGAGTTCATTATGACGAGCAAAACGTTATTATTCGTCGTTTTATCACTAATATTTGGTATATTTGCCGTTTATCTAGCACAAAACTGGTTAAAGTCTAATGCCAGTCAACCCAGTTCTGATCAGTCTGCAAGTGTGGTAACCATGGCAACTATGGTGCCTATGGGAACCATAGTTGAAAGAAAACATCTTGTAATGAGCTCTTTTCCTGATGCCATTATTTCTAAAGGCTCAGTGAAGAAATTTGAAGATGCAGAAGGTAAAATTACTAATCAAAAAATCTTTCAGGGCGAGATATTACGCGAAGAGAAGTTGAATAAGAAGGGTGAGGGGAGCTCCTTGGCCAGTCTCATCCAGCCTAAAATGCGAGCCGTCACTATTCGGGTCAATGATATCGTCGGCGTTGCAGGGTTCTTGTTGCCGGGCAATCGAGTCGATGTCATTAATCTGTTTAATCAAGATGGCTACAAAACAGATATTGTACTTTCAAACGTTAAGATCTTGGCTATCGATCAACGCGCTTCAAATGATGAAAATAAGCCTATGTTGGTGCGAGCTGTGACGCTGGAGTTGACCCTAGATCAAGCGGAAGCGCTTTTGGTCGCCGAAGGACGTGGAACACTGCAGTTGGCCCTAAGAAATCCCAATGATAATGAACCGATAAATATTGCGGCAATAAACAAGCCCGAACCGACAAGTGCACCTTTAATGGGCTTAGCCCCCAAATCCGCACCGGTTCAAGTCAGTAAGCCAGTAGAAAAAGTGCTATATGCACAGTCTCCTAACCGAAATGAAAAAATATTGATTTTAAAAGGCATGCAAGAACAAGAGATTAAAGTAAATAATTGATCGATTTTACTGCTTATCTCAATTAATAAGATCGTTTAAAAGGAGTGCACCATGCTGAGTTCAATTGGCAACTTTTCCAAGCTAGGATGCTGTTTTTTAGCTGTTTTTTCAATGATGTTTCATGGCTTAGCATTTTCTGGCGGCCCGTTTGATCCTTCAAGAGAACTTAAGTTGATCCCCATTTTTAAATCACGAGTTCTCCAGTTACCTAAATCTGTACACCGGGTGTCGGTGGGCAACCCAGGTATTGCCGATATTAAGTTGCTACCCAAAAATGAGCTTTATATCCTAGGTAAAAAATTGGGCAGCACCAATATTATGGTTTGGGATAAAAATGATGTGCTTAGTAGCGTCATGGATATCGAAGTCACCCATGACCTCAACGGTCTAAAGTTACGTTTACATGAGTTTTTGCCAACGGAGAAATTGGCGGTACAGACTTCTCAGGGGCAGTTATTGCTCAGTGGTCAGGCTTCTAACTTGCAAAAAATGAATACGGCTATCGAGTTAGCACAGGCCTATGTTGATTCTGCTCCAACAATAGGTGAGCCAAAGAGCGCTGTACTGAATATGATGACGATAGGGGGGGGGCATCAGGTCATGCTTGAGGTTGTTGTTGCAGAAGTGCAGCGTGAAGTGGCACGCCAATTTGATTCTAAATTTTTAGCGTTCAATCAGGGGTCACAATTATCAGGCGGAATTGTTGGCGGCGGCGGTGGTTTTGTTGACTCTGGGATAGGTGGCGTGACCAGTAAAGGATTTTTCGCTCAGTATATAAATGAAGATTTGCTGATGAATTTTGCCCTCGATGTGGCAAAGCAAAATGGCTTAGCCAAGGTATTAGCTGAACCTAACGTGACAGCCATGAGCGGCCAGGCCGCCGAGTTTTTATCCGGTGGAGAATTCCCTGTACCGATCCCCGATAGGGATGGTCGTACTACCATTAGTTATCGAGACTTTGGGGTAGGAGTTAAATTTTTGCCCACTGTACTGGACTCGGGACAAATTAATTTAAATCTCAGTGTCGTTGTCAGTGAGCTCAGTAATGCCAATGCAGTCGGGATATCAAACAGCAATACAAGTTCTCTTTTGGTTGTCCCCTCTTTGGTTAAGCGCAGTACTGCGACGACAGTAGAATTGGCCGATGGTCAAACTATCGCCATTAGTGGGCTGATTAGTGACAACCTAAGAGAGAACATAGATAAAATACCTGGCTTAGGCGATGTCCCCATATTTGGTCAGTTATTCTCGAGTAAGAACTTTCGTAGTGGGCAGACCGAACTGATTATCTTGGTCACTCCTCGTCTCGTCAGACCGTTCAATAAAAAAGACATTTCCTTACCCACGGATGGCTTTGTTTCTCCTTCAGATCTCGATTTTTATTTGTTAGGTAAGATGTCCACTAAATCGCAACCCAAACAGAGATCTGATATGCCTTATGAACCTGTCGTGTCTGACATTGCAATTGAGAACAGTGGCACACAGCAAAAGTATGGACACTCACTTTAAATTGGAGGCTAGGTCATGACTATTTTTAACTCTACAATCGCGTTACGACAAAAGCTTATTTTGGCTTCAAGTGTTCTCTTGTTATCAGCCTGCGCCAATCAGTATGATTTTGCGATGAATGAAAGTTATCAGCAAGTAAAACAAGTACAAATACTTGACCCAGATGCAACAGAACGAAACAACGGAGTGGTACTGAGTCTTGAAGGTAATTATGGCCGTCAAGTGATGCTTGAGTATCGAAAGAGTAATCAGAAGCCGACAGAATCGAAAGATATTGGGTCGTCTATTATAGATAACTAGCATAGCAAGCTGGGGATCTATCTTTTGGAGGGCGATATGAACATTACGACCAAAAAAAATCAATCACTGAAGCACAAACTGCCAAGTCGTGAAAAGGGTGCCATTTTGATAATGTTTACCATTGGCCTATTTGCAATTTTGGCTGTTGCAGCATTGGCACTAGATGGGAGTCATATGCTGCTGAGTAAAGGCCGATTGCAAAATGCGGTCGATGCGTCTTCCCTGCATGCTGCCAAAATTTTGGACAGTGGCGCAACGCTTGAAGAGGCTCGCGAGGCTGCGGTGACTATGCTGGCCCATAATCTTTCATATCAAGAGAACAATGAGTTGGAAACCAACGTAAGTTTTAGCCCAGTAAATTTTAATTCAACTCAAGTGAGCAGTAATATCGCCGTTGAGTTTTCTGCATTACCTTATCCTTTCACGCCCGTTACCGTCGAAGGAAGTCAATATATACGTATACGGGTTGAGAATATTGGCCTAGATAATTACTTGGCTCAACTCCTGAGCTTCAATAAACGTGTCAGAGCATCTGCCGTTGCGGGTCGCAGTACCGACCTTGCCTGTAACAATAAGTTAGTGCCTTTATTGGTGTGCGCCATGAATGATGATCCAAACTATTCGGTAACGGATGCTAATGGGAATGTTACTCCAGCGCCCTATGGCATAGAAACAGATAAATTATTTGCGATGAAATCTGGCTCAACGCAGGCTGGAAGTCCTGCCATTGGTCCTGGAAACTTTCAACTGCTTGCCTTGGACGGTGTTGGTGCTTCAGTTGTTCGTGAATCCTTGGCTGGTGGGTTCTCAACCGAAGCTTGTATCGGTGCTGGTGATACGGTACCAACCGAGCCGGGTAATAAGGTTGGACCCGTCTCTCAAGGACTCAATACCCGTTTTGATCAATACCAAGGCGGAGGCGTGAACTCGACGGATCATCCCAGAGACAGGAACATCTGTCAGGGTGAACGTGTCAACCTTGATGCTAATGGTGATATAGCCAATCCAGGCGCTGCATTTTATTCTCATAGCCAATATGTCACAGATGAGGGACCCTCTGCTTGCATAGACACCACTGTTGAAATTAACCATAGACGTGAAATGCCAGTGGTCATTGGTGTCTGTGATGGCTTAACCAATGGCCGAAATGATATCGAAGTCAAAACCGCAGGGTGTTTCTTCCTGGTACAAGATGTTGCCCAAGGGGGTCAAGAATCGTTTGTTATTGGGCAATTTGTTTCAGAATGCACGGGAACGGGTAATGCTTCTACTGACCCCGATTTTATCAGTAATAACCATACCATTGTCTTATACCGAGACCCTGATAGTCCTGATTCCTAGGAGATAAAGATGAATTATCAGTCACAAAAAGGGGTTGCAGCTATTGAGATGACCCTATTATTGCCTTTTATGTTACTGCTGGTGTTTGCCACTGCAGAATTGGGACGATTAATGTTCCAGTACAATACGCTCACTAAATTGGTGCGAGATGCAGGTATTTTCTTGAGTCATAACGCGGACACGAGACAAACATCAAGGTTACCCAATCCCCTGATAGATGCAGAATGTAACAATTGTATATCTAAGGCAAAAAATTTATTGGTTTACGGCACGATAAACAGTGGTGGGATCCCTTTGCTCAGTGGTTTAACCATTGGCAATGTCAGTATCCTTGAGTCGCCGGTTGGCAGTCGTCGTTTGGTTATTGATGTCAGCTATGACTGGCAGCCATTGTTTGGTGAAGGGTTAACTACATTTGGATTGGGGGACTCGGTCGATCTCAGTTTTAATCTCAATACTCACTATGCGGTGACAGCACTATGAAGCAAGAAAAAGGGGTTTATGTGGTTGAATTTGCCATAGTAGCAGGGGTGTTTTTTGTACTGCTTTTTAGTGCTATAGAGGTGGGGCGCTTAATCTATACCTACAGCGTGCTGCAGGAAGCATCTAGGCGAGCAGCACGATTGGCCATAGTGTGCCAAGCAAGCACAGACATTAATAATCTGGCGCTCTTCAAAGGCGTGAAACTCGTGCCAAATTTAAATAATAGCAATCTTGTCATTCATTATTTGGCAGCCGATGGTAGCGTTGTAACCGGCTCCGATATTGAAATCGTGCGGGCTGAGATCCTAAATTACCAGCACGACTTCTGGGTACCTGGATTACATAAGACGCTAAACTCCCCTGTTTTCACGACCACCTTGTCCCGGGAGAGTTTAGGCGTGTTTCCTGGAGGAACCATAAATTGCCAATAAATAAAACCATTAATATAAAAATTAATCTAAGAATTAATACTATAGTGAATATTAGGTCTTATAAAAAATAACTTAAGGTTGAGCACATGGAAAAATCTGTACGATCAGATGGTAATGAAACCTTTGACACTTCTTCGAAGCAGCTAATCAATTTTTATATGCCTTTTCCGATCAATGTGCTTTTGATTGGGGCACAAAAAGAATTTTTGCCTCAGATTGAGACTAACTTGACTCAATGCGTCAATTTAACCTGGGAAAAAACATCAGATCTCTCTGGCAACAAGGTGATGGATGTCTTCGGTAAGCCATTTAATTTAGTGCTACTCGTTTTGCCAAATGAAGAATTATTAGCACAGAAAGCATTAGCGTGTGCTGTTGGCTATAAAGTTGAAATTATCATTTTAGGACGAGATACCCCTCAGGCCATTTTAAGACACGCAATTCAACTAGGTGTCAGTGACTTTATTCCAATCGATGCCCCTGATATTGAATTATTAAATTCATTAACAAAGGTGTCTGATCGCTTGAGTGAACGAGCTGAATTGGCTCCTGTGCTTGCAGTTGTAAATGGCAAGGGTGGCGCTGGTGCGAGTTTTATTTCTGCTTGTTTAGCGGTCATTGCAGCCGAGAGAGATAATTTTGAGGTCGCACTTCTGGACACTGATTTACACAATGGCTCCTTGGCGCATATTTTAGGCGTAGAGCCTAAGTATTTCATTGCTGATGCCCTGCAGGTTTTGGACGACATGGATGAAGTTGCTCTTAGAAGTTCGATGATCAACCTGGGCAACTTAAATTTACTTGCAGCGGCACCATTTTCGCTACTTAATGCTCACGATAGAATAAATTTGAGTAAAGTTTCTGACTTAGTTTGGAAGTGCCGACAACATTTCAATCAAGTTATTTTAGATATTTCTCGTGGCCCTGAAAGTTGGAATCGAGAACTGCTGGCGAATGCGAAAATTTTAATTGTCGCCCAACAAAATTTAATGATAATTCGTGAGACCAAGGCATTAGTGAAACAGTTAGTCAATCATATGGGGGTTGATAAGGGGAAAATACATATACTAGTTAATAGGTATGATAAATCAAATACCAATATAAATATTAACGACATTAAGAACGCTACCGGTATTGATTCTGTATATATTGTAGCCAATGATTATAAGTTGGCGAGTCAATGTGAGGATACGGGTAAACCTATTAATAAAGTTGCCAAGCGTCAACGAATGTACGGTGACTTTAAAACATTAACTGAAGATATGATGCCTCGAGAAGATGAACAGGGTAATTCTACGGTTAGTTTTTGGTCTCGTCTCTTGGGAAAATAAATTATGGATTACACCAATAGCTTATCCAATGACAGTTCTCTGCAACCCTTGAGTGCCGAGGAGCAAGAGATAAAAATCAAATTATATGACAGTCTCTTAAGCATGATGGATCTGTCTCTAATTGAAACTATTTCTAAAGATAAGGCTCGGGAACAGATAAGTGAGATTTGTGAACGTCTTATTAATGATCTTCGTATCCCCATTAATCTATCGTCTAGACGTAAGTTAATAAAACTGATAATCGATGAAGTCTTGGGATTAGGGCCTCTTGAAACCTTGTTAGCGGACCCTTCAATCTCGGATATTTTAGTTAATTCATATGACAGAGTTTATATTGAGCGCAAAGGAAAACTGGAAAAAGCAAACATTAAATTTCACAATGATTCACATTTGCTTAATATCATAGATCGAATAGTGTCTAGTGTTGGGCGACGGATCGATGAATCATCTCCTATGGTCGATGCTAGGTTGGCCGATGGCTCTCGGGTTAATGCCATCATTCCGCCCCTAGCTCTAGATGGACCATCATTATCTATCCGAAGATTCGCAGTTGATAAATTGACAGCCAAAGAACTGATTGAATTAGGTTCCATGACTCAGCAGATGGATCAGCTCTTGCAAGCTGTCGTTAAAGGGAAGTTGAATATCTTGGTTTCAGGGGGGACTGGCAGTGGTAAAACCACCTTGTTGAATATGTTATCAGGATATATTCCATCGGATGAGAGAATTATCACGATTGAAGATTCAGCAGAGCTACAATTACAGCAACCTCATACTGTTAGATTAGAAACCCGACCTCAAAATATCGAAGGCAAGGGACAGGTTAGTCAACGAGATTTAGTTAAAAATTGCTTGAGAATGAGACCAGATAGAATCGTGGTGGGCGAAGTTCGAGGTGGCGAAGCCTTAGATATGTTGACGGCAATGAACACTGGACATGATGGATCGTTAACGACCCTTCATGCCAATAGTCCAAGAGATGCTTTGGGTAGGCTTGAGTATATGGTTTGTATGGCAGGTTTTGACATGCCAGTGAGTAATATTCGAACCCAAATTGCATCGGCAATCGATCTGGTTGTGCAATTGGAGCGACAAGAGGATGGCCGGCGTCGAATCATTAGTATTCAGGAAATTAACGGCATGGAGGGCGACATCATTACCATGTCCGAGATATTCAGATTTTCACGCGAAGGAAAAGATAGCGAAGGCTATATCAAGGGAACTTTCTCGGCAACAGGGGTTATCCCAGGTTTCCATGCCAAGTTGAAGCAACATGGTATCGAATTACCTTTTAATCTCTTTAACTGTGGTGATCCGTTTGCAAAATTTTAGGAGCGTAATAAATGCCATCCAATGAAATTATCTTTTTAGGATTGATTTTTGTCGCGGTTCTGTTTCTCTCACAGGCATTATTCCTTCCCGTTTATAGTCCGCAAAGGACAAATACATCTCAGGTTCGAAAGCGGCTTAAAAAGATGTCAGAGGAGTCAGGTGATGGGCTGCTCGAAACGTCAATATTGCGAAAGAATAAGTTAAGTAAAATAGGCCCTATAGGAAGGTTTCTTGAAAAATTCGAATTTATTGATAACTTAAGTTATCGAATGGAGTTGGCTGATTATAAATTATTAGGGCATCAATTTATCATTCTAGCCTTGGTATCAGCGACAATTTTGGGTGGGCTGAGTTGGTATTATTTTAAAGAACCACTTGTTAGCATATTTGTTGTATGTATTTGCATCATGATGTTCTACTTTAAGTTAAATAGAGATACTACCAAAAGAATGGATGCCATAGAGGCGAGTTTCCCTGACGCACTCGATGTATTAAGGAGAGCATTGCAGGCAGGATATTCATTTTCAGATGCAGTGAAGTTGGTAACAGAAGAAATGGATGGGCCGTTAGCGAAAGAATTCAGTTTAATGTTCGCCAATATTAATTACACAAAAGATACTAGAAGAGCCATTTTAGGCTTTATCGAGCGTGTTCCCAGTGTCTCCGCTATGGCCTTTTCTAGTGCCGTGATGGTGCAAAAGGAGACCGGGGGGAATCTCGCCGAGAACATCAAAAACTTGTCTCAAGTTATTCGGCAACGATTTATGTTTAAACGCCGCGTTCGTACCCTTTCAGCCGAAGGCAGATTATCTGCCTGGATCTTGATTTTATTGCCATTCGTATTATTTGCGGTGATCTATTTTCAGACTCCTGGTTATGTGTCGGAACTGACAGGAACAGAGGATGGAAAACGCTTGCTAATTTGGGGAGCCATTGGCATGACTCTGGGTGGGCTTTGGCTCAGCAAATTGATTAGGATTGATATGTGATATGGACTATTTAATAGGACTCTTCAATGGAGTATTCGGCAATCAAGAGTATGCTGAATGGGCCATTTATGTTTTAGCTGCAATGGCGGGCGTCACGCTGGCATTGTCCATTTCTTTTTTGGTGAGCGGTATATACTCGCCTATTCGTAGACGCTTGCATAATATCAACAATGATGGAGAACAAGGTCTAGAAGACCGTTATGAGGTAAACAAAACGTTAGAGCATGGCATTGGTAAACTGGGTAAGTTGCCATATCTGAATCTGTCCAATAATGAAACTAGGCGATTATTAATCCATGCAGGTCTACATTCTGAAAATGCCTTGGCAATCTTTAGTGCAGTAAGACTATTGCTATTAATTATTGGTGCAATCCTAACCGTTATTGTGTTGCAGATAATGCCCAATGCATCGGGCATTATCATTGCGTACATAGGATTTTTTATCATGGGTGTGACTTTTTTGACTCCATCGTTGATATTAACTGCCATGGCAAGAAGCCGTATGCGCACCTTAAAAGTAGGCTTTCCTGATGCATTGGATCTACTGGTAGTGTGTTGTGAGGCTGGTCTTGGTTTAATGGCGGCGTTACAGCGTGTGGCAAATGTACTGTCATTAAGTCATCCAAGTTTAGCCGGAGAGCTGGATCTGGTCTGCAAAAAGGTTAGAGCGGGCCTTTCAATTAAGGTCGCACTGAATGAATTCACTGAGCGAACTGGATTGGAGGACATTAAGGGATTAAATTCAGCCATTTCCCAAAGTATCCGTTTAGGTACCGGCATTGCGGAGACGTTGAGGGTATTCTCTGATGAATACCGTGACAAGCGCTTACAACAGGCGGAAGAGCAGGCTGCTAAAATAGCTGTAAAGATGATTTTTCCTATGATGTTGTGTATATGGCCATCATTTTTTATCGTCGCAGTGGGACCCGCGGTGCTTAAAGTCATGAAAGTGTGGGGGCAAGCTTTTTAACGAGGCGTTTTTATTCACAGAATATCATTAAGGAGAACGATTAATGCTGATATTACAAAAACTGACTGAGCAAGTATTTCGAATTTTAGTTATAGGCGCGTTTCTCTATCTTAGCGGCTGTGCTTCTTCTGAGGTGACACCAGCAGTAGCCGAAAAACCTCATCGTCAGGATTTGTATCAAGGGCAATCTCACGTAGCCATGAGTGTAGGTTCCCCTCAATCAGAACTACAGGCATTAGAGCGTGCAATGGATGAAGAACGAACAGGTAATTTTGATAAGGCGTTATATTCTTATATCCAGGCATTGGACTTTAATAAGTCTAATCCTGAGACGTTATATAAAATTGCAAGAATACATATGGCAAAAGGAAATGATGATATTGCAAACCGTGCCTATAATGAGACATTAATGCTAGCGCCTCAACACCTGCTAGCCAATGCAGAGTTAGGGATACTAGAGTTTGACCAACGCTTCTATACCCGAGCGCGTAAGCATTTAGAACAAGCTATCGCGATTGACCAACAGCGACTGAATAGTCTTGATATTGAACAAGGGATAGAACATTCTATTGCGCTTGATGAATTATCTCCACTAAGGGTCTATAACGCCATTGCGATCTTGGAAGACCTAGAAAATAACCATGATAAAGCGAAAGACTATTTTAGGTTGGTGTTAGATTTTCAGCCACAATCGGCAGTAATTTCTACAAATTTTGGTTATTCTTACTATCTGACGGGCGATCTTGTCAATGCGGAATATTATTTCAGACAAGCATTGAAAGACGATTCAAATTTTGGACGGGCTTGGTCAAATCTTGGATTGATTTACATTCGCAAGGGACAATATGGGAAAGCATTAGTCAGTTTTGAACAGACAATGACAAAAGCTGATGCATTTAATGACCTAGGGTATTTCTTGATGCTGGAAGGTCACTATCAAAAGGCAATTGAAATGTTTCAAAAAGCAATCGACAGTTCACCATCGTATTTTGAACGGGCACAAAAGAATTTAAAAATTGCTTTGGCATCGAAATTGAACTAAATGAACTAAATGGATAAGTATTATTGTGCATCTATTTGATTTTAAAGGCTAATAATTACATTCCTTTCTTAAGGAGACTATACCATCAATTAGACCACTGACCGCGAAACGTTGAGCGGTCTGTGGTTGATGATTGTCCGTAGCTAAGCCTAACAGGTTAAATTTACACAAATTTGAATCAAGATAATGTCATTAACCTAAAATCCGCATAAGCATTGCCTTTTCAAGCTGAGATATTTAATGCTCAGCTTTTTCGGCTGAAATATATAAGTGATCAGTCGAAGGCTGTCATTATAGTAGCCTTAAATACTATCAACGATGATGGCACCCCTAGATAATCAAAGCATGAGTCAACATGTTAACGGCTATTAATGTAGCGGTGGCGCGGTTATTCAGGTATTTAAAAACAGAATCGATAGCGGGACAGGGAGACAAGATTGTTATTTATGCCAAGCAAGATTTGAGCGACTATATCATTAGCAAAATTAAGATTAGCAAAATTAAGATTAGCCAAATTAAGATTAGCCAAGTTAAGGCTCATCATCAGAATGCAGGATTGAGCGTAAATGAATCAGAGTCAAGATCTTGGTTAGATTTTACAGCCGTGGCCAAATTTAGTTGACAACAACATAGATAAGCGACCCATTCACGACTTAGGCTTTTAGTTCGATTTATATCCGCAACTCAGGTTTATTAGGCCTCATCACGATAAAACGAGTAAAAATACCACATTTTGGCTGAATAAACGCCACTCAGAAGTGTTTGGTGGAAAAAGTCTTGCGCAAAAGCCTCAGCTCCCTATAATGCGCAACCACTGGAACGGCACAGGCCGCTGCAGTTTGTTGACTTAAATATTATTTGCAAAAATGAATAATATGACAAGATAACAAAGCGAAAAAGAAGTTTGAAAAAACACTTGACGCTGAATAAGGATTGCGTAGAATGCGCAGCCCAAGCCAATGACCTAGCGTCTTACGGCGATGCATGAAAGATAG
>TARA_R110000851_G_scaffold333445_1_pt1 | contig 49381 bp, 43 predicted proteins | sample TARA_R110000851 | Tara Oceans TARA_R110000851 (sample SAMEA4397627) | marine metagenome | biome: Polar Biome; feature: [DCM] deep chlorophyll maximum layer (ENVO:01000326); material: water (ENVO:00002006), including particulate matter (ENVO:01000060) such as... | depth 17 m
CATCGCGAGGAAATCAGGCAGGCGGTACCAATCGGGCGGTTACGAGGGACAAGTGGCTCAAGACAAAAACAATTTATTCGTTGGCTTGGGCGAGGAAGTTGATCCAATTCAGTCCTATGAGGCTGCAAAAACTTCGCTTTCGAAGCATCCACAGCCATGGCAAGTCGCTCACGCAGTAAGGCTCGCGCTTCGTAGTATGATTTCGCATGGCCCTCCAATTAGCCAGAATGATGCCAGGTGCCTGCTATACTCCTTTCGTGCAGTTCACTCAGGTTTTGCTTGGATAAATGAACAAACACTCAAATTTGAGAAAATTGCACGCGAAGCATACCGAGCGGCTGATATTTCAACTAACCTACCAGATCTGAGTGAAGACCGAGCATTGTCGGTCTATCCCTGCGGTAATGTGGCTTGGGCTGCAGGGAATGACGCAAAACATGGTTCCTCAAGAACGTTCGAAGAGGCCTTGGCGGTCTACTCTTTCGAAAACAAACATGCCGACCGAAGGTATTTAGTTGAGAGCTACTTTTTTGATAACACTTCGTCTCAGGTTTTCGACGAGGCCAGTTCCATATTTTTTGTCGAACTAAACGATCCCAGCACACTCTCTGAATCTGTAATACGTGCTGAGAATTCATTCGTTAACATGTTAACAAACGATGGTCGGGATTGGTCTTTCTGGCGTGAGTGGTACCAAAGTTTTCTTAAGGGCAAACCGCTAGATTGGGAACTACAGCGCCGCGTGGCTCTAGTCGATAACGCAATCTGGGAGGCTGGACCTCAGGCCACCGCCGAAGAGATCGAGAAGATTTGCGCTAAATATCGCCTCGAAACGCGTATCGAAGAGCTCGAAGCCGAACTGCGCGATGCCAACGGCGACCGACACGGAATTGGCGGCAACATGCCGCCAGAGATGCTTGACGATGCATCGATCCGTCAGGAACTAATCATTGTTTGGCAACCATTGGAAGATCTCAAACAAGAGATCGCCAACGAAGCCCACGATGCTACGCGCTTACGGAAGATCATCGATGCGCTGGTCACAGCATTGAAACAGGGCTTCGCATGGTGCCTAAAGAAAGGCAATCTGATCGTGGACACCGCAATTAAGTGGGCAATTCCGGCTGGTGGTACTGGTTACCTCACGCTCAACCCCGACAAACTCGAAGCTGTGATTGAAGCCGCAAAAAGATTGCTCAATGCCCTTTAAAGTTATGCGAAACAAAAATCTTAACTTTCGCCTAGTCTATGATCTGACGGCAGACAATTCATCCATGCCTTGGAGGCAGCGAATGTCTCCATTCAAGTGCCGCACTGCGGCATCTCGGTTCGCAGGCCAACGGTTGGTTTGGGCCGTGGGCGGACGGCGTAGGCGAGACCAACATCAAAGGTGTTGCGTACGCCGCCGCTTCCGAAGCAGCCCTTCTTACCGGATGCTGCGCGGTCAACTAATGTCTGCTTCGGCGCTTTACCTCGCCAAGACAACAAAACTGCCTGTTCCTCCTTCCATAGCTTTCCGCACGCGAGCGTTCGAAGTCCTCAGCTCGACGGTAATCCACCCATTTTTAATGGGGTCCGCTTGTAGAACTACTCGGCCGTGCGCACGAGGTCGACTGAGTGACAAAGTGTTCCAATTCCACAACTATGGCGATAAAGTGATTCAGTAATTTCATTGAGTATTATCAAGATGTTTTTAGAGACGTTAACCCCTGACTTGGTGTCCAGCGAAGTTCTAGGGCTCCCAAAAGCAGAAATTCGAGCAGATATTGACCAAATTTATCGAATGTTTGAGCTGGAACGTACAATCCGTTTTTTCGGGCAATACCATTGGGAAGCTGAAACTAGAGAAACTAAAGTTGAGCCAGGAGAGTTAGCCCTCGAGAATGTCGCGGCGCATACGTTTCAAGTTGCAAGTTCTGTCCAGCTTCTTGCGCCACACTTCCAAAACCTTAGCAAGGCAAAAGCAATTGAACTTGCTCTTTTGCATGACCAACTGGAGATTTATACAGGCGACAAAGACCCTGTAGGAGAAGACGGCCAGGGGCGAAAAACGCACGCCTTCAGTAAAGAAATGCGCGATCGGAAGCTCAACGAAGAGCAAACTGCACTAGAGCAGATTACTAGCAGTTTGCGTGCCTCGATGCGAGACCCTTACCGGGCGTTGATGGAAGAGGTTCTTCACGAACAGACTGTCGAGGCGCTTTTTGTGAAGGCTATCGATAAACTACAGGCGTTGGCATTTGTCCGCTTGAAGAAGAACGGAAAATTCACACCCGAGCATATCGCATTTACGATCCGATACTCACGATTAGGAGTTGAGAAATTTCCCGAACTACATAACCATTTTGTTATGCTTTTTAGTGACTTGATGAAGGACATAAGTGAAATAAACCAATGTGATATGCCCTCATTCTGCTTAGCTGTGAATCGAATTTTGGCTGGAGGTGATGCTGGGACAAGTCGTTCACCGAAGAGGATTGCCTTAATTGGCAAGTCAGGCTCAGGAAAGTCCACGGTGGCAAGTTTGCTGCAATTGCATTGTGGTACAATTCGGATTTCAACCGGAGTGATTTGCCGAAAAATTTCGAGGCAGCTATTCGGGAACGAATTCAAGTCTTCCACCCAAAGCATCGATGACGCCCTTACTCAAATTGATCCATCAGTTTTCCTGAATGCCGCCCTACTTAATGTTAGCGACGACAGCTCAATCTGTATCGATTCACTTCGCTTTGAAAGCGACTTGGAACTAGCACGTGAGCGTAAACTGATTACGATCAAAGTAATAGCTCCAGACGAAGTTCGTTTCTCTCGGCTTAAGAAAAGGGGGCAGGTCTTCGATCCACGTACAGATGGCATACATCGATCGGAAACTGATTTGGACGAAGCAGAAGTGGATTTCACGATTGAGAATACGGGCGACGTAGCTGCCTTGGAACGAGCAGTTCATGCGATTTGTTTGACCCAACCATGAGAAGGAACTTATTCTTACATTTTCTGAACAGAGATACTCGGGAGATTTTTGGTGTTTATGAGCTTCTGGATCGGGGGAGGCATGCAAACATTTTACGTGAACCCCTGAATGCTGCCGCAATTCTGTGTGAAAATGCATGCTATGCTCCACCCGGGTTTGTGATCGAAGATGACATAGCGTTCGAGCTCTTTGAGGCTCAATCAGCCTATCTCGAAACAGGTCTTGTTCAACTGCCAATTCGAGAACGAAACCTAGCAGACTACGCAGAAAAAAAGCGGGGTGAATATGCGCCAGCTCGAAATCGCTACTCTGGCTTGTTTGATGACAGCAGGTTAGAGGCCCTTTCTTCTTATGGAACCGCTATAACTCGCCGAAATGTTAAAATTGGCCCAGCGATAGTAAAAGGATTTGAGTCGGGAGCAGACTCAAGAGCAGCTGTCTGGAAGGGGATCCGCAATACAGCGGCTCCAGAGGTGATCCAAAATCTTCGTGAAACTCCAGCAATGCTTTTGGACAGTGGTAAGGCTCTCACATGGTCAATTATGCAGCCGCATCTGATTGCGACCGGCAAACCGCAACAGAAAGATATGCGTGATGTTTTGCAGAACATATATTTTGGCGAGTACTGTCGAGAGTACAAACTTATCTTAGTCTCAGATATACCTTACATGCCCGAGGTTTTTTACCTGCCTGCGCAAAGGGCTGTCTACAATTTCAAGCGCTTCAAGACTTTCCTCAATGCATTTGCAGCAGCTAATATGCTGCTGCAAGCATCGGCCGCATTCATTGTTAGAATACGCGCCGAACCAGGGTTTATTGAGCTCATAGATGCTTATGCTGAGCTTGCGCTGGTATCCGCAAGCGACACTGACCTTCAGTATCATACTGCGAGGGCAGTTGGAAAAGTGAGCTTTGACTGGGCACAATTGGCAGAGAGGCGCAGCGGTAGCTTTGCCGATCCAACGGAAATTGAGACTCTAGAAATTGGAGATGCGTGTGCAGAACTTGCTTCGGTCCTTTCGATGGAGCATGGTCTGGCTCGCCGAGCCGACAACAAGGACCAAACTCACAAAACCTCAGGACGCGAAAAGCCAAAAATGAAGATCATCACGAAGGACAAGAAATTGAAAGTATCAATCTTTGTTGCACTAGAAGAAGAACTGAAAGTACTAACGAAGCAGTTAAATTTGACCAAAAAAGCGTCCCCAGCGGCAACTGGTGAAATTGACGGGGTTGAAATTGTTGTCCTTTGCCCAAGAGCAATGGGCCGAGTCGCGTCAGCAGTGGAAATGATGCGATATTTGGGTGCGGAAGGTACAAAGCCAGATCTCATTCTTTGCATTGGACTGGCTGGTGGTTTCAAGGAAGCAAAAATCGACCCTGGTACTGTGATCTGCGCAGAAACCGTTGTTGATTTAGCGAACCGCAAAGTATCGGATGACGAGGCTGGGGCCGCAGTGTCAAAATTCCGAAGGCTCGACTTTGATTGTACAAAAGCATTTTACACGATTGCTACTTCGGATGAATTTGATGTTCCAAGTTGGGAAAAGCACTGTAGAGAGAACTTCGATTGGCCAGAGGGGAGAGTCCCATCCCTACGTGAAGGAAAAATTGCTAGCGTAGACGAGGTCGTTGCAAGTGATGACCATAGGCAAAAAATGATCGAAAATGTCGAAAAATTACTAGGAGTTGAGATGGAGGCAGGGGGAATCTGCGCTGCAGCAAAATCCTTTCATATTCCGGTGGCCGTCCTTCGAGTTGTTTCAGACATGGCAGATCCTTCAAAAGCAGATGACAACTGGCGAAGTTTAGGGATGAAAACACTTGCGGAGCTCATCGCTCGGATGCCCCTAAAGCGAGTTATTGAAATCGCCAAAGGCAACTAGGCCATGTCTAAGACATGGTTATCCACAATGACCCTTGATATAGGCTCTAAACTGTCACGGTTATTGATCTCAGAAGGTATTTGAACCCATCTCGGTGATCGGTGAGTTGGTATGTGGGAAATCAACCTATCGGGTTCAGCGCATTCATAAGACGTCAATAGTACAACGGACTTTCCAGCTTCGTCTTGATCCAGCCGTTTTATACATTGCAGAGAATGATCTGCTATAAGCGATGTCAGACTATAAAGATCGTCCTTCGGTAGAGTTGTTTGCTCTGCCAATGTTCGCCGAGAAGCTTCGTCGAAGCCAAATGGGTCAACCGAAAACAAATCTGCGTCCATGCCTTTCAGGTATCCACTGAACCCTAGCGAGCGTCCTGACGTTTCAGAAGCTGTCAGTGTTGAGTTCAGGCTTAAAAACTTGTCCAAGCATTTGATTGTCACAAGGAGCCTTATGTGTACCAGTGATTGCTCTTTCTCTACTTCCAGCAACGGCAGTTGGCGGGTAAATGCCTTCGCAAGACCGGAAAAAGGAGCGACTGATGCACCAGTAGTCCACATCGCGTCGACATCTTCTTGGGCTGCACAGATCACATCAAACTGCTTTAACTGATATGCCCGCAGTGGTGCTACATACTCATCATTCTCAGTCATCGTTTTGCTCAGCTGTTGCCGTAGAACAAATCGACCAGGCCCTGTGCGCGCAAAAATAGTTCTCTTGCGATTGCGTAGCAAATCTTCAGACAAACGAGCCTGGAGCGTCTTGTACTGTGTCTTTCCAAAAAGATGCTCTGGTACTAACTGCAGTCGATAAGCCGCATCCAAAATCTCGCGTGCCGACAAGGGCTGACGAGACTTCTGTAACACTGCTTGGGCAATCTGAAGATAGGAATTCATGATTTCAACATTTGGTTGCTTTAAACTTACTCTGGACTTGGGTTTCCGAAAATTGGTTGTATCAACAGTGACATCCCAACAGAGAAAATCCAAGAAAAATGACGAGCAACATGGGTAGTGGGGCTGGGCGTTGGGGGGTAAAGTGCGCTCGGCCAATGGCGTTTTTGGGCAATTCCCATAGCTTTGCAGAATTTACCAACTGCGCATAGCCGTCGTTGGGGCAAGCCGCAGCGAAAGTCCACAATCCGCCCATTCTTTTCAAAGTAACCCAGTTTCTGTGTCAGCCACCCCGCAAGCGAGAGAACTTCAACGAGGCCGCGCTATAGTGCATTCAAGCGTTGGTTCAGATTTGATCGCGTTGCAAGTTCAGCCAATAACGCGTGTACCGCCGCTCGCCCTCACGGGTCAGAGCTGCGATCTCGACCATTTCCTGCAAATCACGGGTCGCCGTCGCCCGCGACGTGCCCGTAATCGAAATGTAGTTTTCGGCACTCAGGCCACCCTTAAAGCCATCTGGTCCTTCCCGGAACATGCGTTCGATCGCCTTGGCCTGCCTGTCGTTCAGCTGCTCGCGATGCCGGTCATAGAAGCGCGCCTTCGCAATGAAGAATCCCACCCGGTCCAAGGTGACCTGCTGTGCGGTCAGAACGGTTTCGGCAAACCATTCCAGCCATGGCGTGACATCCAACGTCTTCTGGTGCCGCTCAAGCAGATCGTAATAGGTTTTCCGCTCCCGCTCGATTGAGTAGGCCAGCGCAATTAGGCTCGGTTGGCCCGTGTTTTGCGCCAGTGATTTCTCGGCCAGAGCCCGACCCAAGCGACCATTCCCGTCCTCAAAGGGATGGATACTCTCAAAATAGAGATGGCTGAGGCCCGCGCGTGTCAATGCCGGCAAAGGTTCTTCGGCACCCGGTGCCGTTACGTTGAACCAATCCACATACTGGTCCATCTCGTTCGGAACTTGCACGGATGACGGTGCCTCGAAATGCACGACCGGCCGGTCCAGGCGGCCCGACACAATCTGCATTGCGTCGTCGTGCTGGCGATAAGCCCCAATCGCCTCCAACTGCCCATCATGGGACAGCAGCATGCTATGCCATCCGAACAACGTCTCGTGAGTCAACGGCTGAGCATAGGTCGAATAGACGTCGACCATCATCTCGGCCACGCCCTGCTCTCTCGGTTTGGTTGGATAGCTGTCCGGCGACAATCCAAGCTGGCGACGAAGCGAAGATTGCACGCTTTGGCGATCCAGCATCTCGCCTTCGATGGCGCTGGTTTTCATGGCTTCATCGCTCAGCAGGTCGATGCGCAGTTGATCGCGCTCGGACGAGCCAATATGGTGAACGGCACCCAAGATTTCGCCCGACGAGAGCAAGAAACGCTGCTCGAGCGGCGCCAGTGCTGCTGCGTCATACCGAAAGTCCGGCCAACCAGGTATCTGCCAGTTCCATACCATGAGTTATAGAGGTCCTTCCTATAACTCATATATTGATCATTTTTGAGCTATAGAAGTCAATCCTATACCTCAAAGGTGTGCAAACACACGTAAACTCTGCTGTGCGTTTGCACGTAAAGTCCGCTCTCACCTTCGACTGATTGAAAGTGAGGAGACTTAAATTTGCGCTGTCCGGGCCACCTCATCTGCGTTTCCAACAGCCAAATCCAACTCCGGCAAGTCCCGCAGTGTCTGCAAATCGAATGTCACCAGAAACTTTTCAGTCGTCACAAATGTATGGGGTGCGCCAGGCCGCGGGGACCGCGGCCCAGAGGCAATCAAATCCTTGAACCGCAACCGCGCCAGTAAATCACGGCTCACCTCCTTGCCGAAGATGTCCTTCAACCCTGCCCGGTCAATCGGCTGATGATAAGCGATGGCACAAAGCACACCCATCTCCATTTCGGTGAAGGCCAGGGTCTGGTCGCTAAGATCGGCGGCGGCCTTGACCGCCTCAGCAAACTGGGAGCGAGTCCGGAACATCCATCCACCGGCGACCTCAACCAGCTCATACGGCCGTCTCGTCAGCTCCGCCTGAATATCCTCGATCAGCATCTCGACTGACGCGCCCTGCCCCACCACGCGTGCGAGGTCGTCGCGCCCGACGGGCGAGGCATTGGCAAAAAGCACGGCCTCAATCCGCCCCATCCATTCGCGCCAGCGCAGATCTTGCGGCAAGTCTTCGAGCTCGCGGTCAAAGACACTATCGCGTCCCGAGCCCTCCTGTCCTTTCACGGTTTTACCTTTGGCCGCGACGGTCATGGCGCGATGCCATACAGCCGAAACGTCGGTCGACCGGTCAGCTCACGCGCAACTCCCAATTCGACCAGCCGATCACAAAGCCGCCGCCCCGCGCGGTCGGTCATTGGGATTGTCGTGCCCAGGATGACCGGTGACAGCGCGGTCGAAGGTGCCACGGCATCCTCGGAGAGAAACAGCGTGACGGCCGCCTCCGATCCTTTGGCCCGAAGCTTCGGCGCGACTGCGCGTATCGCAGCAGCGCGTTGTGCAAGGTCACGTGAAAGACGGATCGTGTCTTCAATGGAGATCAACAGGTTCATTTGAACTTTAAGATCAGCCCCCGGCCCTTCGGCAACCAGGTCCCGCAACATCGCTTTCGAGATGCGCTTCGCAGTAATTGGCAAAGCCACCTTCCAGTCCAGCGCACGCGCCAGCACAATATCTGAGAGCAGACAGGCATGCCGCTCCGCGCGGTCGTCGATCTCGAGGACTGCCCCCATCACCGAAACACACCCGGCCAGTGGTCCCCGCATCTTGGCACGGTCAACCCCTGCGTCTACCCAGCCCATCACGTCGTCCTCAAAGTTTGGGCCAATGAGTCCCACGAGGCCCTCGGGCCAATCCTTACTGTTCAATTGAAGTCGAGCTGCTTCCCGCCAGTACGCCAACATGTCGCCATCAGGGCCGCGTGCCTCACCGGGCGGCGTCAGATGGTAGGCATCGCGGATGTCAGCCTCTGGAGCCAAGCGCCCCTCGAGTTTCGAAGTCGCCGTCGCCGCTATCAACGCAAGCCGGTTGGCGAGCAGCTTTAGTGGCACACCTTTGGACGGATCGCTTACTAGCTGATCCAGCACCAAGAGCGCAGCCCCGGACCGAAAAGCCACAGTTTCAAGGGTTTCTGCCCGCCCGGAGGTGACCCACGCCGGCAGTTTCGGTAGATTGGTCAAGTCGTCATCGATAGTTGCAGGCTGATAGGTCATGAGACAATGCTAATCCAAGACGGCGGTTAACTCCACAAAAATTCACCCAAACCGCCCCACCTTACAGCTCTTTTCTACGTCCAATAAGTTTGCCTTATCGGACGTAAAAGAATATGCTGCGAGGCAATGCAATTTCATTACTGGATTCACTGGAAAATGGCCTCAGAGGACGAGAAACCGACTTCATCAAACTCTGGTGCTTCTAGTATTGCTCAGGACAACGAGAGAGATCAAGAAAAAAGCGATGACATCGCCCTGCCCGTACATGTCGCTGGCTCGGGCACCCTCGATCGTCTTGTCGATACTGCGCGCGATTACGCCCGCCAAGCGACGTCCGAGAACACCAACAAGGCCTATAAGAAGGACTGGGCGCATTTCTCCAGCTGGTGCCGCAGACGTGGTGCCGACCCCCTGCCCCCGTCTCCGGAACTGGTCGGCCTCTACATTGCCAACTGCGCGGCACCGGATACCAAGACCTCAGCACTGTCCGTGAGTACCATCGAGCGCCGCCTGTCCGGCCTTGCATGGCAGTACCAGCAGCGCGGGTTTACGCTGGATCGCAAGAATCGCCATATTGCAACCGTACTAGCCGGGATCAAACGCAAACATGCCCGCCCGCCGGTGCAGAAAGAAGCCATCCTACGCGATGACATTCTGGCTATGGTCGCCACCCTGCCCTACGACCTGCGTGGGCTGCGGGATCGGGCAATCCTGCTACTGGGATATGCGGGCGGTCTCAGGCGGTCCGAGATTGTCAGCCTCGATCACGGCAAGGACGACACACCGGACGCGGGCGGATGGGTTGATATTCTTGACCAGGGCGCGCTTCTGACGCTCAACGCCAAGACCGGCTGGCGCGAGGTCGAGATTGGCCGCGGTTCCACCGTTCAAACCTGCCCTGTCCATGCAATTGAGCAATGGCTGCATTTCGCCAAGATCGATTTTGGACCTGTGTTCGTCCGCACGTCCCGTGATGGCACGAAGGCTCTGGAGGCGCGGCTCAGTGACAAACACGTCGCACGTCTGATCAAGCATACCGTCTTGGACGCGGGCATCCGCAGTGAGCTTCCGGAGAAAGATCGCCTCGCCTTGTTTTCGGGTCACAGCCTACGAGCTGGTCTCGCGTCCAGTGCCGAGGTCGACGAGCGCTACGTCCAGAAACACCTCGGCCACGCGTCCGCCGAGATGACCCGCCGCTACCAACGCCACCGCGATCGGTTCCGTATAAACCTGACCAAGGCGGCGGGACTGTAGGACCTCCCCTGCCCTATCAGGCGACGTTCTGCAGCTTTTGGACCTTGATATTGTCCTCATGCTGCCGCGCCTGCGCCAGCTCAAAGCTTGTCTGCATGCGCAAAAGCGTGTCGGCTCTGACGCCAAAGGCTTTCTCGAAGCGGATCGCCATCTCCGCCGATAATCCTGCATTGCCATTGAGCAAAGTGCTGAGGGCCTGACGCGATACGCCAAAATGATCAGAGAGATCCTTCACGCTGATGGACGCAGGCTCGACGATCTCCGTCTTGAGCCAATCGCCGACATGAACCGTCAAAGACGGATGCATCTTAAGAGCCATGATAGTCCTCCAGTTCCATATCTATCAGCGCGCCATCTTCATTTATCTGAAACGTCAGCCGCCAGTTTTTCGTCACGGTCATCGACCAAGTACCTTTTCGATCTCCAGTCAGCTGATGAAGGCCGTAATTGGGCGGTGCCGCTAACTCTTCCAAATCCGCTGCGGCATCGATGAACGCCAGCATTTTGCGGAGCCTGCCCGTGTCGCCCACCAGACCTTTGGGGTTTCCTGTTTCGAAGAACCGGCGAAGCCCTTTGTGGCCAATACTCTCAATTTTCATATCCGTACCTACAGAAGAATTGGTAATATGTCAAGCGTCACTTGACGCACGACGCGTATCGCTAGAGTGCCCGTTCGCTCAATCTACCATAGAAGCTCCGATCGAGATGCAATTCGCCCGTCTGCGCCTTCTGGACCATGCCCCTGAGATAGCCGCCTGGCGAGGAAACCTCTCCAGCGGAGTGCTTGTCGTAAATCAATGCGACCGCCGCGGCAGCAACTTCCGGTCCAAGGGCCTTTTGAGCCACATTCCAGGCGTGTTCGGAAATCCCAACCATCGGTCTGATCCTCGCGGCGGCTCTGTGAACCCCGTTCCAATCACGAATATATCCTTCCAGACCACGGGCCATCTCACCAAACTCCGGGCAGGTGGCCATTAGCATTGGCACGTCAATGTCAGACCGTCGCTTTCTGGTCTGGGTATTCCACTCGCCTTCCAGATCCACTTCTTCAGGTCTTTCAACCTGCCGCTTGAGTGGGTTTTCTGGCACAACGCTCGCCGCGTGCTTTGTTTCAAAGCGATTACTAATTACAGGATTAGGTTGGTTTGTAGTTAGTATGTGGGTGCCGTTTTCAGCACCCGTGGGTATAGTATTTGAATAATGAGAGGCCACTTTAGGGTCTACGTCTGCAACCTTATCAACAGAAGAATCTGCGTCGGATTGATCTGGCCAATCGAAAGCTGCCGCGAAGGTATCTTCTACACGCTGCTGAAGGGCTTTGAACCAGTCGACTAGGTCAAGGAGCTTCTCAGGGCCTGTCGTGCGCTTAGGAAGCTGCTCAAGCAATGTGCCGAACTCATCCTGCAAGTCACGCCAGGGGCCTCTCAAGCCGCTCTCCAGAGCCTTCTCGATCTTTGCACGGATCACACGCCGTGTGATGGTAATTGAATTGCGCAAGGACTTGCAGAATTGCCGTTGTTTCTGGAGCTGGGCATGTAGTGCCTCAAACTCTTCTGCACGTGCCGCCAGAGGTGCCAGATCGAAGCCATAGGCCTCAACGATGTATCCATCCTGATCACGGGCACCATATCGCTTCCCGTTGGGGCTGTCTTTGATCCAGATGATACCGGCTTCACACAAGCGACGGACGTGTACACGCAGCGTCGTCAAGGAAAAGCCTGTCTGTTCCATCAGAAAGTTGTTGGACGGCCAGACAATGGGCCGCCTACCCTGCTCCCAGTCCTTTGGCTGCGTAACAGCGCCAAACGTATCCAGAAGCAACAGATCTTGGGACTTCAGTCCGATCGCAGCCGCAACCTTCTTAGCTGCAACGATTGCCTGTGTCTTGGGTATAGATAACTTTTCACCGGCATGTGCGTGCTTTTCAGCGACCACAAGGCCCGGTGTCGGCTTGCGCCAACCTGTATGTGTCATGAGTGTTTCAAACCTCCATAAGTTGAATGAAGGCAAAAGAATCCCGTTCACCGAATCGGTGTTGTTTTGTTGACTTCGATTCGCGGGAGAGTTATCTAAGTCTTGCAACAGAAATTAGATCAGCTCTCAGGCCGCGAGGTTTGGGGGCTTTTCTTTTGCCGTTAGATCACGTGACGTTCCTCTCTGCTCTTTGCCTCAATTGGGGTCGAGCGCCCTTCCCTGTCGTTGCAGGTGAGCGTTTCATTTCTTCGACCCATGTTCATGTAGATAAGCTGCGATCATGTCGCCTAAGCCCTCTAGGCTCTGCTTATCCAAATCTATTCCCGCAGCGCTGACCGATAGCTTTCCACCTTGTGATGAAACAGAAAGCTTCTCTCGCCCGAATTTGCGTATGATTGTTAACTTCTTCGTTTTGGCCGTACCTTTAGCCGTCTTAACCGGACCCTTTACCAGATCAGCAACAACTTTCTCGAGCTCTCGATGGCTAAGCGCATAGACATTCTTGCACGCGTGCAAGATCTCATCGCGTGCCTTCAACACGGCCTTCCCCCTCGAAACGTGGCTTTCGTGCACACCGATGATGCTCGCAAAACTAACAGCAGTTACCTTCTTGTCAGGGTTGGAAGTTTCATAGCGATCAAACATCTGGCCAACTGATAGAAGACGCTCGAAAGCACCGAGGTTTTCGCGCTCTTCATTTTCTCTGAAGCGCATGAACAGCATCTCAAACTGATCGTCTGAAACCCCTCTCTTCTCCGGCGACGCCAAAATGGCCCTGACAGGTCGACCGAGCTTCTGAGCAATGGCATGCCGTCTACGACCGGTAATTAGAAAAAATGGAACGCCAGCACAGTTCTCCGGATCTAGCGGATCGGGCTGCCAGCTCGGATCGACAGGCCAGACCTGAATCGGTGTGTCTTGGCCATTTTGTTCAATGCTTTCGAGTAGGGAGTTGAAAGCTTCCTGATCAATCCAATCATCTCGTCTATCCGTTCCAATCTCATCTTTGATTTGGGTAGGATCAAGTTCCAGCTCATGCTTTCCTTGTAGAATATGTCCTACGATCTCCGCACGCTTCTCATTCAGAAGGACTTGAGCGTCACTAAGGGCTCCCGCTTTCCAAGCGCTACCTGAGCCGCCCATCCTAGGTTTCAGACCTGTGGAGGGCTCAGGTGCAGCGGCCCTTGCATCCTGAACGGGCTCACTTACTACGTCTTTGGGTGGAGCGTCAGCGGTATCAGCTGATTTCTTGCGTAAAACAGAGCTACTGATCGAACGCTTCATTCTGCATCCTCCCCAAAGTCATAGAAATCTTCCATCCAGGCGTCTGCATAACCTCTTTCCAATCCGGGCCACAGACGTGAGACAATCGCATCGTTCACAGCATCAGCGTTGTCGATAAAACGATTGATGCCTTTCTTCTTGCCAGGCGTATCTGGCTCGTACTCATAAACTGACTGGTAGACGTCAGAGGCGTTAGAGATCGCATCTGAACGCAAATAGAATACGGGAAGCACTTCGTCCGGACAGTTTTCCAGGAGGTTGCTTACCTGCTTTAAATCCTGCTCATTTGTTCGTTGGACTATGGTTGGCAGCAACATATTTGCACCCGCGCCGATATCCAGCCGCTCATTCGCAAAAATGTGACGCAACATAGTCAGCAGTCCCGTGACAAATGTTGAAAGAGTTGCGATGTCGAACCCCTTCATCGTCTGAGGAATGATGAGTGAAGAAGAAGCTATGACGTTGTTGAGCTGGAAAAGAGTAAGAGCAGGCTGATAGTCAATGATGATGCAATCAAGCGTCTCGACCAGAGCTGCATCGAGCTTTGATTTATCTACTTTCCCATCACTCAATAGCTCGCTGGGTTTAGTGACCGGGACGTGCCCATCACGCCATCGATCAATTGCGTCCTTCAGAAAACGATAGAACCGTTTACCCGGGATATCTGCCCGCAGAATTCTTGCGATCTGGATTTCGCCCTCAGACGTTTCACCGTGAGCAGGCAACAACCGTATGCCAGGCCACGAAGTCTTCTTGAAGAAAGTATCCAACGTCGGTGCATCGTAGTCAGTGAAGGGAAGATCTTCGGTTGTCTGAAACAGACCCGCAAAATCCACCATAGTAGGCGTGTTCTCATCCGGCATGGTCGGCATCTCTTCGCCACCAACAAAATACAGTGTGATTGTACTTTGGGGGTCTGCATCCATGATACCCACGCGCATGCCGTAGTGCAGGCTGAGATATTGTGCGAAGTGCGCAGCTGATAGTGACTTCGCGGTGCCACCTTTTTGGCTGGCAAAAGAGATAACCGGCAGAGGATCTTCGGGCTTGCGCCATGCGAGATACTCGTATGGACGTTTTCCCGTACCTGCCAATAGCGCGCGGATGTGCATCAGCTCCTTAAGAGTGAAGACGCGCTCTCTACCTACGTACTGCCCTGCCGGAAAGTCATCATGATCTTTCGCCAGTTTTGTGAGGTGCTGATGACTAACATTGAGAAACCGCGCGCACTGGCGCATTGACCAAGAACGCTTAATGCGATCTCGCATCGTGAGCTCTTTGTTGACAGACACCATGGTCTTATCGAGCCCTCTGGAGAGCTCTTGCAAAAACTGTTCTAGATTACCGCTCATATCGCATTCCGCTTTTCCGATTCTCTTGTGGATTCGGTTCACACATGAACTAGCACGTTTTTTGATGTTTTGTATAGATACCGTACGCACATCAGACATTCGCGCACGTTTCGGGCTAGTATAAGGCGTCACCGCCCATCTTGCACGCGTGCAAGATGGGCGGTGACGCTGATATGATATCGCCTCCAGAAGGACACCAAGCACTATTCCACGCCCTTCAAATCAGACGGCAATGATACCTGCCGAAACGGTCCGGCAAACGATAGAACTGGAGCACGCCAAATCGGCGCTATCGAACTCTTGCACGCGTGCAAGAATCTCAAATTTGCGATAGCGCTATTGGGGTATTCCATTAGACACATATCTAATTCACATCTCTTCTAAGCGCATCAGATCCATAATCTACCATTGGCCGCAGCCGCGTGTACGCCACAGCTGGGTGGAACGATCCTACGAGTTTCGATCTAAACAAGCGCACGACATTCTCCAGCGAGTAGTTGAAGTAGCTCGCACCCGCGAAGCCAGCAATCGCAAACACGAGCACCGCAAACGTCCACCACCGGATGTGGAAGACAAACAGTATGATGAAGAAGATCAACCGAGCATCGAAAAACATCAAATGCGGTCGCGCCATCGCATAGCGCCAATGCACCGTCGAGCGATAGATGTTGTATCTGTCTTCAGGCATGGTTTCTCTCCCTCGCTCTCATCAGTCCGGCCACACAACATTGCTGGTGAACAGGACGCCAATGATCTGACGCGATCTCAGAGAGATCAGCGGACCATTGGGCGCACTCTGCACAAACTCTCCGGCCAGATCGTTACCAACTTCCGCCAATCCCTTATACAGCCCCTGTTCGATAGTGGCTGCCGGGCGTGTGACACCTGTGACGCCGCCAAGATCGATGAGCGATGTGCCTGGATCAGACAAGGCGTCACCCACACCTGATACAAAAGCCGCTGCGACGCGCGGCGCGAAACGCGCGAACAGACGCCGATCCAGATCCGTTCGCACGGCGAGTGACTTCTGACGGGCATCAACCGCATAGGCAGTTATCGGGATCTCGGTTCCGTCCTCAAGCACGGCGGAGTCAAACTGGACCATAAGATGGGTGTTGTTCTGATTTGGTGCAAACCCACCAATCAAACGCGCGCCTGTCAGCGGGCCTTTCCGAATTTGTGCGACCACCGGTCCCGGTGTGTCGCTGTCATTGGTAATGATGGTCGTGGCGAGAACAACATCGCCCGCACGGATGAGAGGCTCTGAGAGGGCAGGGGTGCTGGATTGTCGAATAGTACCCTCGCTCGTTTGACCCGCCACATCGACGTCTTCCACGGGCACAAGGTCTTCTTCAACTACGACGGTCACGGCTGAGGGCTGGGCAGTCCATGCGCCAAGCAGTCCTTGCTGCTGCGTCGCCATCAATTGGGCGAGCTGGTTGATACGGGCGTAGTCGGGTACTTGAGTCTGATTTGGGATCGGCTGCGCTTGCTGTCGTACGGGCTGCTGGGTTTCAACAGGTGCGTTTGCCGGGGGCAGGGGGCGGTTCGGGTTCGGTGCGATAGCAGGTGGTTTCTCATCAATCTGCCGCAGGGGTTCATCGGGCGTCGCAATAAATGATGTATCAGTGTCTTGCGCGGTTTGCGCACCGTCCTCGTTTTGCTGCCGTAAATTATCCTGATAGCGCTCTGACGTGCGCAGCTGATCACCGGCTGGCGTATCATCCACGTTCGGTGTCCCCGCGACACGACTTGGGCCAATGAGGTCTGGGTTCTTCCAAACCTCGAAGCCAACAGCTCCTCCAACAACCAACACGGTGAGTAACGCAATGTTTCTGAACGATAAAAGCCCGCCTTTGCCTCCACGCGTAACGCGTCTCGCATCGGCTCGTTCAGCGGTTCCAGCTTGGTTCACTGCAGCGTCAGCCTCTGCTTCATCATTGTTTTTGTTTGGCTTTTTTGAATCAGTCATTGGGAAATCCTCACTTTCGAGACGCGCCCGTTCGAAGAAATAAGCGCTACAGATGTGGGTCTGATCCGATAGGCTTTGATCTGACCGGGGCCGGTTAAAATGCGGGACGCAGGCGGGGAGATGATCGCATCAACCGATTGCAGATAGATTGCGCCGTCATAGCTCCATGCCTTAACGGCTCCATTGTCAGTGGACAGGCGCACGGCATTGCCCGGAATATCCGCGCCTGTCGCAAACGCCATCATCACGTCGTCAGAGGCGCGCGCGACCGGTTCGCTCTGACGGGTCTGGAGAGGCCTTGAAGCTGCGTTTGGCCCCAACCCATGCACCGTGAAGTCGCGGCGATAGTGTGTGTTGAGTGAGTTCGTGCGCACTTCGAATACCAGCGGCCGGCTCTCACCCACGAGGGACACAACGATGTTGGAAAACCCGTGCGGGACGAGCGGCGTGACCGCCAATTGGTTGGAGCCTTCCTGCATTGCATAGACCTGAAAGCTATTCGGTTTGCCGATCACATAAGACGCGATGGGCCATGCAGCACCTGTCTGGTCGTAGAACGCCATGACGCTCACTGTGTCCGGACCAGTCAACAGGACCTCTGGCTCCTGTGCAGAATCGAGGGTAAGCCGCTTCGCGTCCGAAATAGCATGCGGGAACTGACCTGACGGAGGTGTTGCAGCCGCCTTCTGGCTCTCATCAACGCGGCGGCGATAGTCCTGGATCATTTCGGGCGTCATCGGGAACTGGCTTTGGAGCGCCGCACCGTAGGCCGTGATCTCTTCGGGCGTCAGGGGGCGGTCGAGATCGTCCATGCTTTGCAGCAGCTCTGTGGCACCCACGATTGGGAAATCACCCGGTGGCGTCGTTTGCTGTTGTTGGTTTGGTTGAAGACGTTGATTGATCTCGTTCTGTGTGAGCGGCTCTGCGCCAGTGGGCGATGTCTGCTGACCGGGTGCCTGTTCTGCACCATTCTCAATGGTGACAACTGTCGTGCCAGTGTCGGCACCCGGCAATGTCGCTGCCGGACGGCTTGTAATCCGGGGCAGGGGGGTCTGGACCTCAGTCCCAGGCGGCACGGTCTCATTGCCATTCGCGTCTCTGAGCACTTGTTGCGCTTGGATCGGTGTGAGCATCGAGCCAAGCAAAAGGGCGCCTCCAAGGCTCATCGATTGGCAAAGCTGCCTCAAAGATTGGTATGTAGGTCGCATCAGGCACCTCCGGGAGCGGCGATGAAACGGGAGATTGCCATCGCATAAGGGGATTCATAGGTTTGCAGCCGTTCAATATTGACGGTGATCATGAAGTTCTGACCTGTCACCTCGGAAGCTGATTGGTAGGTCACGCGCAGTGGGATCTGCACGATCCATTCGTAGACCCCGCGATCATTGATGCCCTCGCGGACGATGACTGCATTATTGGCGACAGCCGTTGTATTGAGACGGCGCGTCTGCACCAGATCGAGCATCTGACTTTTTTGCACGGCATCGACGAACTGGTTCCAGCCGGTCGGCTTGGTGAAATACTGCATCGCGTTGTTAAAGTCGGCACGGTAGTTCGCAAAGTCATAGGTCAGAGAGGAGGTCACTGCTTTGACCGCGAAGTTACTCACCTCAGCGGCTGATTGGTGCGGCTTGTCGAGCGGCACAAGCGGTAAAAGCTGGCCATCTGTTGTCGTTGCAAAATAACGCGGCTCGGGACGGTTGACGGCGAGATAGGCGGTTGATGCCGCCAGCACGGTTGTAGAGAGACCAAGACCGAGCGCGATCTTGGCCATAACCTTGTAGGATATCTCAAAGGTGCGTGCCGACCGCAGGATGGATTCAGCAGCGCCTAGATGTTCATTATCTGACAGCATCAACGCATCCCATCACTGGCTTGCGGCTTTGGCGACACTCAGAATATCGGTGGGAAGTTCTGAGAAGGCGAACTGCGCCCCTTGATCGGTCTCATAGAGGAAGAACGGGACACCTGGCATCTTGTTGGCGCGCATCCAATTGATGTTATCCACGATCCCTTGGACAACTGCCTTGTCGGCCTGGTTGGCATCCATCTGTGCCACGGCGGCAGTCCCGCGCGTATGCGAGGTCATATGCGCCATGAAAGTCTGCGGGATATCTTGAGAATGCAGGATCGACAGGGAGCTGTTGAAGCCTTGCACGCCAGTGATTGGCGCAGGAATGATCCGCAAATCGATTGATCCAGATGTAATTGGCCCCAGCATTTGATCGATTGTCCACTGACAGTGCGGACATTCTGGATCGGCTAACATGTAGACGACAGGAGCACCGGGGTTCGGTGTTCCAGCGGAAAACCAGATCCGTTCTTCTCCTGCCTGTTTGAAGATGGTGTCGATCCCCTCCTGAACTTGAGCTGAGGGTTGTTCGACCGCCGTAATTGGCGCTGAGGCGATTGCCTCCGCAGGCGTTTCCGCGGTCGTAGTATTAGAGAGCGGAGCGGCTTGGGTTGGCGCTTCTGCCTGCATGTTTGATTGCAATTGAGTCAAGGCAGGTGATTTAGCCTCTGAGGGTGCAGCTGCCGTGGTTTGCAAATTTGGTGGGGGCGTGATCGCATCTTGGGTCGTTGGTTCTGGTGTCGTAGCGTTCGCTTGCGACGTAACTGCCGTGTTTGACGTGTGGGCCAATGACGCTTCGTCAATCATTGGGTTCGCGTTTGGATTTGGCACGGTTGCCAGCAACGCCGCAGTGATGTCTTCGCCTTGCGGCCCAATGATGCGCCCAACAATTGTCAGGCCATCTTCCGTTGTCAGTGCCGTCGCAGGATTTCCATTCTCATCTTTGATCGCCCAAGCCTGCATCTCACCAATTTTCATGAGCGGGCGAACGTCGGGATCTGTTGTGGAGATCATTGTCTCGATGAATGGAGACGTGCCCGTGCATCCGGCAAATCCCTCTTTCCAACTATGATCCTGCGCGTGGCCGATCGATGCGGTCCCCACCAACACGATCAAAGCGAAAGCGGTCATCGATTGACTTCCGGTGCCCGCGCGGACTGCTTTCTGCAAGCCGCTGCATCGGTGACTTGTTCTTTTTTCTACATTGATCATCACTGAAATCCTTTTCTCGTGGAGGGGCTATCAAAATGCTTTACTACAAAGTACCTATCGTTATATATAACGATATACTTTTTATAGCCATAGCGTAATTGCGAGACACCCTGACCTAACAGTTCTTGCCCAAACGCCTCATCCGGAAGGATCGTAAATGTCAGAGTCGGACAGAGCATTGAATGTGATGCCGATTTCGCATGCGGACACTTTCGCTGACCGTTTCCAATCCCCGCGCGACACGCGAAATAGAAGCACCATATTCCTGACACGACCCGAGACGCCACTCACGGAGTTCATCAACGGCTTCTTCAAGCTTTCTCTCGGTATTGCCATTTTGGCCTTGGTTGGGGTTGGCAGTGTGTTCGCCGTCAATGCGATGGAAACTCGGCGTGAGATCGCACCGCTCGTTGTCGCGTCGGCCGCACCAGAGCAGTCTGTGGAACTCGACGCGTTGCAGACCGAGGTCGCGCTGCTCACAGAGCAGAGCCTGGAGATGCGCGCTGAGCTGGCGCTGCTGACGGGGCAGGGGGGTGTACTGCCTAAGCTCGTCGTCAGATGGCAGGACCAACGCCGCGTGAATGCAGCACATGCCAACGCGATCCAGCAACTTTATGCGACCACGAGCCTTATCGGAACTGCGATGCCACCTGCCGACGCCGCCGCTTCAGACGAGAGCACCGGACGCCCCGTTCAAGTCACTTCTGTCGTGGCATCGCAGGACGACACCCCAAAACGCGTTGTGCTGATCCCCGAAGCCGAAACCGATGTCCAGCCGAACACTGAGGGTGGGGCAGGTGAATGATGAAGGCAATTTTCTATGGACGAGCTGACCGCCTTTTTCACGCGCGTGACCGACATCCTGCCGCCGGCACAGGCGTTCGTGGCAGCACTTTGTTTCGTGCTGGGCATCATTCTTGTCGTGATCGGCAGCCGGATGATGCTGGTCACCGCCGAGGAGCGCTCTCATGCGCACCACAGACGGCACGGTTATTACCAAGCGCTCACATATATTGTGTTTGGACTACTGATCATCTCGCTCGATCTGACACTGTCGGCCTGGATCGCATCGCTTTACGGAGCCAGCAACACGACGGCGAGTGCCGCCAGCGAGATCATGGCCTATGCGCCAGAGATGTTGTCGCCCGTATCAGGTGCGCCCGGCGAAGCCATCCTGATCGCGCTCGTGCGGGTCGCGCAGTTCATCGGATTGCTGGCAGTCGTGCGCGGACTCTTTCTTTGCGTCAAGTCAGCGGACATGCCCGCCCAAGGCCTGATGGGCAAAGGCTTCATCCACATGATCGCCGGGATCATGGCGGTGGATTTGCCCCGCACCGTCGGTCTCTTCGAAAACCTTTTCTTCGGCTAAATAAGGAACCTAACTATGCGTTCGAAACGATCCAAATCTGACAAACCATCCCAGCGTCGCAAATCGTGGCGACCTGTTCTTACGCGGTCTGCTCTAGCATTCGCCTTCGGAGCCTTCTGGGCAACGCAGGCTTTTGCGCAGACCTTTGGCGATATCTTCACCGAGATGCGCTCCAGCCAACTTGGTCCTGCCGCTGACATCCTCGGCACCATCTCTTTCGTGCTTGGCGTCGTCTTCGCGATCATGGCCGTGATGGCGATGATCAAACGCTCGCGCAACACCAACGACTCCTCGGTCGAAACCGGCCGCATTCTGATGCTTAGCGTTGCCGCTGCCTGCATGGTGGCGATCCCGACCTTCCTGAATGTCGGCGTCGCCTCGATCTTCGGCACTGGTGCGAACCAATCCTCCGTAGACGCTCCTCTGCGGTCGTTGAACTAAGGGGGGGGACGATGGTCGCATTCTGGCATCAAGCTGCAGCCCATCTGGGCCGGGGAGCGCTGAAAGCCTCTCTGGACGGTTATTGCCGTTTGGAGACCGCCCATGGCAAGACAGCACTTGTGGCTGACGACGGATCCATGATGTCGCTGTTCCGGCTCGACGGCTTCAGATCCTTACCGGGAGAAGAGGATGTCACCGAGGCCTGCGACAAGCTACGTGTGGGTCTGTCACCGTTCTTCTCCAAACCTGGACTTGCACTGCAGTTCTGGTTCGGGCACTCGCCGGATCTTGGTGCCCGCGAGGTCGAAACCATCATTGATGACAGCGCCCGTGTTGCCCGCGACAATGCGCTCGACCTGCATGATCTTCTGGATGAGCGCCGCAAACTGCTTCCATCCAAACTCTATGGCGAGCGGTGTTATCTGGCGCTGTGGTCAAGGCCATCCCTGCTGACAGCAGAAGACCGGAATGCCAGCCTGAAGCAACGCACGAAGGTATTGAACGTCGCGCCACCGATCTCACTGGGTCAAATTCCTGACACCGCGCTCGAAGGGCTGGCAATCCGCCATGACAGCTTTGTCACGGCACTTGGCCGCGAATTCAACGCCGCCGGTATCGCCCTCGACCTGATGGACAACTATGAGGCGCTGAACGCCATCCGCAAGATCGTGGCCCCGGACACTTTGGGTCTCAACCATCCATGGCGGGCGACCCTGCCGGGAGATTATCTCAAAGCGCGATTGCCAAGCTTGGGTCGCAACTTCAAACGCAAGGACATCTCCAACCTTGTATGGCCAAAACTCTCGGAGCAGCTCTTTACCGACCATGCCGAGGTGATCGACGGCAAAATCGTGCGCATCGGCAACACGGTGTTTTCCGGCTTCGACATCGTCCTGCCGCCCGAGATCGTCGTGCAGTTCAACGAATTGATCCGGCGTGTGATCGCCAACGGCACCAAGATTTCTTGGCGCTGCTCGATCCTGATGGAAAGTGGCGGGTTCGCGGGGCAGGTGTTTCGCGAACAGCTGGCCCGGTTGCTGGCCTGGACAGCTCCAACCCATAATGGCCGCATCAAAGAGAGTTTCGAGCGGCTGCGTCAGACGGATGGCGACGGCAACACAGTCATCCGCTGGCGTGCCTCGTTCGCGGCCTGGGCACCAGCCGACGAGGTTGGCCAATTGCGTGCCCATGTCTCGTCACTGCAAGAGATGGTCAAGTCTTGGGGCAATTGCCACACCAATGCGGTGGTCGGCGATCCGCTCGATTGCGTGATGTCTTCGGCTCTGGGCCTCTCGAGCGCCTCCACCGCCGAAAGCTGCGCTGCCGATCTGCTCGATGTGCTCGCCATGGCCCCCATCGTGCGACCCGCCTGTCCATGGGAACGAGGATCGATCATCTTCCGGACCGCGGACGGCAAGCCGTTCCCCTATCAACCCGGCTCCTCCAAACAGAATGCCAGCGTCGACATCATGGTCGGCACGCCGGGGTCCGGCAAATCAGTGCTGATGAACGCGATCAATCTCGGTGTCGCGCTGTCTCCCCAATCGGGCAGGGGCGGCAACAATCAGGCGATCCTCCCGCGCATCGCCATCATCGATATCGGACCGTCCTCATCAGGCCTGATCAGCTTGATCCGGGACGCCTTGCCGCCGAACCGACGACATGAGGCGATGTTCCACCGGCTAAAGATGGTGGACAGGGACGCTGTCAATCCGTTCGACACGCAGCTTTGCTGCCGCAGACCTTTTGCCCATGAGCGGTCGTTCCTCGTCAATCTGATTTCCCTGATCTGCACGCCGGAAGATGCGGACGCGCCTTACGATGGCGTCTCTCAATTGGCCGAAGCCTGTGTGGATGAGGCCTATCGCACCTATTCAGACGAGGTCAGCCCAAAGCGCTATTCGCCAACAATGGATCTCAAGGTCGATGACGCGCTCAAAAAGCATCACTTCGAGGTCGACGAGGAGACCAGTTGGTGGGAAATTGTCGACTTTCTCTTTGAGAAGAGCGAACACCACGCGGCTGCCCTCGCGCAGCGGCTGGCCGTGCCGATCCTCGGCGATCTGATCCCGATCTCCAATGCCGAGACGGTGCGCGAGCCGTTCATCGAGATGCGGGTGCAATCGACACAGGAACCGATGGTCGGTGCTTTCCAGCGTCAGATCACCGCCGCGATCAAGCAATATGTCATCCTGTCTAACCCCACCCGGTTCGACGTCTCAAACGCGCGTATCGTCGCCTTCGATCTGGCCGGTGTGACCGAGGCCACAGGCAAGCGCGGCCGCAAACAGACCGCCGTGATGTACATGGTGGCGCGTCAGACACTCACGTCTGATTTCTGGCTTGATGAGGATGAAATCAAAGGGTCTGATCTGCCGCAGGATGTCCGCGCTCATCATTTGCTGCGGTTCCAAAACAACCGGCAAATGCCCAAACGTATTTGCATCGACGAATATCACGTGACGGGTGGGCTCGGTATCCGAGACCAGATCGTCGCCGACGTGCGGGTGGGCCGAAAGGCAGGGGTGCAGATCTCTCTTGCCAGCCAGCTCATCGGGGATTTTGACCATTCGATCCGCGAACTGGCGACCAACATATTCCTTTGCAACGTGCCGACCGCCGAGAGTGTGCGGACGGTCATGGACACATATGACCTCCCCGCCAGCATCAAGCCGGTCATCAGCCGCTTGACCGGACCAGTGCCGGGGGAGGGCGCGCCAATCGTCGCGATCTTCAAGCTGAAATCCCAGACCTATGTCCAGCACTTCTATAATCAGCTCGGACCGATTGAACTTTGGGCGCTATCAACCACGGCCGAAGACACAGCGCTGCGGGCCGTCCTTTATGAACGGCTTGGCAGCAGTGAAGCGCGGCGCGTTCTTGCCCGCCGCTTTCCGGCTGGGTCTGCGAAAGCCGAAATAGAGGCGGAACTCGAGGGGCTCATGTCGTCCGGCAAAATGATCGACGAGTCTGCGCGTTCAAACGTCATCTCCCGTATGGCCGACGATCTCGTGAAAGGGGCTTTCCAATGAAGACCACGCCAAAGCACAGACGTTCACCCTTACCAGTCTACATAGCGGGGCTTCTCGTGATGATGGGCGTGTTTTCAGCCCTCGCCGAGGACAGTCGTGAGAATAACCAGCCGGGAGGCGACATCGCCGTCCAGAAGCTGTCCTTTCTACGCAGCGATCAACAGGCGCTTGGGATCGCACGACAAATGTATGGCCGCGACTTTCCATATGTGAAGGCTGTGCGGGTTTGGCTCGAAGCCCCGAACGAGAAGTTTGAACAACTCTTTCTCGAGATCAGCACCGAGCGTAAATGCGAACAAAAGTGTTTTCAGGTCGCCCTGTTTCACAACGAAATGTGGCTTGAGGTTTACCGTAGACCGGCAACAGAAACGCTCGGCCTCTCGGAAGTCACACCCACGGGGATGCGTTCAATCATCGAAGATGGCCGGGTCTGGACATGGAATGGTCAAGCCTACGCGCCGCAACCCGATCAAGACGGCATGGTTGAACGGGAGGCCACCGAGGCAGAGTTGGACCTCGTCAGCAAAGAGCTTGGCGCCAATATCGAAGAAGTGACCGCCACTTCGTTTGGGCCACCCGAGGTCAGCGTCTATGAAGTCGACATACTTTCCGGTGGCGAAAAAATCATTGTCGTCCGCTCACCCTATTATTGTGGTCAATCAACATGCCCGGTCTTCCTGATCAACAATCTCGGGCAATCTTACCGCATGATCCAGGCGCTTGAAGGCGTGATCGGCATTTCGAAGACCTTGCGCGATGAAAACGGGTTTCGCGGGATCGAAACACTCAGCCGCGGCGGCGTGACGGTGATTTCGCCGTCGACCGGTGCGCCCATGGAGATGATCCCTATCCAACCCGTTGCGGTCGCAGGGACTGTCAAATGATCCGTCGGAGTTACATCCGATATCTCGCGCTTGTGCTTGTCTTTTCGGCCGCAATGGGCCTTGCGGACGAATATGCCGATCTGATCCGCACACAGGAATCTGGCGGCAATTATGGGGCGCTGAACACACAAGGGGGCACCGCAGCCGGAGCTTATCAGATCACCGCAGGAACGCTCGCAAGCCTTGGCTATGTGCGCCACACCGGTGGGTCGCGCGGCAGCTGGAGCAATTACGAATGGACCTCACAGGCGACGGGTCAGGGCGTCTCCTCGCTCAGTGGGTTCCTGAATTCGTCGGCGGGTCATACCTTGCAGGACCAGGCGTTCAACACGCTGACCACGCGCAATTGGTCCGCTCTGTCTTCTCAAGCACGCGGACTGGCAGGGCAAACCGTCAACGGTGTCACTTTCACCGAAAGCGGGCTGCTGACCGCTGCTCATTTTTTGGGAGCGGGGGCGCTCAACGACTGGGTCGAAAGCGGGTTCGATCCCACGGTGTTCCCGCCTGAATATCTCACGGCCAACGGGTTCAGCTCTTACGCAGAACTGCAATCACATCTGATGAACCGGATCGGGGCGGCGTCCGGCACGACATACGCGGGCGGTGCCGACACTGGCGGCACTTATGAACAAACCGATGGTTTTCCAGGCTTTGGCGCCAAAAGGCCCATTCTCATTCGCGAAACACCGCCGTTCCAAGGTGAGCGGATCAATCTTGGAGGCACTCAATGACTAGAATACGCACATGTTCGGCTCAATACGTTCTCGCCCCGGCGTTGATCGCGGGCATGGCCCTGATGGGTGCGCCACATGCGCAGGCTCAATCCAATGACCAGATCTTGCAACTCTTCCCGTCCGGCGGTCAGGGCTGCACCGACACGGTGAAGCTAAACCTCACCAATGCCATTAGGTCGGGCATCGAGGCGGAAGTTTTGCGCGGCGAGGAGGCGCTGAAGAGGCCCCATTCCATTGCAGCCCTTGGATGTCTGGACAATCTGTTCGACGTTAATCTTGATATCGCGATCCAGGTGCCAAACCTGCAGGGCATCTTCCAAGCGGCGGTCAGTCAGGCACAGGGGCAGGTCTGTTCCTTTGCCAACGATAAGATGAACGAGCTTACCGCACAGATAACAAACCTGTTGCAATTGCCGAGTTTTAACTTTCTGCCGATCGGCGGCCTGACAGGCAATTCGGCGACGTCTATCGGCGGCGTTGATTTGAATACGGGCGGCGGTCAGGTGGGGCAGGGGGTCACTGTTAACGGCTCGACGGTCAGTCCAAACAATCTCGATGCGGTTTATGAGCTTATCTATGGAGGCGGCAATGGCGACTAATATCATTGGAAAGATGACACTCGGAAAATGGATCGCTCTCGCCGTGGTTGTGGCAGTGGTCGCGTTCACCTTGCTGACCCAGTTCACGTCGTTTCAGGTTCCCGGATCGGTGACCCAAGGAAAACCAGAGCCGACTGTCCATCCCGGCATCCAGCTTCAGGGCACGACGGAGTCTCGAAACAACCTCGATGAAGTGAACGACATCATCCGTGGCAACGGTAACAACACGCAAAGCGAGGAAACCGAAAATGGGGAGTAAGCATATAAAGACATCTCTTGGTCGCAACATACTTGCAAACTCTCTGCCGGTTATCGCGATAGCAGGGATCATGACTGTCGCAGCACCGCAATTGGCATTCGGCGCATGTTCCTGTGGCGGTGTACGCAACATCGTCCGATCAGAGCGGATCAACGTCAATAATCACACGACTGAGGTTGGCAATTACATCGTCGATAATATCCTCAAAGGTGTGGCACAGCTGTCGGCCTATTCCAAACGCGAGACCGAAGCGGCAAAGCGTATCGCAGAGGGACGAGACCAGAACGCAGTTCTGTTGGAGCGGCAGAAGATCAGGGCAGCAGCTGAAGGTGGACGTTACGATCCGGCCACGTCGGCGTGTATCGATCTCTCAGGAGTGTTGAACTTTGGCGGCGGCCAAACGAGCCAAGGCGTTGGCGGTATCGATATCGCGAACCTGTCACGCAACAGGTCCTACGGGAACGGTGCGGCAGGTGCGCCAGTCCGCTCCGGCGGTCTGGCCTTGGCGCAAGAGATCAAGCTCGACCGCGACAATCTTCGGAACGTTGGAGGCTTCGCCGATCCAACCTCTGACGTTCGGCTTCTGACTGAAGCGATCACACTCGATACATCTGACCAACAGGTCGCTCAGGCCTATGCGCGCATGATCAACAATATGATTGATCCGCTGCCACCCAAACCGGTGACAACCGAGGAGGCCAGAACACCAAATGGTCTCGCGCGGATCGCAGCACGGCAAGTCGACGCAACACGCAGGTCAGCGTCTCATGCTGTCTTCACCTATCTCGGAGACATTGCGACGCCAACTGGCGGGACAGAACTTGCGACCTGGGCACGCAATGCAGCCGGTCCGGCCTATCCCAATGCAATCGGGGACAAAGTGTCATCACTTCAGGCCGTGGACGTCTTCGTGCATTCCCGGTTTGCCAACCCCGACTGGCATCAATCCATCGCCAAGATGTCCCCCGATGCGGTCATGCGGGAACTTTTGCTCACACAAGCACTTGATCTGCACGTCAACTGGATGCGCTTTGGCCTGGAGCGCCGCGTCGCAGCGGTGGAAGCAGCAAGCCTGGCCTCGACAATTGACGGGACCGAGGGCGCGGGTGGCGGCGCACCACTCGGCAACTAAAAGACGAGAGCTCAAACATGGCGCGTGACAAAAACGACGGACCCAAGAAAGGCCGCGCACGACGCGCAGCCGGGTTCTTTGCGCGCCGGGGCCGGGTCGACAAAGCCTTTGAGGCGAGCAAACTCGGAGCGGATTTTATCGGCGATCTGGCGGACCGCGTCCGCCCAAAGGCGCTTGATCCGAAGGGCCTGACCGGACGCTACGAGGACGGTGGCATCAAACGCTTTCAGGAAATGGCACAGTCAATGAGTGAAACCGAACTGGATCGCCAATATGACGGCTGGCGAACGCAGCGAAGCTGTTTCCAATATGCCGGATTGTTCGCAGCACTGGCGATTCCAGTCGGCCTGATCTTTCTGGGCATCAGCCGGATTTTCGTCATTAGCCTTGTCGCGCTCTTTCTGTTCTCGATGTTCCGAGCAGTTCGGGCAGATTTCTTCGCCTGGATCATCGAGCAGGGCCGGTTTGGCGGGTTTTATGACTACATGACCTCGCGCCTACCTCGAAACATGCAGATCATCATCCCAAACCGGAAACGTGATCAATGAGAACCGCATATACCTTAGCGCTCGCGGCCGTTCTGTTTTTGTCATGCGCCAACGTCGGACTAGCTCAGGAGATCAGTGTTCCCGATATTTTCAGCGGCACGGGTGATGACCGCTCGAACACCTTCTTCAACCTGATCTTCGGTGATCTCTTTCCCGGACCAACCGCCAACAACCGCACCGTCATCTCGCTCCTGATGCTGTCGTTCAACATCCTGTTTCTGGCAGTCGGTGCGCTCTTCCTGCTCTATAATATCTTCCAGGGGACGTTGGATTCTGCCCATGAAGGCATCGTGCTCGGCCAAAAATCAACGATCTGGGTGCCGATCCGGATCCTGACTGCCTTCGCTCTACTGATCCCACTCGACAATGGCTACAACGGCATCCAGCATGGTGTCTCCTACGTGGTTCGCGCAGGCACCGCCGCGGGATCTTTCTTCTGGAACCAAACGGCAGACCTGATCGTCTCCGACGAAGTGCCGATCGTGGGCACCGACTATGTGGGATCGGATGCCCGTTTCCTGCAGCAACTCTGGCGCATGGAGTTCTGCCGCGCTGCTTATAATTTTGAGGTGTCCAAAGGCGGTGACCTGCAGCTCGTGAGCGGCGGTATCTGGTCCAACCTCGCACAAGCGCCTGCTACTGATTTGATTGATGGATACACTCCGCAGATCCTGACCTATTCGACCCCGACCATCACGAGTGCTTGTGGGTCTGTCACATTGCCGCCTGCGACAGCCGCTCTGAAACGTATCAGCCCATCAACAAACATGGATACGATCAACACCAGCATGCGTAACCTGATCGATACTCTACGCACCGAGATGCGCGGCTCTGCAGAGACGGTCGTTGCGAAGATCTCCGCGCGTGATCCGATACAGACCGGTGACATTCCTGACCTTGGCACCATGATGCGCGTCCTGCGCCAGCAGCACTCTGCGATCGTCAATCCAATTGTGAACCCGAACGCACTGTCGACGCTGGTTCAGACTGAGAGCGGGACGCCGATCAGCCAGCAAATCCAATCCATCGGCAGCGACGGTTCCGGGGCGCTATCGGCACCAACGGCCATTGCGGGAGATCTAAAAACCGGCGGCTGGATGATGGCGGGATCTTACTACATGTTGATCAGCAAAATATCAGGCGACGCAAACGCAGTCGCGAGCATGTTCCCGACAGCAACGCCCGGAACGCTGATCTCGACCACGTTGAGCGGCGGCGTGCAGAACACGATTGCTTCAGAACTGGGGCAGCAATACTGGTTTCAAAGCAATGCAGATCGTGACGCTCAGAAGATCTTGGCCAGCATCGGATCGAGTTACAATGCGAGTGTCTCTGCTTGGAACGAAGCCGCAGCCATTGCCGGACTTCGCGAGTTTATCACCGAGCGCGCCTATGCGGGCGACGATGCGTCTTCACCGGAAAACTTCTTACCGCCGCCAACCAATTTGCTCGCGGGCATTCAGTTGCTTTCTCCCGATACGATCACTGTGGACCCGATGATAGGGCTGATGGCCTACGCATCAACGTTTCTGACTTTTGCTATTGCCGTGATTGGTATCCTGGCCGTGGCGTCAGCGGTCCCCGTGGTGGGTTCTATTCCCGCAACGCTCGCGTCATTAACAAGTGGACTGTTCCAAATCGGAATCTTTGCCGCCATCTTCGTCGGGTTCATCTTGCCGTATTTGCCTGCGGTCATTTGGCTGATCGCTATCCTCGCCTTTATGCTACTCGTGATAGAGGCGGTTTTTGCTGCCCCCCTTTGGGCGGTCGCCATGCTGTCGATGGACGGGCACGGCATATCTTCGAACGTCTCCCGCAAAGGCTGGTCTTTGCTCCTGATGTTGTTCCTGACGCCACTGCTGATGGTGTTCGGGTTTTTGCTTGGGATGGTTTTGTTTAGGATCGCGGCGTTTTCGCTGAACGGCATGCTCTTTGCGGCACTGAGCTCACAGATGGCCGCTGATCCCGGGGCGTTCGGTGCACTGTCCAGTTTCCTGACCATGGCGGTTCTCACAGTCTTTGTAGGTGTCCTCTACGTCGTCATCATCGACTGGTCGTTTAGCCTGATCAATGTCTTTCCAGCACGCGTCTTCAAATGGATCGATGGGATCGGCGATGATCTTGGGGCAGGTACCGCAACAACTGCAAAAGCGGCCGGAGTTGCAGGATCATACCAAGGCGGCGCTGCAACTGGGGGCGTTTTGGGCGCTGCGGGAAATATTGGGTTGGCCAATAGCAGAAGCCGCCAGCAACGCCAGATCGGAAACAAAGCTTCAAAGGACAAGTAGTGCTATCGGCGGAAGAGCGTCATGGCCGCAAAAATAGCGATGCCACCGTGGTTTGATTTGTATGGCATATAAATCGGATCTCCATAGCCTTCTCGATTTACGGTCACATGAAGAACACCGTAGATGCAAAGAAGCTGGAGACAGTAGGCTGGCTCGGAGGCGAGATGACCACCCATCGCGATAATGCCATCGATGAAGCCGAAGTGCTCGGAATGGCTGCTTTGCCAACCGCTAGCAAACGCTTCTAAGTAGCCCAGCAGATGCAGCATTGCGCGCCAGAAATAGATCATCAGGCCAACAGCTAGCCATTGGCCACCGAGATGGACCCAGTAGCCGACTTTGCTATGCGTCTGTCGCGTTTTTTTCAACCAGCTGAACATATCTTACCCTACCATGAAACGGCACATTTGGCTAGATAGACAGTATTTCATTTATCGTAATACCTAACGGTAATTCTATCAATATGCCGGTCACTCACCAAGTTTGAAGTTGCGCGACTTCTGGATATGGATGGTTTTTTCCGATCCGCGAACCGGCATCGGCCCATAGTTTCCAAGGGTGGGATGTGCGTTGGATGCCTGGGCAGCGACGAACGGGATGTGATCAATTGCGAGAAAGTGAGTGGACCGTCGGCGCAAGTTTCATTTGAGAACAATCAGTTGTCCATCATACGCAGCATCTTTTACGGTGCCAATCCGCGTTTCCTAAGGAGCCTCGAACTTTAGAGAAATGAGCTCTAGGTTTCGCATAATCGTCATTGCAATGTGCCCGATCAGATCGAAAAGAAGCGAGTTTTTTCTTTAGCTGTGCGTGTGCAGTATCAACAACTCGCCTCTGATGCGATACTTGGGTAACTACTGCAACGAGCAGTTTCTGCGCATTCAAATATGCAAGGTCGGCCGAAAACAAGGCGTCCTGCAAGTCATTCGTCACATGATCTGCACCAATCGCTTCTTGCATCTCGGAAAGTGCAATTCGCTGATCAGATATCATCGAGATAGCCGATCCCAGGCTGTCTTGCTGGTCATCAAAATCAGCCAAAGTCTTCCCGAGCGCATTCTTGGCCATCCGAAGCGCCAAACCATAATCACGTTGTGCTTTGCAATCACCGATTTGCGTAACGTTAAGCGCCAACAGGTGCTTCGCACTCTCGTCTTCAAAAAGCGACACGGCCGCGGTGGTTCTTTGCAATCCGTCAATTCGCGCCTCAATCGAAAGCGCAATGCGTTTAACCTGATGTGGTGACATGTCTGTTTCGGCCAGATTATCGTCCAGATCGCTCACATATCGGCCTATACTTTCCAGCTTGGCCACTAATCTACCCGTATCCTGAAAGGTGCGGAGAACCTCGCCTCTGTACAGGCCCGCTTCTGTCTGTCCTTGTGCAACACCGGTAAAGGTGACAACCGCAAAGATCGATAGAACGACTATCCAATTATTCATCTCGCCTCTCCTTCATAAAATCGAATCTGATTGAGTATGAGCCCCGTGAGAGCCCATTCTTTCGGCTGGGTTTTGAACAATGCTTCATCCGATCACAGCTTTATCTGGCCCAAAAAACCAATGCCGGTTTGAAGAAGACCTGAGACATCCTCGGCTCTTACGACTTTGCGTTGGACCAATTGTTCTGCGGATTGCGTCATCGTCCTGGCGATCAGGTTTGGGTTGGAACAACTGTCCGAGAAAATCTGCTTCACAACGTTGACCCATTCCAACGGCGGCACACTCAAGAATCGATCCCGCACGTTTTGATCGAACACGAGATACTCACGCAGTGCGACGCGGCCTTCTCTGTCAGCCGTTTTGACCAGCCTCTGCCAGATGATCAGATTGAGAGAGGTCATCAGATCAAAAGAGCGGGCCGCCTGCTCTTCGGGTGGGAAGAGGAAAGCCATCCGGCGGAGCGCTTCTGAGATTGAGCCTGCGTGGGTCGTGGTGTTTACCAAATGCCCGGTCAGACAGGCTTCAATACAGGCTTCCATACTCTCGCGGTCGCGACTCTCACCTACATTGATCACGGCAGGCGCGCGACGCATGGCGGCGCGGACACCTTCCGCAAAAGTGGGGATGTTGCGACCGACACCGATCTCGGACTGGCTGATGAAGGATGCTATATCGGCTGCGTCCGTGTTGATGTCACGGAACGTGTATTCAATAGGGGCCTGTAGATCGATAATCTTGCGAGATCGATCACGGTTTTCCAAATGACAGCGCGTCATGGCCGCCATGGTTGTTGACTTGCCGTGGCCGGTCGCGCCAGCAACGACGATGATGCCACTCGCCGGTTCCAACCTGTCGCGCAGTTCTTCTTCAAGTCCGACATCATTCAGTGTCGGCGTGGTATCGGGCAGGGCGCGTAGCGTAATCTGCACACCGTTGGTGCCAAACCGCTGCTCTCCGGTCGCGTTCACCCGGAACCGTTGACTGCGTTTGCGATCAATCTTCTTCTCATATGAAAAGTCTAAAGGCCGTCCCGCGCTGACCAAGGACATCGCATCGTTGGCAGACCACAGATGCGCCAGCATCGCCTGCACTTCGGTGATCAGCAGGCGGCGTTTTGTGGCCAGCCTCTGGTCGCCGTGCAACTGCACACGCATCCGCAGGTCAGCACTAATGTTGATGTCAGACGCCCCCTTCATCGCAGCCCCAACAAGGAAATGATCAAAGGCCGACAGATCGCTGTCGAAGCGATTGGGTTCATCCTTCAGAATTGTGATTTCAGTTTCGTTGGGGTCGGGTGGGGTGAGATCGATCCTGTCGAGATCGATCATTTCGTCACCGCATAACGCCTCTGCAAAGGCGTCCACTGGCTGGGATCCCGGACAAACCGTGCTGAGCTGACGATTTGCAGCCGACGTTCGCCGATGAAGAGTTCGTCCCCATCACCAGCGGATCGGCGCTCGCTGGACGCGAGGACAAGCTCTTTCACCAACCCGGCCTGCACCATCCTGCGGTACTCAACCATGCCCAGATAGTCGCGCTTCAACCTTGCAAAATTTAAGCCCAATGCCTCATCGGCCTGTTCAACACCGGCCTGCCACCCCTCCGCGGCGAAGCGATTGAACACCTGCTTCTCTTCTCTATTTTGCGGCAGAAAATCATCGTCGGGCTCACTCGCCTCCTCAAGCGGAATAACGAGATAGTCACGCCATGTCGGTATGATCGTGACGATGCGACCTGGAATCTCAAGGCGGTAGAATTCGTCGGCTGCCACAGCAGACTGTCCGCTCTCATCCACATTGATGGCAGCCGTGGCGCGGCTCACGACGGGCGGGAGGATATATCCCGTCTCTCGGGGCGCACGGTAAGAAACCCTGTTGAAATCAAACGTGCGCGAAAGCTTGGCACTGTCTTGTTCAAGCTGCCGCATGACTTCCCAGACACGATGCTGATAACCAGCCTGCGCGGCATAGGACACGGCCGCCTCGCGCAACAGATCATAGCGATCTTCTTCGACCGACGTCTCGTAATTCCCGCGTCGTGTGCGGACACTGAACTCTGCGAAGTCGGCAGGGGGCCTGTCGGAGCGAAACTGATCAGGACCGCCTATGAGGATTGGGTCAGGCTCTTGGAAATCTGCCTCTTCAAGCTGGAGAGTTTCGCACCCGGCTAAGACGAAAAGGGCCAAGAACGGCAGAAAGGGGCTGCGCAGATGGTGCATCATACTTCCGTGTCCTCGATATGGGGAACCGGGCTACCCTCGGGCCGACTATAGACGATCGTCATCGTCATTGCGCGTTGATCGACGACCAACGTTGCGCGCTCTTTGCCTTGAAAGAACGCCTCGCGCAGTGCGCCCATAGCGGGCAGGTCTCTTTGAATGAGTGTGATCATGATCGGCGCACCAGGTTTTTCACCTTGCGCGATCACCCGGTATCCGGTCTCAAGCGCCATTGTGGAGACAAAGTCTTCGATTGGGCCGGTGAACGCAGAATGCACGACCGTCATCAGGCGTTCATCTGCCACAACATCGGGATTTAGCAGCGTCGTGGTGCCCGTCGCATATGGCTCGAGCACACCATTGTAGAGACCTGCGTCGGCAATCTCGCGATCCACCACCGAAGTTTCCGCATCGATCAAAGCTGACAGGCTGGTGGTTTCAGGCGAGGTGGTGACCGCGCAAGCTGCGCAGCTCAACAGCCCGAAAATCAAAAATACGTTCTGGGCCAAGCGCATCCACATCCCCATCGTTCGTTCGGTTCATCGTCATGTTGATCCACAGGACTGATGCTTTTATATCGTTATATATAATGATATAAAAGCATATGAGATGGCGGCTGCATAGGTGAATGGTATGACGACGGACCAGTTTGGGGTTATTGCGCGAAAACTTGCCGTTCTTGCCGTAAAACCCGACACCAGTTTTGCGCTACAAGCTTTCCTCAACTCTTCAGCAACACGAGACATTGTCGATGTCATGAATGAAATTGATCTTCTGGCGCGTATCCTTGATGAACACGCGCCAGAGGGGAGGGAGCTTTAGCCCCCAATCCTTTTGACCGGAATGCCCAGCTTACGAGCTTTATCAACGAGGTTTTCGTGAATACCGGAGCCGGGGCAGGCGATGATGCCCTTCGGCATGGTCTTCAAGAGTTTATCGTTGCGCTTAAAGGGGGCCGCTTTGTTGTGTGATTTCCAATCGGGCCGAAAGACCACTTGGGTGACGCCTCGGTTTTCTGCCCAGAGGCTCGCGATATATTCGGCTCCGTTCGGTGTGCCACCATGCAGCAGGATCATGTCCGGATATTTCTCTCTTGAGCCGTCGAGGATTGTCCAAATCGCATCGTAATCCTGGTAGTCGCCGCCGGTGAAGGCGATGCGGGTGCCATCGGGACAATGGATTTCGTTTTTCTTGCGTTTTTCTGCGGAGAGGAAGTTGCGGCTGTCGACCACCGAGGCTGTGAGGTTCTTGTGTGAGACCCGTGATCCTGATCTTGGCATCCAGATCGATCCGGTCTCTGTGTGGAAATGGGCGGCTGACGCATCCCGCATCGCCTCATAGGCATCCCGGTGCTCGACCAGTTTTTGTCCGCGGTCGATCTTGCGTTCCAACTCCAGGCTTTTGACCTCGGATCCGTCCTGGCATCGAACGAGGTCGCGTTGTTCGCATTCATTCTCGTCGAGCTGGCGCTCCAATCGGTTGAGGCGGCGATGAAAGATGTTGGTGAGGGACCAGAGCATCTCTTGCAGATCCTCTTCGAGCTGTGTGTCGGCAAGAAGCATGTGGCTCGCCTCGACCATGGAGCGGATGGCGATCTCAGTCTGGTCCTCTTGCGGAAGAGGGCGATGATCGATTTCGTCTGCGGGTGTTTTTGCGCCGTAGAGGGCGAGATCGTCTAGGACGCTGGCTGTGGCGCTTGCGTCGGGGGTGAAGGTGGAGGATGCGAGGGTCATGATCTGGTCCTTTTCTAAGGCTTTGGGTTTCGTCCTGATCCGATTTGGATGGGGCGATAAAAGGACCGTCAGCAGCCTGGCTGCACCCGAAGGGCCGTAGCGCAGCGAAGGACGGGCAGGGCGCGGAAATTTGTCCCGCGAGGAATGGGCGCGTCAGCGCTCAGGGGAAATTTACGGGACCTGGCCGTTGCGGCACGGGATGAGGGCGCCTCTGCGCCCGACCTGTCGGTCCATCGACCGAGGAATCCAAACGGAACAGGACGCAGCGCCACCGCCAAAAGGTCAGTGCCTGATCCCATGCTTCCTTCCGGCCCCCTTACGCGTAGGGCCAGAGATCATGCTCAGATGCATGCGCATCGATGAAGGCCGCCAGCCGTCGACGCACTTCCGTCACGCCGTCCGTCCTGAGGTCCAGATTGAAGTCGTCTCGCTCCGGGGTCAGGATGACCGGTTCGATCCCATCCGCATCGGCGCGATCTGCAAGCTTGAGTGCGGCGCGCGCACCAGCCTCGTCATTGTCGCGTGCGATCCAGAGACGCTTGATCGAGGATGGAAAGGTGAATGCGGCGAGATGGTTTGCTGTCAGGCAGGAGGCCAAAGCCGCTCTTGGCAGCGCCGTGCCGACAGATAGGGTATTCTCGAGACCTTCGCCGACGAGAAGATCGGTGCAGTCATTACCATTTCCAAACCGGATCGCGTTGCCATGCAGGCGACCAAGCACACGTTTCGGGGCCTCGATGTCGGCCAGACCGCTCGTTCGCGTATTGAGAAAGACGCGCGAACATCCTTTGACCGTGCCCGCATTGTCGGTGATCGCCGCAAGAAGTGCCGGGATTTCAAGACGTGTCCCATCCTCGGCCCTGAGATAGACATTTGGATGAAACGCCAAGGCCGGTCCGAACCGGGCGATACCGCGGCCGCACAGATAGGCCTCGGCCAGAGTGTTTTTGATCGGCTTGCCATAGGAGAACAATTTGCGGCCCGCTGCCGCCTGACGATTGGAGGCCACGGCCGGAGCGTCTGCGCTTGTCCCGTCATTTGCTATCACCGGTGCCTCGCCGAGATAGTCAGCGGCTTGCCGCAACAGCTCTGGGTAGGCCACCGGTTCCAGACGACAGTGCAACAGATCGAGCAGGTCACCATGATCGCCATTTTGGTGATCAGTCCACTTACCAGCTTTCCTGCTGCCATGAGATTTAAGCCGGATCGTCAGGCTGCGCCCTTTAGCACCAGATACATCCGCCATCTGCCAGTAATTGCCGACTTTGTGTCCTTCGGGAAACCAGTGCCGACAGAACGCTTCGGCATGACGCGCCAGACCGCGGGACAGAGCGCCCGGATCCAGTCTTTCAAACTTGCTGCCATAATTGGTCATGCAGCACTCCTCTCTCCGGTTGCAGCTGCTGCGATCTTGTGGCGGGCCATAAGCTGATCCACGACATGCGCATCTTCGGTCGGCACGAACAGCCGCGTCGCCCAGGAGATAATCTCAGTGAAGCATCCCATCGCTTTATAGCTTTCCAAAGCGGCCGCATTGTAACCAGCAAGTTCCAGCCGATACTCGCTCATCACGCGTGACCGGCGCAGGGTAAGACCGCCCGACAGAGGCAGGCTTTGCCCCCGTTTGAGGACAGCGTCGAAGATTTCATCTGCGGTCAGTTCGACCGAGCACTCGAGGCCAAGCGCTGCATAGACGTTGGCCAGTTGATCCTGTGTCACCATCCGGCCAATGGCGCGTTCACCATCTTCTGTCTGCAAGCGGTAGATGCGCATATTGTCGGTTGGAAGGCGGTCCCAGATCGGCAGCAACAGACCCGAGATCAGAGTGAGTTTGGAAATGGAGGTTTCCGGTACCGCATCGACTTCTTTGGTCCAGGCCCGTTCGAATTCAAAGTCACTAACCTCCACCCAATGGGACGCGGGCAGCTCAAACTCCAGCATCCGGTCTGTCGCCATCGGCCGCATCAATTCAACCCGTGCGATTGGCTCGCCTTCTTCGGTCATCAGGCTGGAGGTTGGAATGAGAACCGCTGCCCGTTCTGATTTGCGGTTGAGCATCAGTTGGGCATTGGGCTGCCTCAGACAAAAATCTTTGACCTTCACCAAAGTCAGTGGGTGGTTTCGGTCAGTTCGTTCGACCGTCAGCGCCGTCGCCTTCGCACCCGTCGCCGCGTGCTCAAAGATCGTCTTGCGGTCGATGATCTCGAACTTCTCTGCGCGCAAGGTCTCCAAACCGACCTCATAAGTGCCCGCCGCGATCGCATCATCGATAATGGCTTCCAACAATCCGCCAAAACATTCAAAAATGGCATCTTGCATATCGATGGTCAGCGCCAGACAGCGATTGAGGAATTGCTGGATCGGCGGCAGCTGCTCTTTCAGCGTGCCGTCACTGTCCATGAGTGACAGGCCGGTCATCTCTTCGAACCGTGTTTGCGAACAGGCGCTGATCCGCCCCTTGGTCAGATCCCAGAAGAAGTTGCGCAGGGCCTTGCGGGCATAGACGCTTTCGAGATTATCCTCAGTACGGAACATGTTCTGGCCACCGGTCTCGCGCTGCCCTTTGGTGATTGCGCCGAGCGTGTCGAGCCGCCGCGCAATTGTCGACAGAAACCGTTTTTCGCCTTTGACGTTTGTGGCGCAGGGTCGGAACAGCGGCGGCTGCGCCTGATTGGTCCGATTGGTGCGGCCAAGACCCTGGATCGCGTTGTCCGCCCGCCAGCCCGGTTCCAAGAGGTAATGCACCCGCAGTCTTTGGTTCTTCACACCGAGATCTGCATGGTAGGATCGCCCCGTGCCTCCCGCATCCGAGAAGATCAGGATGCGTTTTGCATCGTTCATGAAGGCCTGCGTCTCACCAATATTGGACGACCCTGGCCGGTTCTCAACCTTCAGGCGTTTATCGGGAGTGCGAATGATGCGTCGGGAGCGCCCGGTGACCTCGGCGACCTGGTCTTTGCCGAAATGCCACAAGATCTGATCGAGAGCGCCTTGCACCGGTGCCAGAGCGCCGAGCCGTTCGACCATGGCATCGCGTTTGCGTGCCGCCTCTCGGCATTCGATCGAGTTCCCGTCGCCATCGAGCGCGGGCCGCGATTTGAGATTGCCGTCCTCATCCGTATACGGCTCGAAGAGCTGTGTCGGGAAGGAATGCATCAGGTAATCCAGCACGTATTCCCGCGGCGTGATGTCGACATGCAGATCATGCCATTCCGATGCCGGGATCTGCGTCAGACGTCGTTCCATCAGGGCCTCACTGGTCGAGACGATCTGAACCACCGCCGATGCGCCGTTCTCTAAATCGCTCTGAATGGATTTGATCACGCTGGGGCATTTCATAGCTGTGATCAGGTGATTGAAGAAGCGCTGCTTGTTGCTCTCGAACGCGGACCTGGCCGCAGACTTGGCCTGCACGTTCAGCGTGCCTCCCTCAGCAGTAATGCCTGAAGCCTCAAGTGCCGCTTCCAGATTGGTATGGATCACCTGAAACGCTTCGGCGTAGCTGTCATAGATGTCGCGCTGTGCCGGTGTGAGATCGTGAACCAGCATCTCATATTCAACGCCCTCGTAGGACAGCGAGCGCGCCAGATAAAGACCGAGCGCTTTAAGATCGCGCGAGATGATCTCCATCGCCGCGAGCCCGCCCGCTTCCATGTCGGCGATGAACTGCTCGCGCGTTGCAAAAGGTGAATCCCCCGTGGCCCAGAGACCGAGTCGGGAGGCATAAGCCAGATTGCCAACAATCGTTGCACCTGTCGCCGACACATAAAGCACCCGCGCATCGGGCACGAGGTTTTGCAGTTTCAAGCCTGCCAAGCCCTGTTGCGAGGCCTGTTTGTCGCCCCGTCCACCTTCTTTGCCTTTCTCCCCCGCAGCATTTGCCATGGCATGCGCCTCATCGAACGCAATCACACCGTCGAAGTCTTTGCCAAGCCATGCCGTGACCTGATCGAGCCGCGAGGCTTTGAGGATATCGCCATGTTGGCGCTCGGCCGTGCGAAGCGTCGCATAGGTGACAAAGAGGATACCCTGCGTGAGGCGAATGTCTGAGCCCTGTTTGAACCTCGACAAGGGCACGATATCAGATGCCCTCCCGCCAATAGCAGTCCAGTCGCGGATAGCATCTTCAATCAGCTTGTCAGATTTGGAGACCCAGATCGCGCGGTTGCGCCCACGCACCCAGTTGTCGAGGATGACACCAGCGACCTGTCGGCCCTTGCCGCAGCCCGTACCGTCCCCGAGGAACCAGCCTTTGCGCAATTGAAACCCATCTTCGGCATCCGCTTCACACGCGACAAGGCGTTGATCCTCCTCATCGTGGCGGAACCAGCTCGAGAGATGTTGTTTATGTGCTTCGCCCGCATAGATGATGCTTTCGAGCTGTGCGTCGGACAGCGCGCCGTCGGTGATCAGGTTTGCGTGCAGTTTAGGCCGATAAGAGGGAAGGGGTGGCGCGACCGAAGCCATGGCAGCTGATTGCACAAGGGCTGTCGGGTGCGGATGTGCGTCTTCGATCGTGATCGATTGTACTTCGTAACCTTCGTAGAGCGCTTCCGTGAGCCGAGTTGATTTTTCGGCCCAGACTTTCGGCAGATAGCCAATCTCTTCCGCTTCGATCAGATCAAAAGGATGCCGCGCCTTTTCCGCCTCCACCGCACGCACCTGGCTGCGGGCCGTGTCCCGCAAAGACTGGATTGATGGTGACTGCACAGCTGAGGAACTGGAAGCGTTTGCGGCCTGCTCAGTTGGCCCAGAAATCAACCGCGGCGAACAATGGGCTTGTACCAAGGCCAACAGCGCTTGCGAGCTTTCAGCCTGATCATGATAGGCGGCGGTCAAATCCGGCGAGAGATCGCGCTTCTTATCAATGACCGTCAGCCGGGTTTCCGTTGTGGTGCCGTGGCGGGCATAGACCCGGCCCGCGATTGGCGCGGAAAAGCGGATCGTAGCGATCTCGCCGATGCGTTTGAACGCAGAGCGGAATGCGCTGTTGGCTGGAGAGAAATTGGCACCGGACACAACGACCAGCCGACCGTCCGGCTGCAGCCGATCAAGAGCTGACTGAACATGATGACCCATGGCAGCCTTGTAGCGACCTTCGACACCGGGTGCGGCGGAGAACGGCGGATTCATGATGATGAGGGTCGGATCAACCCCTGCATCAAGACGATCATCAATAGAACCGGCGTCATGGCGGCTCACAGACGCGTGAGGGAAAAGTAGGCTTAGGAGATCCGCGCGGACATCATTAATCTCATTGAGGTGAAGTTGAGAGCCCGCCAATTGGCAGTAAACTGCCAAGAGACCCGTTCCAGCCGATGGCTCCAGAACCACATCATCAGCCCGACACTGCGCCGCCTCGGCAACGATCCAGGACAGCGGCAACGGCGTCGAGAATTGCTGCAGCTTTTGCGACGTCTCGCTGCGTCGGGTATGAGACAATGCAAAGCCCGCAATCTTTTCGACCATGGCCAAAAACTTTGCGGGCGTCTCACATTGGCGGCGCATCAGCGCGCCATATTTGAGCAGCAACAGGATCTGTGCGCACTCGCCGGCTTCGTATCCGTCCTTCCATACCCAAGCCCCGGAGGCGTCAGAGCCACCAAAGGCGGCCTTCATGGCTGCACGCACGATCTTTTGGTCGAGCGCCTTGCCCTGTTCGAAATAGGGAAGCAGTTGATGGGCCGCCTGAAGCAGCGCGGCGGCACGCGACGGCGCGGCAGCATTAGGAATATCTGTCATTGGAAATCTCCGGGTCAAAGGGTTGCCACCCATCCCCGCAGAACTCTCTCTGGCACCGGGGAGGGCTTGCCCTTTCCCCGGACCTTCCTCTCCCTCTTTGCGGAAACCCATGCTGGACCGCGCTTAACAGTGAGTGAGGGTTGCATTTCTGTACCGGAGACGGGATTGCCGACAGCCATCCCGTCGATGGTCTCACTCAGCCACCTTCACTTGTTGAGTGGCCAACCCGCTGACCTCTATCCGCCCCTTGCCAATTTCGACTGTGATGATCTGATCCTGTCGGCGCAGCCAATAGAGCTCGCGATCAATAACCCGGGTGATCGCATTGATTTGCGCCTCATGGCTGGTCTCGAGCAGGTTGATGGCAAGATCCTCGGCCTCATCTCGAAACCAGCGTTGCTGCTGATCATACGACCCCGCCTCGACATCGTCGGAGGGATTGAACAGTGCACGTTCAAGGAAATCGACGAGATCGGCACTGGTCGCCTTGGACGCCTTAGTGACGACGATATCGACTTCATCCAGCCCCCAATCGTCCTCTCCTAGGATCAGCCAGTCGGTTGATAGGGTCCACTCCTCTGAATGGGCTGCGTCCACCAACGTGCAGAGGATTTCCAACTTATCGGGCCGCTCGGTCATCGTGTGACGCTTGCCCGGCGCGACACAGGTTGTGTCGATATCACCGATGATGCGGTATCCTTTGACCGACACCCGGGCCAGTTGGTCATACCAATCATAGCCCTCAAATCCGGTCTTGGGATCGTAAAGTTTGGTTTCAGCTCGCTGGGCGGAGAGCGCGTAGGCGAGGTTTTGTTCCTCAATCGCGCCACCGTCCGAGACATAGACAACATCATCGGCGTTGATCGCCTCAACCTTGCCATAACCGTTTTGGTCGCTGTCCGCGTGGCTCGGCTCGAACACACGCAGTTGCATCGCAGCAGGTGGCAATGCGACGCCAAATTCGGTGGCGCGTTTGAAATTGTCATAGGAGATGGAATGCGCGCCAGCCGATTTGACTCGTTGATAAAAGATCGTGCTGATATGGACGCGCAGTTCGTCCATGAAGGCGTTCTCGACGATCTCCTTGCGGGCGGGCAGAACCAGCTTGATATCTGTGCACTGGATGACATCCAGACGTGCATAATAGGACCGATGGAATTCCTGGCCCAGGCTCGGCAAACGGCCATACAGGGTCACACCGTGGAAATTGACGGTCTCATTGTTGCGGAATCCGACCGGGCCGCGTTCATAGATCCCGATCCGAATGCCGTTCCACTCTTCGATGTGCTCGGCATCTGACAGGAAATCTTTGCGCTCGACGCGCACGCCGTCGACCATAACGTCAATTGGCAGATATCGCGCTGCGTGGTTTGCGGCAACGACATAGCTTTCATTGGCTTTTGTGGCGATTAAGATCGTGGTCCCATCATGGTTGGCGGGACCGTCATTACAAGCGATCGGAACCGCCCCGCCAAAACTGTCGGGTTCGGCATCGATCATCCAGGACTGGGACGTGCCCTGTTTCCGGGCGATAATCCTGACCCTGCGACCGGCCAATGAGAAGAACCCCATGCCAGCGGCGTCTTCCAGCGATTGGACGTCGTCGACCCACGCGCTCTGTCCCAAAGTGAACAGGTCTCTGGGATCGTTGAGACCGGGACCGTCGTCGATCAGGCAGATGGCGTTACCCAAGTCGGGATAATCGATCTGACTCACTGAAATCTGTGTCGCACCGGCGCGGCGCGCGTTTTGGAAGAGCTCGGCAAAGATATCGTCGAGGGTGGCGTTGAATAGGCGCGAAACCTTAGAGATCGCGTCATCCGCGACGCAGGCGTGAAAGGATGTTGGAATATGCATCGGAAAGCTCCTTAAAGAAGGGTGACGCCCTCCCGGAAACTCTCTTTAAACCAGGGGAAGGCTTGCCCTTCCCCAATCGGCCTCTCCCTCTTTCCGGCAGGTGCGCCGCCAAGCAAGACGCGCGGCGGCGTCAGGTCACCGAAGCTTTCGCCTCAGCGAGGCAATAGCCGTCATAATCGCCCAGAAACCCCCAGCAGGATGCGACTTCGTCTTGATCCTTTTCGACGACGAAGCCGTAGCAATTGCCGGTCAGATAATGGTCGTAAGTTTGGACTTCTTGCCGCAGATAATCTGCGACCTTGGCGCGCATGTTTTTTGAAACGCGAGTGACGCTGTACTCTTTGCGAATGTCTTGCAGCGTCACATAGATGTAGCCGACCTGGCCAGAATCCCACGGGCAATGAAACCCCGTGGTGTTCATGGTGATGCCGCTGTGATCATAGAGATAGAGCGACAAGATGACGGCGCGCCTCGACGCTCGCTCGAACAGGGCGTTGGTCGACAGATCAGTCTCATAAGTGAGGTCGCAGAGGTCGATCAGCAGTTCGCGGGGATCGCCATGGTCGTGTTTGTCGCCAAGATTGTAGCGGCGGTGCCAGCAAGTCATCGTGCCGAGATTGTCAAAGTCGCGCGGGCTTTCGGGATCGGGGTCGTGGATGATCTTGATGATGTGATCGCGATAGCTCTCTTCATGGATGGGGGTTTCCATCGGTTTTCTCCTTTTTCCGACAAAAAAACGAAAAGGCCCGCCGTGATTGGCGAGCCTTGGTCTTTGGATTGGTGATGTAAAATGATCAGGCGGCCGCGCTCTCGGCCTTCTTGGCCTCTGCCGCCTCAAACTGCTCTTTGCTCAACAGGTTGAAATAGAGGTTTTCGGTGGCCTTTTTGAAGCCGGGCGGTTTGCGCGGCGCGAGACAGCGCACGGACGCGTTACAGCCTTCGCCATGTTCCATCGCGAAATGCGTGACCTGATCGACGAGATCGTCCATCCCGGCTGCGGTAAACTCTTTGCTGGGATAGGTGCCACCAAAAATGTCGTATTTGGTGACGACGAAACCGCCATCTTTGTGGGCGGGGTGAAGCGTGACTTTGTATTCGCAGGGTTTAGCCATTTGTCTGGTCTCCGTGACGGGCGGGACCGGATCATCCGGCCCCTTGTGAAACCCGTCAGACGGATAGGACCGTCCTCGATCATGAGAACGGTCCAGATTTCAGAAAGCGTTTGGTGATTTAGTATTCGGACGGAAACAGCAGCGTCAGGACACGACGGGTTCGCTTGGGATCGGCCGGTGTTTCCGCACCGTATTCGTAGTTTTCATCATACAGATCAAATTTGAACCAGACGCGTTCGCCTTTGATCTCGAGCACACCCATCTCGTGCAATCCGTAAGGGTCGCTACCCGCGTCGAACGCATCGAAGGCGACCAGCGCCTCGATGAGCGCAGCGCGGAATTCACCCCCTTGTGCGGCGATGCCAGCTGTCATGACAAGTTTGCCGGGTGGGACACCGGGCGCTTTGACCGATGCGGTCACGGATGTGCGGAACGCATCGTTTTGTTGCGCAATGATCGCGGCTATCGCGGGATTGTTGACGTCCTGTTCATCTTGCGGTGCGGTAGATTGAGTTGCCTGGTTCATGGTCTTTCTCCATGTCGGGATGGCCGACCCATTCGGCACTTGTTTACCCGACAGTGCGATAGGACCGCCCCCGATCCCTTGGTGGGATGGGAACGATCCAAGAGCTGAACCGTGTGACTTGCGATTAAGCGGCGTCGCTCATGAATGCAGGCAGGGCGTCCGCGTCGTCAGCCGGGGAGACTGCGTCAACTTCTACCGAGTTGGGTTTCGCCTGATTAGCTACCTCATCGCCAACAGCCATCCCGTCTGGCAACCAGCGGGATGTCTTGGCAGCCGCCTGTGCCGTCAGACCAGCCGCGTCTTGCGGCGTGTCGCAGAAGGCTTGCTCCATCGCTTTTGCGATCTCGGCTTTGCGCAGCCCCGACTTATCGTCAGCCCAACGATTATCAATCAACGCCTTTGCCATATCGAGAGTGTGGTCCTTCTTTACCCGACCCCAATATGTATCGGCCGTCGGACGCCAGCAGGCGGCAACATCCACATTGAGACGTGAACCGATCGCCTCGATCACAGCGCTTGCGTTGGTATCGTTAGAGAGCTGTTGGTTCAGCGCATAGGCCGCACACCAAGCAAACAGCGCCTGTTTGTCAGGCTCAGGTAGCGCTGACAGTTGCGCTAGATCTTCCGGTGCCTTGGCCTCCATCCACGCAATGTTGAGACCGTCATTCAGTGCTTCAAGCATGCGTTCAGCGACAGTGTCTTTCAGGGTCTCGCGTGATGCGGTTGTCGTCGCAGGTCGCAGCGACAGATCAAGCGGTGACTGGCTGCGGTAGTTGCCAAGGACTGAAATGACCATCGCATAGAGCATCGCGTCATAGGCGGTGTCATAATCAGCCGCCATATGCGCCCGAATGATCTGATGCCGCGTCGCTCGCAGATCGTCAGCCAGGGCGCGTGGGATGCCCTGTTCCTTACGCGCAGAATCCGTCGCATTTATCGGCACATCAGAGCGTTGCATTGCTTGCGGCAGCTCAATGTTTGGCCCTGCTGAAACTGCATCCTCATTATCAGATACGCTTTCATCGCCAGGCTGATCTGACGGTGTTGCTTCAGGCTCTGGAAGGTCCTCTGGACGGACCAAACCGGTTTCAAGGCGCGGCTCACCATTGTGGGAAATGCTCACGATACATCCGGCGACTTTATGATCTTCGTCGGTGTAAGCAACGTTTGCTTCCTGGATCGCCTCGATCTCGCGGATGCGTTTCCAGATCTGATCTTCTTCTTCCTGAAGTTCCTCTGTCCACGTCTGCTCATCGTAATCCGCTTCCAGGACGGCGTGACGTTTTTCCAGTTTGGCTTTCTCGGCGACGAGTTTTGGATCGGGGTCGAGCGGTTGGGGATACACCCGACCGTAGGGACGAAAGCTATCATAGTCGACATCCAGACAGGCCTCCGCCCATTTCCAAGTCTTGGTCTCGTCCTTGGCCAGATCTTGCAACTTATCCATCGCCAATTTTTCCAGCAAGTCGGGATCCTCCAGATGCATCGCGTCGCGCTCTGCGAAGAGGTCCTCGATGACGGAACCGCCCGCTTGCTTGTATGCGTCGATGCCGACGAACAGCGCCAGTTTGGAAGAGCCGGAATAGGATTTCTGGGTTAGCTGGTTCCGGATCGAATGGGGGGACGGATTATAATGCTGCTTGACTACCTCCCACGCTTCAACTTGGCGCGCGTGATCGTCGGTCAATGTGAAGGCCATGACGCAATCAAGCGACATCTCACCGTCACGGAATATTTGCATCAGGTCGGGAGAGACTGAGGCGAGCTTCAGCCGCCGGCGCACGAGATCGTTCGTAATCCCGAACCGTTTTGCAATCTCGTCTTCAGAGCGACCCTTCTTGCGCAATGCAGCAAATGCCTCGAACTGATCGGCTGCATGCATGGCAGCGCGGATCATGTTTTCAGCAGCGGATGTGTCTTCGGCTTGGTCCGGGTCTTCGATCGAACACGAGATCGGATGGTTGGATTTGATGATCTTATCTTTGGCCAGCTTGTTCAGGGCCGCCAACCGTCGCCCGCCGGCATGCACATGAAATTTCGTGCCAACCTTGTGAACGAGCAGGTTCTGTTTGAGGCCGGTCTCTTTAATACTGGCGTAGAGTTCGGCGTCCTGGTCATCGGTCGCCGGTGTTTTGCGGACATTCTTTGGGCTGATCACAAGCTTGTTGAGCGGGATCATTTGCGGTTCCAGCTCTGGCAAGCTGGCAGCGCCAGCCGCCTTGGACTTGGCTGCGGATTTGGATTTAGGGTTGGTCATCGGAGAGCTCCTTTAGGAGCCGGACCGGGAGAGCCTCTCTCTCCCTTCAAAGCCCGGCAACCCGGGCTGGCCTTCCTCTTCCTCTCTGCAGCATCAGGCACGGCGCGGAACAATCCATCAGAGTGCGGCGTCTCGTACTTTGCTTGCGGCCCAAAACCTAATTCGCAGGAGCTCTAGATGGGGCAGGGAGCTTTTATCACGAATAATGCGACGTGAATCAGGCAGCAGTTCTATGATAGCGAGGTGGCTAAGAAGCAAATGTGTTGGTAAAATTTTACCACTTGATAAAATACTGATAATTATAATTATGTTAAATTATTTGCAAACATGCTGATGTTAATCGCTCGACCATATCAGAGAACAGTCGCGTCATCTTACGTTCCGTTCTGCCTCAAGGCCTTTGGTCTGATAATCGGTCGATCTCTAGATTGCTGTGCCGAACCAGGGCCGTCAGCGCTGATCGGGACTGCAATATCGCGCGTGTGCCAGCCGCGGCACATCGGCGTTTGTGCCTGAATTCTAGGACCCCGACCGGTGGATCAATGACTGGACGAATGACCAAGTCTGCAGACTTGAAACGAAGTTGCGTGTGTTCATTCTGGCAAATCTCCAGCGCGCGGATCATGGCTTGCACCCCGTTAGAAGGCCTCTGTTGAACAAGGTTCGTTGCAGCATCGATAACGATGACCAGATCTGCCCCGGCATCACGCACCACATCAACTGGGGCTAGATCGCAGTAACCGCCATCCACCAGAATGCGGCCGTCGATTTCGGCCGGGGGCAGGATTCCGGCCAAGGCAGCGCTCGCATACAGCGCGTCGGTCGCTGGCCCTGACCCAAAAGTAACCCGCTCGCCACTCACTATATCTGTCGCTGTCGCAAAGATGGGTATGCGGCCCGCCTCGAGGGGTTTGTTCAGGGTTAGGTCGGATAGGACCGCGCGGCCCCAATCGGCAGTCGGCTGCCCGACGCCCCAGCCAAAGTACATTCCTGTAATCGCTTTCTGCGCAACTCTCAGGTTCTTGACGTAATTCATCATGCCGGGGGTCGAAAAATCCGGTAACGGCGGAAAGCCAGAAATGTCCATATTGATCAGCGTATCGTACCAATCGTCATTCAGGGCATAGGTCGCGCCGACAGCGGCCCCCATCGACACGCCAACAATAAAATCTGGATAGATTCCAATGTGATTGAGCGCACGCAGCGCACCAACATGGGCAAAGCCACGTGCGCCGCCACCAGACAAGACCACCCCCAACCGGCGTTTCTCAGTTTGTTCACTGCCCATGATCATCACCTTCATCACCTTCATCACCTTCATCACCTTCATCACCT
>TARA_R110000851_G_scaffold91704_2_pt1 | contig 49038 bp, 47 predicted proteins | sample TARA_R110000851 | Tara Oceans TARA_R110000851 (sample SAMEA4397627) | marine metagenome | biome: Polar Biome; feature: [DCM] deep chlorophyll maximum layer (ENVO:01000326); material: water (ENVO:00002006), including particulate matter (ENVO:01000060) such as... | depth 17 m
AATATTTGGTAACTAATGCATATTCAGTATATGACATTAATAAAACACCACCTTCGGGTGGTTTTTTATTACCTGATAATTCTCTTTATTTAATCCATTTAAACTCATATTTTTCGGCCACCACTACCCTATAACATCACCATCAACGCTAACGTATGACTTTCCAACCATGACCATCTCTCGCTGCGTGACAATCCTCACACAAAATAACTTCCCACATAGCTATATAAATTAAAGCTATTACACCTCAATTAGTTACATATTAATAACATACGGCCAGATGCTTGCTTCTTATTATCTATCCTCATAAGTATTTATGGCGTACTTGTTCTAGAGCAAGTCAGCTCCTTGAGGAAAATATAACCCTAAAAAAAGGAAGCTAATTATCATAAAAAAATCAACAATCACCTTTTACACCGCCACTAAAGTCAATGGCTAAGCTAGCAACTATTGCTTCAGTTTTCGCGGCGAGTTTTAATGTTTTTGCTAAAACGATAGAAATTACTTTTTCGCATCTCGTGGCCGAGAGCACGCCAAAAGGACAAATAGCACTTAAGTTTAAAGAATTGATAGAACAGCGTTTACCCGGTGAGTAAGTTGTTAAAGTATTTTTTAACTTACCGCTAATTGGCTGGGCATTGCTATATATGATATTAATATGCCGCAACTCGATGGTTTGAGTTTATTGCAACAACAGAAACAGCAAGACGTTGAATTGCCAGTGGTACTATTCACCGGTCTGGTGATATGGCTATGGTCGTAGACGCTCAAAAAATGGCGCTTACGACTTTATCGAGAGTTAATCGGCTTTGGAAACATCAATAACTTGCTTTTGATGTTTCCCTAAGCGCCAAATAGTAACAAGGAGCAACACCAAAAGACTCATAGAGCCCACTACCACGCCATTCCATTCAGCTTTATGCCAAAACAGCATTAAATATGGCCCACCTAAAGATGCACCAAGATAATAGCAACATAAATACAACGACGTCGCTTTAGCACGATGACTCGTGGCACGAATAGCCACAAACGAATTACAACAGCTATGAGTTAAGAAAAAACCGCAAGCGGTAATCAAAAAGCCGGCCACAATCGCAGTCAAGGTATCCACCAAGGTTAATAATGTGCCTGCAACCATTAGGCATAATGCCACTCTAAATAACGGCATTGACCCATATCGTACAATCCATTTAGCCGACAGCCACGCAGCAAAGGTGCCACTCAGGTAGCATAGAAAGATTAATGTGGCTTGAAAACGACTGAGTCCATAAGGTTCGGCCATAATATGTAACTGAATAAAGCTAAACTGATTAACCATCATCATAAATGCTAAGCCGCCAATTATATAAGCCAAACGCATTTGAGTATCAGATAAATGAAACATAAAACCATTAAAATCTTGTTTGGCTTTGCGGCGCCAATTAATTTTTTCCTTTATAACAGAAGGTTTAATCTCCCTACGAGGCAATAAGTATGTAACAAACGCAACCCCCATGAGTGTCACAATAAAAATTAATCCCATTGAAGATTGCCACGATAAATATTGGGCCATTAACCCGCCCAATAATCGACCCGCAATGCCACCAATGCTGTTTGCCATTATGTACACAGCAGCCGCTTTAAGCATAAAAACTGGATCTAACTGCTCTTTAAAATAGGCCATTGAAATAGCAGGCACTGCTGCTAATAATATCCCTTGCAGTAATCTAACCCACACTAAAGCATCAAAGCTTTGTGCAAAAACCAATAAAATATTTGATGCTGCCAGCAACCATAAGCTCATAACAATGGGCACTAAGCGTCCAATTCTATCGGATAACAAAGCATAGAAAAGTAACGAGAAAGCTAAGGTAAAGCTAGTCACAGACAACACTAACGTGGCTTGTGCGCCCGACACATCAAAATGCTCCGCAATAGACGGCAGCATACCTTGCAATGTGTACAAGTTAATGTAAATCACCATAGAAGCTAAGCACAACGCCCAAATTAGGCGCGTTTCAGCATGGGAGCGCAACGTTGGCGTAAACTCTGTCATAGACCACCTAAACAACAAAATAGGGCAGGAAAAAGATTATTACCCGCCGAGTATATTAATCAATGGCGGGGATAAGAGTTTGTGAGCAAGGTTACGAAGCGGCTATTTAACGCGTTTCATTAACACTTGAGTGGTAAATTGACCGTTGTTGATCACACGGAACTTATCATAGGTCTGAAAAATCGCATTACCTTGGTAAGTGATCATCGCCACCACACCATAATCGACACCACGACTAATTAGCCCTGCTGGTAAGCTAAATTTAAACGGAACAGGCACTCTGGCAATATCAAAGTTTTTTTGAGCAATTATGGCCCCTGGGGTATTGAAATCAATTAATGCAATATTGATTTTACAACCCTTTGGCAAGGTAATTTTTTCTGCATATCCTGCATAACCATTAACAATAATGGGTTTTTCAGGCTCGATTGTCGTACATCCATGTAACATCATAGCAATCAAAGCGACAACCGCTAATTGTATGCCTTTGTTAATTATTATCATATTAGCGTCCTACTTGGTCATCCTGAGTAAACCTTCCTGTGTGGCAGAAGCCACAAGACGTCCTCGCTGATCAAAAAACTGCCCTTTCACAAATCCACGTCCACCACCAGCATTAGGGCTATCAATACAGTATAGGAGCCATTCTCCCATATTAAATGGACGATGGAACCACATAGCATGATCAATGGTGGCCATACGCATGCCTGGGGTTAAAAATGACACACCGTGCGGTTGAGTTGCCGTCATTAAAAAATTAAAATCCGATGCATAAGCTAATAAATATTCTTGAATGCTGTGGTCCGATGGAATTTGCCCATTGGCACGCAACCATACATACCGTTTAGGCTCTGTGGCACTTGGCGCAATAGGATGAACGGGGTGAACTAAACGCATTTCAATCGGAGAATCTGCCATAAATTTTTCGAGCATTTTCGCAGGTACTTTATCACGCATGGTCATCGCGAGTTCTTGCTGATTCAATAAACCTTCAGGTCCTGGCACATCAGGCATGAGATCTTGATGTTCAAAGCCTTCTTCGACTGTTTGGAACGAACATATCATGTAAAAAATGGGTCGACCTTTCTGAATAGCCTTCACACTACGCGCACTAAAACTGCCTCCATCACGCATATTTTCAACATCATAAATTATCGGTAACTTTTCATCACCGGCACGTAAAAAGTATGAATGTAAAGAATGTGCATGGCGATCTTCGCTAACCGTTTGTTTTGCAGCACTTAACGCTTGTCCCATCACTTGGCCCCCAAACACATGCCCGAAGCCTAAATCTTGACTCTGACCACGAAACAAGCCTAATTCAATTTGCTCAAGTGACAACAATGACAATAAATCGTTTAATACCTGACTCATAACACCTTCTTTACGACATGGATTAACGTTAAGGTTACCTTAGTTAAGCTTATGTTTTCTAGCTTATTCTATGGTAATTGTTGTATTTCAGCTATCTTATGACAAATCGCAAAAGAGTGATGCAACGCAAAGATTCATATCTGCACCGTAATTGAATTTTTGGTATGCTATTAACATGACTAATCAACACTGCGTTTCACAATATTATGCAACCTAGCTCAATGCAATCATGGTTTATTGCTATTCGTCCTCGAACGCTCCCTGCGGCAATTGGTCCATTATTAATCGGAAACATGCTGGCAATTGGACTCGAACACTTTAGCTTACTCATCGCGTTTACCTCAATGCTATGTGCCGTATTATTACAAATTTCAGTTAATCTCGCTAATGACTACTTTGACTTTAAAAATGGTATTGACACTGAAGAGCGTATCGGACCTGTAAGAGTGACTCAAAGTGGTATCCTAGCGCCCTCATCAGTTCGAAATGCCATGATAGGCTGCTTGATCACATCATTATTAGTCGGTTCATTATTAATACTTCACGGAGGATGGCCTATTGCCATTCTTGCTGCAGCCTCTATTTTAGGCGCGTTATGTTATAGCGGCGGTCCCTATCCACTTGCCTCACATGGATTAGGCGAAATAGCAGCATTTGTTTTTTTTGGTTTAGTGGCCGTTGTTGGCAGTTACTATTTACAAGCAGGAACTACCACCATAACAGCATGGTTACTCGGTTGTGCCATTGGCTTTTTTAATGCTGCCATCATGCTGGTCAATAACACTAGAGATATTTCAACCGACACCAAAGCAGGTAAAAACACCCTTGCGGTAAGAATTGGTGAAGCACAGGCTAAAGTGCTATATCAAAGTTTTGTCTACTTACCTTTTGGTATCATTATCGCGGGATTTTTATTAGGTTCATTGGATGGATTACCGGTATTGTTATCGGGAGCCTCGTTAATCATTGCGCGTAATCTCAGCCGCGAATTTCACGAGAATTCTGGTGAAGCATTGAATCCGATATTGGGACAAACCGCTAAATTAACTATGATTTTCAGCGTGCTGTTTAGCGTTGGATTGTACTTTTCACTAACCTGAATGTCCTATTTGTTAAATGTCATCTATCACTTAACGTCCTGAATAATTAAAAAGGCGCCTCATTATAAAATCAGGCGCCTTTTTAAAGTGTGAAGGTCATTACACTTTAGATAAAGTACGCTGCTTCGCACTCCAATCTAAATGGTATTTCTCACCCGCTGGCTTATCAGTACGTTCAAAAGTATGTGAGCCGAAAAAATCACGTTGGCCTTGTAGTAAGTTCGCTGGTAACGTTTCACTGCGGTAACTGTCATAATATGCAATCGCCGAACTAATACATGGTGCTGGAATGCCTTGCATAACAGCGGCCGCAACGGTTTTACGCCAGTTAAGCTGCTTCTGTGACAAGGTTTGACTAAAAGTATCGGCCATCAATAAGTTTGTAAGACTTACATCCTCTTGATAAGCCTGAGTAATTGACTGCAAAAACGTCGCGCGAATAATACAGCCTGCACGCCATATTTTAGCAATTTCAGCAAAATCTAAAGCCCAATTTTGCTCTTTTGCTGTCATCGCCATGAGCTCAAATCCCTGAGCATAACAACAGACTTTAGCGCAATATAAAGCATCTTCAAGATTGGCAATAAATTCCGTTTTCTCTGCACCACTAAAACTAACGGGAGCTGGACCCGCTAGCGTTGTGCTTAGCTGCATACGCAAGTTTTTTTGAGTACTGACAGCACGAGCATATACTGCTTCTGCAATCGTTGGCGCCGGACAACCAATTTGCAAGCTGCTCACTGCCGTCCATAAACCAGTGCCTTTTTGACCTGCTTTATCAAGGATCATTTCAACTAATGGCTTACCCGTTAGCGGATCGGCTTGTTGCAAGACTTCAGCGCTAATGCCCATAAGGTAACTGTTAAGAATACCTTTATTCCAGCCATTGAAAATGTCACCGACATCATGAGCTGACATGCCTAAACCATCACTAAGCAATTGATAAGCTTCGCAAATAAGCTGCATATCCGCATATTCAATGCCGTTATGAACCATTTTAACGTAATGACCAGAACCTGCAGGACCTATATACGCAGTACAAGGCTCACCTTCGGTGACCGGATTACCCGGCTCAAAACGTTCTATAGGTAAACCAGTTGTTGAATCAACTTTAGCGGCAATCGCTTTCCAAATAGGTTCAACATAACGCCATGCTTTTTCATCGCCACTAGGCATTAATGAAGGGCCAAAACGCGCGCCAACCTCACCACCTGAAACAGCCGAACTGAAAAAGATAAACTGTTCTTTATAGCGAGACTCTCGCTCTACTGTGTCAGTCCAAAGACTATTACCCGTATCAATAACGATATCATTGGCTTCAATACCAGCTTCGATTAACGATTTACAGACTCCGTCAACAGGCGCTCCTGCAGGCACAGATAATACAATGACTCGAGGCTCAACTAAATTAGCAAGCATTTCTGTAAGATTATTACAAGCTTGCATGCGCGGTGCCATACCCGCTTTACGCTCATTTTCTTCTTGAGCCACAGCTGCGTTGACTTTTGGAGTATCTAAATCGAAAACTGCAACATGGTAGCCGTTGTCAGCAATGTTTAATGCGAGGTTCTTGCCCATAACACCAAGGCCGATAACGCCGACGTGTGATTGTTGGATGTGGTTATTCATTAGTGTAGTTCCCACAGGTCACAGAGATTAATCGCGTAGTGCGAATCCATTTGGTTGGCAATTATAGCGATTCTTGTAACTAAATTACCAGTAACAAAATGCGGAAACGCTGTTTTTTACAATGTATGCTCAATTTAATTAACAGATTGCTACAATAAGAAAAAATCAGAAACACCATTGGCGTTTCTGATTTTTCATTAGTCGAATACAATGTCGACGCGCTACTGAAGCTAAAATAATATGACTAAAAAGCATACTAGCAGGTCGACTAACATCGTTGAGCCTGAGTAATGGTCTCATTACAAGAGATGAGTACCACTGAAAGCTCTGAACTAAGATTTAGTCAACTCAGTCGTTAACGCATTGGCATAACCCATTTTAGTGAGCGCATTACGTACTATGTCTAAGGTTTGTGGATCTTCAATGGTGGCCGGCATGGTGTAGTCTTGATTGTCAGCAATTTTACGCATTGTAGCTCGCAATATTTTTCCCGAACGGGTTTTAGGTAATTTTTGTACTGCACTCACTAGCCTAAAAGAAGCCACGGGGCCGATTTCATGGCGTACCAGTGCAAGTAACTCTTTATACAATGCTTCATCTGACAAGGTAACGCCGTTTTTAAGCACCACCAACCCAAGAGGCACTTGGCCTTTTAGTTTATCTTGCACACCAATCACCGCCGCCTCAGCAACCGCATCATGTTGACAAAGTACTTCTTCAAATCGACCTGTTGATAAACGATGTCCTGCGACATTAATAATGTCGTCGATGCGACTCATAATGTACAAATAGCCATCTTCATCTATGTAGCCAGCATCACCGGTTAAGTAATATCCAGGATACATAGATAAGTAACTGTCAATATATCGTTTATCGTTTTGCCACAAGGTCGTTAATGTGCCAGGAGGTAATGGCTGCTTTATCACAACATTACCACTTTCATTGGGTGCCACTTGTTGCCCCATCGCATCGAGGATCTCCACTTGATAACCCGGCACGGCACGCGCTGGCGATCCCGGTTTAATTTCTATCGGATCGGTTCCCATCAAGTTTGCCGCTACTGGCCAACCTGTTTCAGTTTGCCACCAATGATCAATCACAGGTTTACCTAAATGATGCTGACTCCAATTTAAGGTGTCAGGATCACAGCGCTCACCCGCTAAATACATTTGCTTGAGGCAGCTTAAATCAAATTTCTTAATGAAGTCGCCTTCAGGGTCTTCGCGTTTAATGGCTCTAATGGCAGTCGGTGCAGTAAAAAAGCTGCGAACTTGCTTTTGTTCGATAATCCGCCAAAAGGCGCCAGCATCAGGAGTACCAATGGGCTTACCTTCATACATAACGGTGGTGGCACCAACCAATAGCGGTCCATAAACAATATATGAATGCCCTACCACCCAGCCAACATCCGATGCAGCCCAAAACACATCACCGACACCTGTGTCGTAAATGTGTTTCATCGACCACGCCAATGCAACTGCATGACCGCCATTATCACGCACCACCCCTTTCGGTTGTCCTGTCGTGCCTGAGGTATACAGCACATACAATGGGTCAGTTGCATCCAGCGATACACAATCAGCATCAGGCGCATCCACCAGCGCATTGTACCAATCAAGATCGCGGGGCGAGAGTAATTCAGCCTTGTATTCAGTACGATTTAAAATAATACAGTGATCGACTTGGTGGCTAGCTTGAGCTAAAGCATCATCTAGTAGCGGTTTATAAGGCACCACACCTGAAGGTTCGATACCGCATGAAGCAGACAAAATCAATTTTGGCTTGGCATCATTAATCCGCGTAGACAACTCATTGGCCGCAAAACCACCAAAGACCACTGAATGAATCGCGCCAATACGCGCACACGCCAACATGGCATAGGCCGTTTCTGGCACCATGGGCATGTAAATCACCACACGGTCACCTTTCTTTACACCCAGCGAGACCATTAAGCCCGCCAGTCTTTTGACCTGCGCCAGTACCGATTGATAACTAACGGAATATTCATGTTGTGTCACAGGGCTAATATAATGGATCGCTGTTTGTTCGCCTCTGCCAGCTAACACATGACGGTCTACCGCATTAAAACAGGTATTCATCTTGCCATCGGCAAACCAGCGATAAAAAGGTTTTTGACTGTCGTCTAATACCGTTTTAGGAGTAAGATCCCAACTGATGGCTTCGGCGGCTTGTAACCAGAATACTTCGGGCTCGGCTATCGATTGTGCGTGCATTGATAGTCCTAAATCAGCCATATCGCTCTCCGTTAATCAACTTGTATTACAATGATTATGAGCAGAATTCATTAAATTGCCCTATTAGACAAAAGGATAATAGCCACGATAATCAATAAGAAAACCGTTAGACCCATCCAAGTGTTTAGCTTAAAGTTGAGCGTTCAGGCTATTAACATAAAATCAAATATAACAACTAGTTAGGGAACTTCAATCGATAGAGTGGAAAGCAAAAATAACACTTTAACTGGCGGTAATATATCGAAAAAAGCCATGCAAACTTTACCTTTACGTAAACTTCATATATCTTGCATCAAAAGAAACACTTTTGGTGACATGATGAGCACAACCCATAGCCCTCAATCAACGTATTCAATCAGTGACTTATCAAAAGAATTTGATATCACCACCCGCAGTATTCGTTTTTACGAAGACCAAGGTTTGATTAAACCTAAGCGTCGCGGACAAACCCGTATATACAGCCTAAAAGACCGAGTGCGGTTAAAACTCATTTTACGCGGCAAACGCCTCGGTTTTTCGTTAGCAGAAACGCGTCGTCTATTTGAACTTTACGATGCAGATAAAAGTAGCTCAACGCAGCTCAACACCATGCTTGACTTAGTTAATGAAAAAAAATCGGCTCTACAACAGCAAATGGACGACATTAAAGTGGTGCTAATGGAGCTGAATTCGGCCGAGCAGCAATGCCGAGTCGCGTTAGAAGACAATAGCCTCAAAAAGAGCAAGTAAGCCAATTAGCGACATAATACTGATAATAATAAAAGGCTTACTCAATTAAGTCTAACGTAATACTCCACTGCCAAAAACGCATATAAGCGTTGGTAGATAATGTTTTGCCAGATAATAATAAATTCAACAGGACACATGCATATGAGCGACTTATATACCAGCCTAAACTTTGGTTTAGGTGAAGACGTAGACATGTTACGTGATGCCGTTCGTGGTTTTGCCGCTAACGAGATTGCCCCAATGGCCGCCCAAGTCGATATCGACAACGCCTTCCCTAATCAATTATGGCCAGTGCTTGGCGATATGGGGCTATTAGGCGTAACCGTTGATGAGCAATATGGTGGCGCCAACATGGGCTATCTTGCCCATGTCGTTGCGATGGAAGAAATTTCACGCGCATCGGCATCCATCGGCCTAAGTTATGGTGCTCACTCAAACTTGTGTGTTAACCAAATTAACCGTAATGGAAATGACACTCAAAAAACAAAATATTTGCCTAAACTGATCAGTGGAGAGCATATTGGCGCCTTAGCTATGAGCGAACCTAATGCCGGTTCAGATGTGGTGTCAATGAAGCTACATGCCCGTAAAGAAGGCGATCGCTATATTCTGAATGGTAACAAAATGTGGATAACTAACGGCCCAGACGCTCACACCTATGTTATTTATGCTAAAACAGATTTAGACAAGGGTGCACATGGCATTACCGCGTTTATTGTTGAACGCGATTCTAAAGGTTTCAGTCAGGCACAAAAACTCGACAAATTGGGTATGCGCGGGTCAAACACCTGTGAATTGGTGTTTGAAGACTGTGAGGTACCAGAAGAAAACATCTTAGGCGGCCTCAATAACGGCATTAAAGTGTTAATGAGTGGCCTTGATTACGAACGAGTTGTGTTATCTGGCGGTCCATTAGGCATTATGTCAGCGTGTATGGACATCGTCATACCTTACATTCATGAGCGTGAACAATTTGGCAAATCGATTGGTCAATTCCAATTAGTGCAAGGTAAGTTAGCCGATATGTACACTGGCATGAATGCCGCAAAGGCTTATGTTTACAGCGTGGCCAAGTCTTGTGACCGTGGTGAAGCGACTCGTAAAGATGCAGCAGGTGCCATTTTATACAGCGCAGAGCTTGCGACTAAAATGGCCTTAGATGCAATTCAACTTCTTGGCGGCAATGGTTATGTTAACGAGTATGCCACTGGTCGTTTACTGCGTGATGCCAAGCTTTACGAAATTGGCGCGGGCACCTCAGAAATTCGTCGCATGTTAATTGGCCGCGAATTATTTAACGAGTCAAAGTAAGCAACATTTGCCCTCTGTAGGGCGACATCTTCAACGTGTCATGTCGCCCTTATCAAGCCCCCTATTTTTTGCTTCATTAAGGACATAGAAATGACGCAACTGAGCAGCCGCATCAATCCTCGCAGTGACGAATTTAAAACCAAGTCAGACAGCATGGCGTTATTAGTCAACGATCTCCAACAAAAGCTGGCAAAAATCGAACAAGGCGGTGGCCCTGTTGCCCTTGAACGTCACTTGTCGCGAGGTAAATTATTGCCTCGTCAACGCGTTGAAAAGCTACTCGATCCCGGGTCACCCTTCTTAGAGTTATCGCAATTTGCCGCCTACGAAGTCTATGACGAAGAAGTGCCTGCAGCCGGCGTTATCGCTGGTATCGGCCGTGTCAGTGGTGTTGAATGCATGATCATCGCCAACGATGCCACAGTAAAAGGCGGTACTTATTATCCTATCACCGTGAAAAAGCATTTACGGGCCCAAGACATTGCCAGTCGCTGTCACTTACCATGTATTTACCTAGTTGATTCTGGGGGCGCCAATTTACCCCGCCAAGATGAAGTGTTTCCAGACCGCGATCATTTCGGCCGAATTTTCTATAACCAAGCACAAATGTCAGCTAAAGGTATTCCGCAAATTGCGGTGGTAATGGGTTTATGTACCGCGGGCGGCGCGTATGTGCCAGCGATGGCAGATGAATCTATTATTGTTAAAGATCAAGGCACCATCTTTTTAGCGGGTCCGCCACTAGTGAAAGCGGCAACCGGAGAAGAAGTCAGTGCAGAAGAGCTCGGCGGCGCAGATGTTCACACTAAAATATCTGGTGTTGCGGATCACTTGGCGCAAAATGACGACCACGCACTCGAGCTTGCTCGCCGAGCTGTACTGCGTTTGAATCACCAAAAACACATCAAAAGCTTATTAAGTCCAGCTAAGCCGCCACAATTTGATATCCATGAATTGTACGGCATTGTCGGTACCGACCTTAAAAAGCCGTTCGATGTAAAAGAAGTGATTGCCCGTGTGGTTGACGATTCTGACTTTGACGAATTTAAAGCCAACTACGGCGCAACCTTAGTGTGCGGGTTTGCTCGCATCCATGGTTATCCGGTCGGAATTGTGGCTAATAACGGCATTCTTTTTTCCGAGTCGGCGCAAAAAGGCGCTCACTTCATTGAACTGTGTTGCCAACGTAAAATCCCATTATTGTTCTTACAAAATATCACCGGTTTTATGGTGGGTAAAAAGTACGAACATGAAGGCATTGCCAAGCACGGCGCCAAAATGGTCACTGCGGTATCTTGTGCCAATGTACCTAAATTTACTGTAATTATCGGTGGCAGTTATGGCGCCGGTAACTACGGCATGTGCGGCCGCGCATTTGAACCCACCATGATGTGGATGTGGCCTAACGCCCGTATTTCAGTGATGGGCGGCGAACAAGCTGCGGGTGTATTAGCCACCGTGCGCCGTGACGGTTTAGCCCGTAAAGGGGTTGAATGGTCTGCAGAAGATGAACAAGCTTTCCGTAAACCCATTGTTGAACAATACGAAAAAGAAGGTCATCCGTATCATGCCAGCGCCCGTCTTTGGGATGATGGCATTATTGACCCAGCACAAACTCGTGACGTTGTCGGATTAGCTTTATCGGCAGCGTTAAATGCTCCTATTGAAGACACCCGTTTTGGGGTGTTTCGCATGTAACTCATGCGGTTAATTCAACTAACTAGGAGTAAGTACAATGTTATCAAACCAATATAAACACATTGAATGTGGTGTAGCGCAAGGCGTTGCACAGCTCACCTTAAACCGGGCCGAAGTTCACAATGCTTTTGATGAAGTGATGATCAGCGAAATGATCAACGCCATCGAAACCTTTGCCAGTGACAGTCAATGCAATATGCTCATTTTACGTGCCAATGGCAAAAACTTCAGTGCAGGTGCAGACCTAAACTGGATGCGTAAACAAGCAAAAATGGACGTTGGCCAAAACCTTGCTGACGCCCATGAGCTTGCCAAGCTGATGCATGTACTGGACAAGTTTCCCAAACCAACCATAGCCCTCGTTCAAGGTGCCGCCTTTGGTGGTGCATTAGGGCTGATTTGTTGCTGCGACATTGCCATTGCCACTGCTCGCGCTAGCTTCTGTTTAAGCGAAGTGAAACTCGGTCTTATTCCCGCAGTAATAAGTCCGTATGTGTTGCGCGCCATGGGTAACCGCCAATCTCGTCGCTTTATGCTGACCGCAGAACGTTTTAGTGCCGATGTAGCCTTAACCCATCAAGTGGTCCACGAGATCAATGATGATTTAGACGCCGCTGCTGCGCCATTTATTGCCGCGTTTAATGCCAACAGTCCACAAGGCATGGCATGGGTAAAAACCTTAGTATCACGATTAGAAGATGGCGTGATCGACGACGCTACGCTCAATTTCACCAGCGAGCAGATTGCTCGAATTCGAGTATCAGATGAAGGTCAAGAAGGTCTTAATGCCTTTTTTGAAAAAAGACCCCCAGCATGGCAAACCGCCAAATCTGATCCACAAGGAGCCCAATAATGTTTACCAAATTACTGATCGCAAACCGTGGTGAAATTGCTTGTCGTATTATTAAAACGGCCCAAACCATGGGGGTACGCACCATTGCTTTGTATTCTGACGCCGACAAAGACGCCCGTCATGTGGCCATGGCAGATGAGTCGTTTTACTTAGGTGGTAGTGCCCCTGCTGACTCGTATTTAAAAGCCGATTTAATTATCGAGATTGCAAAAAAGTCAGGCGCAGAAGCCATCCATCCTGGTTATGGTTTTCTGTCTGAAAATGCCGATTTCGCCCGCAAATGTGAACAAAATGGCATCGCCTTTGTTGGTCCAGGTAGTGACGCGATTGATGCTATGGGCAGTAAAAGTGCAGCTAAAGAAATCATGTCTAAGGCCAATGTACCGCTAGTGCCGGGTTATCATGGTGAAGATCAAACTGACGCTACCTTGATTGCCGAAGCTAAAGCCGTTGGCTTTCCGCTATTAATTAAAGCGGCTTATGGTGGCGGCGGAAAAGGTATGCGCATCGTCGAAAACGACGGCGAAATCCTTGCAGCGATTAACTCCGCACGCCGTGAAGCCAGCTCGTCATTTGGTAACGATAAACTCTTGATGGAACGCTACTTACGTCAACCTCGCCATGTTGAAGTACAAGTGTTTGCCGACAGTCAAGGTAATGCCATTTACTTATCCGATCGAGACTGCTCCATTCAACGTCGCCATCAAAAAGTGGTTGAAGAGGCGCCTGCACCGGGTTTATCAGATGATTTACGCGCCCAGATGGGTAATGCCGCGGTTGCCGCCGCTAAGGCGATTGATTACGTCGGTGCCGGTACGGTTGAGTTTTTACTTGATACCGACAACAGCTTTTACTTTATGGAAATGAATACCCGTTTACAGGTCGAACACCCCGTCACCGAAATGGTCACCGGCCAAGATCTTGTCAAATGGCAGCTTCTTGTGGCCAGTGGCAATGAATTACCGCTTCGCCAAGATGAAGTGCGTATTCATGGTCATTCATTTGAAGTGCGTATTTACGCTGAAGATCCCCAAAACGAATTTTTACCCGCCAGCGGTAAGCTCAACTTTTTGCGTGAACCTGAGCAAAATCGCCATGTGCGTATCGACTCGGGCATTCGTGAAAACGATGTCATCAGTAACTTTTATGACCCAATGATCGCCAAATTGATTGTGTGGGATGAGTCGCGACCAAGCGCACTGCAACGCTTAGTACATGCGCTTGAGTCATACCAAATAAGTGGCCTTAAACATAACATCGAGTTTTTAGCCAACATAGCTGAACACCCAGCCTTTGCTGCTGCAGACTTCTGTACTGACTTTATTGAACGTTATGGCGACACCTTAATTGGTGATGCGGCCATTGAAGCCGATACCGCATTAGCCCTAGCAGGGCTTTTTCAAGTACTGTCACGTAAGCATGCGGCTAAAGCATTGGCAATTAATAGCGCTGACCCATACTCACCGTGGGGCTTAGTGAGCGGCTTTAGATTAAACAGCTCCAGCGTACATCGGGTGTCGTTATTAACCGATGCCGCAGCCGATGTTCAGCAACATGATTTGTTACTCACCGCCGTTGGCGAGCAATATCAACTGTGTTTACACGACCAAGTACTGACGTTAGCGGGTGAGCTGAAAGCCGATTTACTCTTAGCAGAAATTAACGGCCATAAAAGTAAAATCCCAGTAAGCCATCAAGGTGATGACTTCACCCTGTTCTTACCGTCAGGCAGTTACCACTTTAAAGCAATCTTGGCACAAGTGGCCGAGGACGTGGTTAACCATGCAGATAAACTTAAAGCGCCAATGAATGGCACCGTGGTGACCCATTTAGTGGAAGTGGGCGATGAAGTCAAAGCAGGCCAGGGTTTGCTCGTAATGGAAGCGATGAAAATGGAATACACCATTGAAGCGCCGTTTGATGGCGTAGTCAGTGAATTTTACTTCCAAAGCGGCGAGCTTGTCAGCGATGGTGCCCAACTGTTAAATGTTGAGCCATTAGTGAATGAAACCAGCGTCGAGGAAGCATAAATGCTGCCCACTAAAGTGAGCGTTTTTGAAGTCGGCGCCCGTGATGGTTTGCAAAATGAAACGCCGGTAACAACCGCAGACAAGCTGACACTGATTGAGCAACTAGCCGATGCGGGTATTAAGCGTATTGAAGCTGGCAGCTTTGTGTCGCCTAAGTGGGTGCCACAAATGGCCGACTCGGATGCGGTATTTCAGCAACTTAAACGTCAAATTAATCGCCGCCTTGGCGTGGTTTACAGTGCATTAACGCCTAACTTAAAAGGCTTTGAACTGGCGCTCGCTGCTGGCGCTGATGAAGTGGCCATTTTTGGCGCGGCATCAGAAACCTTTAGCCAAAAAAATATTAATTGCTCCATTGATGAGTCAATAGAGCGCTTTATTCCGCTGATTGAAACTGCCAAAAAGCACAATATTGCCGTGCGCGGTTATGTGTCTTGTGTACTCGGTTGCCCATACGAAGGCCATATTAACGTCAGTGAAGTCGCTAGAGTATCTGAAATCCTTTATAAGATGGGTTGCTACGAAATATCCCTTGGCGACACCATTGGCGTTGGCACACCAAACCAAGCCCGTAAAATGGTCGAAGCCGTTGCTAATGTGGTACCCGTGGATAAATTAGCCCTGCATTTTCATGACACTTACGGTCAGGCACTTGCCAATATACTCGCCTGCCTTGAAACAGGTGTCAGCGTGTTTGACGCTTCGGTAGCCGGCCTTGGAGGCTGCCCTTACGCCAAAGGTGCATCGGGTAATTTAGCCACAGAAGATCTTGTTTACATGCTCCATGGCATGGGCATAGAAACGGGCATAGACTTAACAAAACTTGCACTAGCTGGCGACACTATTAGTCGCGCATTGGGGCGCACTAATGGGTCCAAAGTAGCAAATGCAATCAGAGCATAATCACATATACTGAAAATAGTTGGCACGACATAACGCTGGCAGTTGATATAAATATAACCATAAGGACAACAAGATGGCAGGATTCAATAAAGTCGTCCACAGCTATGAAGAAGCACTAGCAGGATTAAAAGATGACATGACCATTATGGTCGGCGGCTTTGGTTTGTGTGGCATCCCAGAAGGGTTAATTAACCACATGGTTAAATTGGGCGTTAAAGGCTTAACGGCAATATCAAACAACGCCGGTGTCGATGACTTTGGTTTAGGGCTATTACTGAAACAACACCAAATTTCGACCATGATCGCTTCTTACGTGGGTGAAAACGCCACTTTTGAACAACAAATGTTATCGGGTGAGCTCAACGTTATATTAACTCCGCAAGGCACACTAGCTGAAAAAATTCGTGCTGGCGGCGCTGGCATACCTGCGTTTTTTACCGCCACAGGTTACGGCACGCCCATTGCTGATGGTAAAGAAACCCGTGAAATCAAAGGTCGTCACTACGTATTAGAAGAATCACTTAGCGCTGATTTTGCCTTAGTGCGAGCGTGGAAAGCCGATACTATGGGTAACTTGGTGTTTCGCAAAACCGCCGCTAACTTCAATCCGATGATGGCCACCGCGGGTAAAATTACCGTAGTTGAAGCAGAAGAAATTGTTCAACCTGGCGAGCTCGATCCAGACCACATTCATACACCGGGTATTTATGTCGATCGCGTGATCAAAGCCAGCTTTGAAAAACGTATCGAGCAACGCACAGTCAAAACAGCACCCGCTGCGGCAAAATAAGGGAGATAACACCATGGCATTGACCAGAGAACAACTCGCCCAGCGCGTAGCAAAAGAATTACAAGATGGCTTTTACGTTAACCTAGGCATTGGCATCCCTACCCTTGTAGCTAACTATATTCCTGATGGCATACAAGTGATGTTGCAGTCAGAAAATGGTTTGTTGGGGATGGGCGAGTTTCCTACTGAAGACAATATAGATGCAGACCTTATCAACGCTGGTAAGCAAACGGTGACAGCGGTAAAAGGGGCTTCATTTTTTTCATCAGCAGAAAGCTTCGCCATGATCCGTGGCGGCCATGTCGACCTCACCGTATTGGGTGCATTTGAAGTGGATATTAACGGCTCAATTGCCTCATGGATGATCCCCGGAAAACTGATTAAAGGTATGGGCGGCGCGATGGATTTAGTCGCCGGTGCTGACAATATTATTGTCACCATGATGCACGCAGACAAATACGGCAACTCTAAACTATTGTCAAAATGCGAGTTACCGCTAACCGGTTACGGCTGTATTAAACGGGTGATGACCGATTTAGCTTTTATGGAAATTAAAGAAGGTGCGTTCCATTTACTTGAGCGCGCGCCCGGCGTTACCGTTGAAGAAATTGTGGCCAAAACCGCTGGTAAGTTAATCGTCCCAGCACACGTACCTGAAATGACGTTTTAATTAAGCGTAAACGGTCAATATCAACAAAGCCCGCGACTCTTGATATACTCAATGATACGGGCTTTGTTTATTATAGAAAATGAACCGCTCAGTAACAGAGATCAGATCTGACGGCGGGTATGGCGGTAAATGTGTACACTAAGCGACTAGGTTAAAGGTGCAAGCAATTGATCATCCGCAGGAATAATCAATACATTTGTTCGCATGCGGCCCAAAACTGATTCGGCAGTATTGCCTATAATATGTCCTAAAACCCCCTGTCGTTGCCGCGCACCAATCACAAAGTATTGACTCTTCAGTCTACAGGCTAACTCATATAAACACAGCTCTGGTTCACCAGCAATGATATGCACGGATCCAGGATCCATATTAAATTTAGCTATCTGTTTTTGATGGTCTTTATAGGCCTTTTTCACCAGGGCATCACAATCAAGTAAATCCATATCGCGCAATACTTTGGGCACTCTAAGAATATAGGCTAAATGCAATTGAGCCCCCGTAGCCTTGGCAAGTTGCTTACCATAAGCCGCCACAACGCTATTGAGCTGTTGTTTAATGGGATCATGGGTAGCGAGATCGACAGCCATCAGAATAGTATTGCTTTTATGGAGCGGATTATCCGTTAACAATAACAACGGGATCCGAGTATGGCGTATTAATTGCCAATCTGTAGGTAAGTAATGATCGGCATGATGCACCGCCTTTACCATAAGGTCGAATCCATGACGGATCGAATGATGACAAGCATGTTCAAATAAATATTTGCTCCACACCATGTGTACCGGAACATCCTCATCATTGAGCGCCGCTAAGTGCTGCTTTAAGTCGGTTTGGCGTTGATCCATTAACTGCTTTTGAGCAACGCTGACTAAACGAGGATTATAGCTTTCAGCACCGCTGAAATAGGCATAAGTATAAGCAAAGACTTCCGCCGTTTTGTTCAGTTGCTTAGCCAGTTGCAATCCGCTGGCGACCGCGTCGGTATGTGCCTGTTCCATTTGAGCAATAATAAACACTTTGTCCATTTAAATCTCCTTATACAAGCTAATTTTTACTGTGTAAAACGCTTGAAAAAAACTCAATTCACGTCATTAAACAAGCATCTATCGGTAAGCTTAATAAAGCTGACGAGCAGGCTTCCCCAACTAATTATCACGCTAATATTCCACTAGCAAAAATGAGGTTAAAAAACTGAGCAAAACGAGAGCAAGTAACTATCTTTAGAGTAGCCAATAAATTATCACTCTAATATTCCACCAGCAAAAATGAGGTTAAAAAACTGAGCAAAACGTGAACAAGTCACTATTTTCAGATTAGCCAATAGCGTAAGTTTGTGCTTAAGTATCGGTACAAAAGTTGATCGAAATCAACTTTTGTAAAGCAATATGAATCAATTATATATTAACCAACTTAGGGGAGAGATATGGCAATAGACAACTTTGTTATGTCACTCATTCTGGTTGCTGGTAGAGTTTTGGATGAACTTAGTAACCGACAGAGGGGCCAATCGTAGTCGGATAAATCACAGCAAGATTAATACTCCAATTGAACGCTTTTTTTGAAGTCGAAAATAAGAAAGGATACCGACGTGTGGTTGTACCCATTTTTAGGAAGCAGATAAAAGGTCAACATTACAGTGAAACCAAGCTCCTCAATATGATTGCGGGCTGATGTCAAATTAATCTACATGGTTATATTGGAATGCTCCAAAAACCTTGGCCAATAATTGTTGACCACTACCTTTGGAGTTTCCCTTTAATACACTGTGATGACCTCAAATGGTGGAATCGTAAAAATGTGCTTATTGGATGACTAACACTCTGAATATAAAATCTTTTTAGCGTGTATTACATTGAAGTAACGGAGTTTGCGATGATGAAATAAGCCATTAAATACGATAATATTCGTCACTCGGAGTTGTAAGAAAATTGATCCAGCTGAGCAGAAACGCTCTGCAGTGCGCTAGGTTCCGTTACATAAATGTAGGCAAATAGTGCTTCTATCAATAACGAGAAGTAACTAAATTAAAAAAGCCTTCTCGTCATTTAATGATGTAAATAGAACCGGCAGCGTTCTTTTCTGGTGGAGTCCAGCGGTAACCATTCAGAAATACGACTAACTAGACGGGATCACTCCTACACTTTGGTGGAGCACGATAAATAATTGCGCCGCCACGAATAAACGAGCATTTTCCAAAGCATATTTAGTGAATTAGCAGATTATAGATTGGCTGCTGTCGCTGGTTAGGAGAAATAGGAGTTGCTCCTAGTAATGATGCCGTATATGGGTGTATTACATTATACGACGAAATGGTTCTAGGAGATAAGGGATGAGGGATGAGGGATGAGTAGATTATCAAGTAAAAGCTGGTTTAACGATTTGATGAATATTCATTTTCCAATAGCATGGTTTCGCGTGGTTGCTTTTGCCTTTATGTGGGTGATGCTCACTGAGGGGTCAGTCAACTCATGGTTGGTTGGCGCTCCGGTAGTGCTCGTTGCTACGTTGATAAGTATGGTACTTGTGTCTCCTTTTTCCTGCTCGGTGATTCACTCTGTACGCTTCGTACCTTTTTTTATTTGGAACTCCCTTCGTGGTGGTGCCGATGTAGCGTGGTGCGCATTAAATCCCAAAATACCCATAGCCCCGGGCCTAATTGATTTCCCCTTACGTCTGCCACCGGGAATATCCCGTGTATTCATGGTTAATACGGTCAGTCTGTTACCTGGTACATTAAGTGTCAATTTGGGAAAAAACCATTTAAAAGTTCATGTGCTTGATACACGAAAAAATGTGTTGTCGGAACTAATGACGTTAGAAAAAATAGTAGCCAAAATGTTCAAGATCTCTTTGCAAGATGCTAAAGAAGATAAATGCAATCAAGATATTTAAAGACAGACGTTTCCAGTTGGAACCAATGACATTTGCGCACAAGAGCTGGAGAGTAGCGTCACTTTGGCCGAGAATAATCAGGCCTGCTTAACGGTAGTTAACGAGGCGCCATACATTAATGTAAAGAGTTGGGATGTCTGATGGTGGCAAAGGCTTAGCCGATTTGCAGCCGCAATGGTTAGTATACACAAACAACGACTAGAAGCATTCGTCGATCAATTAACTAAACGGATTAAGATCGAAACTAAGGTGTTCGTTGGTATTCCTTTCTTGAAAGTCATACGTGATATTGTGCAAAACGGCCACTATATAGTGATAGTAGTACCTGAATATCAAAATTGGTTAGCACGGTTGTTTGACAGTGACTATATGCATATTTTGCCCAAGTGCCTATGTACAGTTTGGTTAATCAAGACGTATTAAAGACTCACAGAGTCATCCTAGTCGATGACACTTATCTACAACCGGAGAGGGAATTTCGGCATAAACTAAATTGTCAGTATTCTGGCTCTGGCCGATGCTGCCGAGTGGCATATCGTGCATGCATTAACTATATTTGGAAATGTATCCATACGTTATGGCAATTAAAGCGTTGTAGGAAAGAGAAATTAACGCCTGTGTCAAGCAAGTTGGCCACAACACGAGGCTATTCTGGATAATCTAGTGTGCGAGGTAAGCGTCAATATGGTGCAGAATACTTTGAACTATCTTAACCCCAAAACCCATCTTGTAAAGGGAGCGGTTCGTAAACAAATACCTGTGCTGGCTAGGCGTATCGATGCCGATCTTGTTGTTATGGGAAATACTGCAGAATCAATCCTGAATCAAAAAGATTGCTTCCTACTCGCGGTCAAACCACTGGGCCTTAAAACCCCGGTTATATTGGACGATTAAATCCCTATGCAAACTCTATATATCTCACTGGCTTTGTTCCTCTTGCTGAATCTCATTGTTGGAATGTGGCGAGTGTTGCGCGGCCCCACTGAAGCGGATCGCATGTTGACGGCTCAGTTGTTCGGCACCACATCAGTGGCTGTAATGTTATTACTAGCTCAGGCGACGGACAAACCAGCCCTTCATGATGTGGCGTTGGTATTAGCCTTACTTGCGGCGGTAACCGCGGTAACCTTTGTCCGGCGAGTCTGGGGCGATAGGGAGACAAAGCATGACACCCATTAATGTCCTCTCCAGCATACTGCTCTTCACTGGGGGCGTCTTCTTCCTAGCAGGCACTCTGGGTTTATTGCGGTTTCCAGATGTATACACTCGCTTACATGCCTTGACCAAAGCCGACAACGTGGGTCTGGGTCTGGTGGTCGCAGGATTGGCTGTTCAGGCACAAAGCTGGTTCATCGTTGGGAAACTGCTGCTTATCTGGGCGTTCGTTATGCTCGCTAGCGCAACCACGTCCCATTTGATTGCAAGACGTGCATTGCAGCGAGGTATCAAGCCTTGGAAGCGTTAAACCTGCTTTACTGGGGCTTTGATAGCCTGTTGGGAATGAGCTTGTTTTACCTAGCCTGGCAGGCACTCGCCAGCCCGGATATGTTCAAGTCGATTGTGCTGTTTATCAATTTTGGATTGTTAATGGCTTTAGCTTGGGTAAGGCTTAATGCTCCTGATCTTGCCTTGGCTGAGGCGGCTATTGGTGCTGGCCTGACTGGCGCCCTGTTGCTGGCGGCGTTTGCGCGGCTTAAGGATCCCTGCGTCGATGTGTCTGATGGTGAGGAAGGTCAGAAAATTATTTCACATAATTCGATTGAGGGAGAAACAAATGGGGAGTAAAAAGATACTGGATAACCCGAATCAGTTCGAACCTGATATGAATAACATTTCACTGATAGACACTGGCGGCATTATGACTCCCCTTCCCCTTGTCAGTGACTTCAGTGTTGTTTCCTTTTATAAACTGCAATCCAGTCAAAGTCTGGCGGCAGCGCAAAACTAGGAGAGATAATATGGATACCAAGCCTTGGTTGTTGTTGCCGTTATTGCTGGCGCTCGGTGTTGTTCTCAGTTATGCCGTATTGTCTATACCTGAACCTGCGCAAGATCTGCCAACAATGCTGGCCGACAGCATCACGATCAGTGGCGCGCACAATCCTGTGAGTGCGGTGCTTCTGAATTTTCGTGGTTACGATACTTTGCTGGAAATGGCAGTATTGCTGGCAGCTCTGCTTGGCGTGTGGTCTTTGGGCGATATGCCGGCTTATCGCGGATCAGACCCGGACCTGATTCTGGACATCATGTCACGTCAGCTGGTTCCAGTGTTTATTTTGGTCGCCGGGTACCTGCTGTGGACTGGCGCCGATGCGCCGGGGGGAGCCTTTCAAGCAGGTGCTCTTCTGGGAGCGGCTGGTGTACTGCTACGGCTTTGCGGATGGAGGATAGACAACCGTTACTCAGGGCTTCCGTTGAGAGTACTTTTAGTCTTGGGTCTGGGTATGTTTGTCATGGCCGGTACGGGGGCGTTGCTGATCGGAGACGAATTCTTACGATATCCACCAGCTTTGGCCAGTGAACTGATGTTGATGATCGAATCGGCGGCTACCCTTTCCATCGGTGCAACACTGGCGGCACTGTTCCTCGGTGGGCGGCCGAAGGGGGAAGACAAGTGAGCCATATTTACCTCTATGCACTACTTGGATTGGGTTTGCTCGTTTTGGGCCTGCACGCTTTAATCGTTTATGCTAATTTGCTGCGCAAAATACTGGCTATCAATGTGATGTGCACCGGGGTGTTTCTGGTTTTGGTATCATTGGCTTCACGTAATAATGATGTCCAACCAGATCCTGTGCCTCATGCCATGGTGATTACCGGTATCGTGGTTGCCGTGTCAGCGACTGCGCTGGCACTCATTTTGATGCTAAGGATAAAAAAGGCAATCGGAAAAATCGAACTCGTGGACAGAGATTGTGAATGATATCTCGGTGTCTGGGACCGAGAAAATATGGGCCATGTCATATTGTCTCAATGATTGAGTGCCATGCAGACTTCACAACCAAAGATTGCAGTACAGCAAGAAAGGACTACCAGACAAATTAGTCGAATTTTTATGCTTCAGGTCTGCGATCCACTCGATGGTATATGGCCATATTTGGAACTGGCAGGCCCCGGCTTGTTGAGCTGTCGGGGTTCGTAAAAGAGTTCTGCGGTAATTTAAGGACAGGCTCTGAACACTAAAAAGGACGAGACCGTTGCATGGCGTTAATATTGGAGCAAGTTCCGTGGATTGTGATGCCGATCATCTTCCCCTTGATAGGGAGTATGCTTTGCTTCCTGTTTCCGGCAAAAGCTAAATCACTGAGTCTGCTGACTTCGCTGGTTATTTTGACATGTGTGACTGGGCTCGGCTGGCAACTCAAAGCGTTAGGATCGCTGCGCTACCCCATAGGTGGCTGGGGGGCGCCATTGGGCATCGATCTTTACGCAGATGGTCTGAGTCTGCTAATGCTACTGATGGCGGCGCTGGTAGGTCTAGGTATCAGCATCTATTCCAGCAGTTATTTCAGTCGCGATAAAGCGAACCATTTTTGGCCGTTGTGGTTACTCCAGTGCGGGGCGCTCAATGCACTATTTCTGTCAGCTGATATCTTCAATCTCTATGTCACACTGGAATTACTGGGATTAACGGCGGTGGCTCTTGTGGCGTTGGCCGGTAGCGCCAACGCCCTGATCTCAGCCATGCGTTATCTATTGGTCAGCCTACTGGGCTCCTTGTTCTATCTGTTGGGCGTTGCCCTTATCTACCACAGTGTTGGTAGTCTGGACATCGCAATAATAGCACAACGAGTAGAACCGTCGCCTGCGTTGTGGACGGCGGTGGGATTGATAAGTACCGGCCTACTGCTCAAAACAGCGCTTTTCCCAATGCATTTTTGGTTGCCGCCAGCCCATGCCTCAGCCCCAGCCCCCGTGAGTGCGCTCATGTCCGCATTGGTAGTGAAAGCTTCCTTCTATATTCTGCTACGCATGTGGCTGGAGTTCTTCCAAACTCAGGGTGGTTCATTCGCTAATTTTCTGGGACTGCTTGGGGCAGCGGCCGTCCTTTGGGGCGGAATCCAAGCGCTACGCCAGACACGGTTAAAATTACTTATTGCCTACTCGACAGTATCGCAGCTGGGCTATCTGTTTCTGGCTTTTCCGCTGGGGACTAGCCTTGCCTGGAAGGGGGCGCTATATATGTTATTTTCCCATGCCATGGCTAAGGCGGCGATGTTCATGGCTGCGGGTAATATTCAGTTTTTGGGGGGGCATGACCGCATAGCGGAACTCGGACCTATAACCCAACGCTTGCCGTTGACATTGACGGCATTCGCCCTAGCAGGTATCAGTATTATGGGGCTACCGCCCAGCGGGGGGTTCATTGGCAAGTGGTTATTACTGCAGGCATCAATAGAATCCGGACAGTGGTGGTGGGGAATTATTCTGCTCCTTGGTGGATTTCTGGCCGCTGGCTATGTGTTCAAAGTCATTGGCCATGTTTTCACCCATGACGAGCCCACAAGCCAAGCTGGAAAGCTGCCGGCCACGATGGAGTGGAGCGCTTTGGGGTTGGCTTTAATAGCAGTGCTCTTGGGCATATTCACTTACTGGCCGTTGGCAATGTTAGAAATGGGTTCCCCTATTGGCACAGGATATAGTAGATGAATTGGAATACGGCTCTGCCCTTGTTGATCCTTGCCAGCTCTTTCTTGCCGGGACTGATAATATTCTGTTTACCCGAGGATCGTGTCGTCACCCGCACAATGCTTAATCTGGCAGGTGCGCTATTTAAGATTGTGCTGGTCGGGGGAATCTTTTGGGGCATGTTACATGGCTATCATTTTGAGGCTCGCCTAGCCCTCTTGCCAGGACTCGATTTGGTTCTGCGTTCCGGTCCATTGGCGATGCTTTTCGTGACACTTTCTTCCGGACTGTGGCTGGTCACTACCGTTTATGCAATTGGATATCTGGAGGAGTCACCTCATCGCAGCCGCTTTTTTGGCTTCTTCAGTCTGTGTGTCACTGCCACTACAGGTGTTGCCCTTGCGGGGAATTTGATTACCTTCCTGTTGTTTTATGAACTACTGACCCTGTGTACTTACCCGCTGATTGTACACCGCGGAACTGACATAGCACGCCAGGCCGGCAGAAATTACCTAATCTATACTATCATTGGGGGGGCATTGCTGCTGCTGTCATCTGTGTGGCTCTATACGCTTGCTGGCACCCTGGAGTTTACCGATCGCGGATTCCTGTCTGGTCTTGATGCCTCTTTGCACCCAACGCTGATGATAATCTTCGGTTTGTTGATTGCAGGGTTGGGTGTAAAAGCGGCTTTGATCCCCCTGCATGGCTGGCTACCTCAGGCCATGGTTGCCCCTGCGCCCGTAAGTGCGCTGCTGCATGCCGTTGCTGTGGTAAAGGCGGGCGCATTTGGCATAATACGGGTTGTTTATGAAGTATATGGCATTGAGTTCGCTAACAGTTTGGGGCTAACCTTGCCCCTAGCGACACTGGCTGCTGCGACCATAATTTATGGCTCGCTGCGTGCCTTATTTCAGGACGAACTTAAACGTCGACTTGCATTTTCTACCGTCAGCCAAGTGTCCTATATTGTGCTAGGCATAGCGCTTGCCAGTCCTATCGCGACGCTGGGAGGTCTGATCCATCTAGTGCATCAGGGGGTGCAAAAAATCACCCTTTTTATGTGCGCAGGTAACCTCGCCGAGACCCTAGGAATTCATAAAATCAGCGAGATGAACGGGGTTGGACGTCGGATGCCTTGGACCATGGCGGCATTCACCATTGGCGCCTTCGGTATGATAGGTGCGCCGCCGCTCGCAGGTTTTTTTAGCAAATGGTATCTAGGGCTGGGGGCATTGGACGCTGGGCAAGGCTGGGTGATATATGTTCTGGCGGTAAGTAGTGTCCTCAACGCAGCCTACTTTTTACCCATATTGTATACCGCTTGGTTCAAGACCCCTCCCGATAACTGGCCGGCCGAACGATCTTTTGGAAATAAAGAGACCGCTTGGACATTACTTCTCCCCCCCGTGGTTACCGCGCTGTTGACATTGGCTTTGGGGCTTCTGGCGTCTGCACCGTTTAACCTATTGGAATGGACTCGATTAATTGTAAGTCGAGGATTTGCCTAATGAACGCCATAGCGAGTGTATTCCTACTTTTATCAGCACTAGGCTTGCCGCTGCTGTTGGCGTTCCCTGCACTGCACACTCACCTACCCAGGCCGATACATATGGCGCTATTGCCAGCTGTTATGCTCGTGTTTATCCCTGTGGATTTTGCTATTGAACTGCCCTGGTTTTGGCAGGGCGCTGGCTTGGGTGTCGACGCGCTATCCCGCTGGTGGCTGGCTATGTCGGTGGTGATGTGGGGCGTTGGATCAGCCTTTTTTCCTACGCCAGCCAAACGTAATATCTATAATCCACAGACTAGTTTATTGCTATTATTTATGGTGGGGCAGATTGGCGCAGTGCTGGCGACGGATATGATGGTCTTCTTCAGCTTTACGACTCTGATGAGCTACTCGTGTATTGGCCTCTTGCTTGCTCATGGTGATGAAACTACGCGCCGCGCTGGGCGGATATATTTGGTGCTACTGATCCTGGCAGACATCCTGCTATTCGAGGCCATGATGATGGCCACAGCAACAACACAATATCTGGAATTCGCCACCTTAGCCAAAACAATGACGCTATCAAAGTCATCCTCTTTTTATCTGTCGATGGTCATTGTCGGCATCGCCCTCAAGGTAGGAGTGTGGCCATTACATCGATGGCTATCTCTGTCTTATTACTCGGTTCGGCCGGCGATGGCGCTGCTGTTGTGGCTCGGCCCCGTCGCCACTGGCTTGCTTTGTGGCCTGCGTTGGTTGCCGTTGGGTGAACTAGCCGCACCCATGGCTGGGGCCGTGCTGATAGCTATCGGCTTTGCGACAATCCTTTATGCCATGCTGTCGGTTTTGTGGGTTCAATGGAAACAGCGACTTATCTGTGTTTTCTTCATTTCGACGGGAGGCGTTGTTATAGGCTTGGGGATGGGGTTGATAGAACCTGCCCTATGGAACCAATATGGAGACTCGGCCCATGTCATCGTTGCCTCTCTAGGATGGGGGCTGGCATTGATGACCGCAGGGTTAGAATGGTTTAAGGATAGAGGGGAAACATCCGCATCGAGCAATGAGAACCTCACGGAATTGACTGTAGAGCGCTGGTTTGATGCCTTCATTCGTTGGGGAAGGTGGATGGGAAACGAGACTTTGCCAGAACTGCGTGTTTCATGGTTTGCCAGATGGAAGAGATTCTGGCAAAAGCGAGGATGGCAAAACGCGTTCGACACCGGTGAATACTTTTTGCAGCGTTGGTCAATTGCGACCACTCTATTGTTACTCTTAGTTCTTGTGATTCTGGTTCTTTTGCTGCTGGATGCTATGTAGACTCAGTAAGATAAGTTACTTGATAGAACATAATAAAATTGGCTTAGATCCCGAAGTATCCCCACGAATTTAATAACATGCTTGTGGATCCTTGATTAAATCTTGCAACGTCTTAACTCCTACTAGCCAGTGAGATTTCAGCAGCTTCAAATACTTATATTTTTAGGCTCTTAAGCTTCAACATTATTTTGATAGCTTATTTTATCTCATCTGTTATGCCGAGTTGAGATTATACAGACCGGACAAAACCCATTTTGTATTCGCTTGCTGTGTATAAAAACGCTTTCATTAGTACTGATCTTTTCAAGCCCAAGTAAGGTATTAACATAGAGGTAAGCAACAGATAGATTAAAGAGTAAACAAATCGTTACAGTGTCGCCAAAAAGATAAGTTTACCCTGATGTAAAAAACTGAGTTTTTACTCGAATTTGCGTATGTTAGATAAGCATACATAATCTGATTCGACCAGTAGCAATGGTTACGACTTGTTACCGAGACCAAACTTAAATATAACATAACCAAGGAACGACCTTATGCCAATTTACCAAGCTCCTCTTCGTGATTATCAATTCATTCTGTCTGAACTGCTTAATGTTTATCAACAAACTGATTTACGCGGCTTTGATGAATTAGATGCAGATCTCACTGATGCAATTTTACAAGGTGTCGCCGACTTCACTACCGACATCATGTTGCCTCTCAATGCTAGTGGTGACTTGGAAGGTTGTAAACTGGTCGATGGCAAGGTCATTACCCCTTCTGGTTTTAAGCAAGCTTATAAGCAATATGTAGAAGATGGTTGGGCCACATTAACTTGCGATCCTGAGTTTGGCGGCCAAGGTCTGCCAGAAGTTATTGGCACATTTGCTACCGAAATGAAAACGGCTACTAACATGGCTTTTGCTATGTATCCAGGGTTAACCCATGGTGCTTATTCGGCTATTCATGTGCACGGCAGTGATGCATTAAAGCAAAAGTACTTAGCCAAGCTAGTCAGTGGCGAGTGGACCGGCACCATGAACTTAACCGAGTCCCATGCTGGTACCGATTTAGCGTTACTTCGCACCAAGGCTGTCCCAGCCGGTGATGAGCTTTTTGCCATTAGTGGTGAGAAAATCTTTATATCATCTGGTGATCATGATCTTGCCGAAAATATTATTCACTTAGTATTAGCTCGCCTGCCTGATGCGCCAGAAGGCGTTAAAGGGATTTCGTTATTCGCAGTGCCTAAGTTTTTAGTCAATGCCGATGGCAGCCTAGGCGAAGCAAACACTCTGAGTGCGACAGGCCTTGAACATAAAATGGGAATTCACGGCAACTCGACTTGTGTAATGCATTTTGACGGCGCAATAGGCGAATTAGTTGGCACAGCGCATCAAGGCTTAAAAGCCATGTTCACCATGATGAACCAAGCGCGTTTAGGTGTCGGTATTCAAGGTTTAGGCGTATCCGATATTGCTTACCAAAATGCATTGGTCTATGCCAAAGATCGTATTCAAGGCCGCGCCTTAAGTGGTGTTAAACAACCTGAGAAAGCCGCAGACTCTTTGTTAGTGCATGGTGATATTCGACGTATGTTGTTATCACAAAAGTCTTTCAATGAAGGTACACGTGCGCTAATGGGCCAACAGGCGTTATGGCTTGACCAAGTAGAACGTCATGCAGACCCTGAAAAAGCTAAACAAGCTAATGCACTTGCCGCCTTGTTTACGCCTATTGTTAAAGGCTTTGTCACCGACCAAGGCTTTAAAGCTTGTGTTGATGCCCAGCAGGTTTATGGCGGGCATGGGTATATTAATGAATGGGGTATGGAGCAGTATGTGCGTGATATTCGTATCGCGATGATTTACGAAGGCACAAATGGCGTACAGGCCCTCGATTTAGTTGGCCGAAAACTACTGAGCGACAAAGGCGCAGCATTAACGGTATGGTCGGGCATGGTGAAACAGTTAATTCAAGAAAACGCTAGCAACGAAGCCATGAAGCCTTATATTGCAGGGTTAATGGATGCGGCGGGCGATCTTGAAAAAGCCACTGGCTTTATAGTGCAATCAGCCAGCAAAAACCCAGACCTTATTGGCGCAGCATCAATGCCGTATATGCAACTCTTTGGAATTACCGCACTCGCTTGGATGTGGACCCGTGTGGCGGCAACATCATTGGCCGCATTAGAGGCTGGCACTGAAGAAGCCGAGTTTTATCAAGCTAAGCTTAATACGGCAAAATTCTTCATGAGCTACTGGGGCAGCCAAACTCGCAGCCTACGCAAACAAATTGAGTCTAGCAGCGCCGATATTGTCGATTTCGCAGAAGCCGACTTTTAATCACGGTATGATGCTGTCAAAACAACCGTAAAAAATCCTAAAAAAAACCGCTTCAATATCCATTGAAGCGGTTTTTATTTTATTCTGTCGCAGTAATTAAGTGTTAATCCCACAAAAATTCGCGAAAATGTTTACGGCAAACCGACTCGTAACTTTCATTACCGCCAATCTCAACTTGCTCACCTTCGCGCATTGGATTACCTTCATGATCAAGGCGAACCACCATGTTGGCTTTACGGCCACAATGACAAATGGTTTTCAGTTCGACTAGCTTGTCTGCCCACGCTAATAAGTAATGACTACCCGTAAACAATTCACCTTGAAAATCATTGCGCAAGCCATAACATAACACCGGGATATCGAGGTTATCTACAACATGTGTTATCTGCCTGACTTGGGCTTTACTTAAAAACTGACATTCATCAATCAATACACAGTGAATTTTTTGCTCATGATTCGAAGTCGAAATTAACTCAGTTAAATTATCGGTGCTACCGAACACCTGTGCCTCAGTTTCAATACCAATACGCGATGCCACTTTACCAACACCATAACGATTATCTATTGATGCCGTCATCACTAACGTGTGCATACCGCGCTCACGATAATTATAAGAAGACTGCAGTAATGAAGTTGATTTACCGGCATTCATCGCCGAATAGTAAAAATACAGTTGCGCCAAAGTTAAGCGTCCTAATGTTTAGCCAGATAATATCGTCCATATTACCTTTTCTAGCATCGTAATGAAAAACAAAAATGGCGTATTCGTTACCCATACGCCATTTTTCAATGCGACACAAAGTGAGACCATTCAGCTGAACAAGACCATCATTTACAAAAAGCAGCCTTATTCATATCGCGCATTTTCTAGCCCAAAAGCGCAGGATCACAATACTGATCACAAATAATATCGAGCAACAAACAAGCCCGGCCATTAATGAACCGGTAAAACCAAGTACGATATAACCCACTAAACTAATCAAGGCCGCAATAAGTGCATAAGGCAACTGAGTCACAACATGGTCAATATGATGGCAACTGGCTCCGGTTGATGACAAAATCGTGGTGTCTGAAATAGGCGAACAATGATCACCAAATACAGCACCAGAAAGCACCGCTGCCAGCATAGGTAACATCATAGTGCTATCACTGCCCATCGCCATATCGGCCGCTATCGGTAGCATAATGCCAAAGGTGCCCCAACTCGTTCCGGTTGAAAATGCGGTAATACCAGCTAATAAAAATAACATTGCTGGTAACAAAGCAAATGGAATGTTGTCAGTAGCCAAACTGGCCATGTACTTACCGGTTTCAAGCTGACCAATTACGCTGGAAATAGTCCAAGCAAATAATAAAATGTAAATTGCAGGTAGCATTGAACGTGCACCAACAGACATTCCTTTGAACAGCATAGACAGCTCAACTTTCTGCTGGAACGCTAACAATACGGTGACAATCAATCCCACTAAAGATCCAAAAAATAGAGAAAAACTGACGTCTGTATTTTCGAATGCGCCTAACACACTAAACACTTGGTCTTTGGCTACTAATGCCTCAGCGCCACTGGAAACCATAAAGTAAACGGTCGCAAACACTAATATGGCGATAGGTAAAAACAACCCAATCACTTTACCGGTGTCAGCTTCCGGTAAATCGGTCACGGCGCCAGGTGGCTTGCCTTTTGATTCATCAAATAAGTTACCTCGAAGTGCATTAAATTCATGCTGGCGCATTGGACCCACATCTAAGCCAAAAATCGCCACACACACTAATAACAGTAACGAGAACAACGCATAAAAGTTCATTGGGATCATTTGAATGAACACACTTAGATGACCAGAATCAGCAAAACCATGCGCCGTTAAAATACCGCCAATGAGCGCAATAATATATGCCCCCCAGCTCGATACAGGAGAAATAACGCAAATAGGAGCTGCAGTAGAGTCAAGAATATAGGCGAGTTTAGCGCGTGAAATATGATATCTGTCTGTAATAGGTCGAGAAATAGAACCCACAACTAAACTGTTGAAGTAATCATCAATAAAGACTACACAACCGAGAAAAATGGTCATTAACTTAGCATCACGCTTATTACGAATGCGCAGTTTAGCCCAATCGGCAAACGCTCGAGCCGATCCACTCACGGTGATCAGCGCAGTGATCATCCCAAGTACAATTAGAAACCCTAGAATATAGACATTCCATGAACTCAGCTCACCGTCTTTCCAGACAAGCTGGCTAGCGGTTTGCACGATATACTCACCCGTTCCAACCAGCGAAAACTGAGTGAGTAATAAGGCACCAAAAATAATACCTAAACCTAAGGATAATAAAACTTTACGGGTTAAAATGGCTAACGCAATTGCCACAAGAGGAGGCAATACAGAAAGAGCCGAATCGGCATAACTTGTCATCATAATAGTTAATTTATGTCTTCGTTGGATACGAATGAAGCAACACTAGAAATAAGACTAAGCATACACAGAAAGCATATGCACAACTTACTAGTAGCACTCCACAGCAATACCCATTTAATATGAATATCATTATTTTTATCTTATCGATAAAAAACACCATGACAGTGCAGTCCCTTTCAAGAACTGCCCCAACAAATGCGCTTGATAGACCCATTTGCTTCGGCATTGCATCCTTTTATGTTGAATTATTGGCATCACCCAATTCAACATGACTTTTATGCAACGCACCTCTACTTTTGTTGTTTGTACTTAAAGCTCATTACAAACAGCGCGAACATACAACCATAAGTAGCATATGCAATACCAGTAAAAAAACACTTAACGGAAGTGCAAATAACAATAACACCAACTTAAACCACAACCTCATAGCATTAATGTAACGTTTTTACATAAAACACACGCTAGCCTAACGGGCACAGAAATAGCAACGGCATACAAGCGTCGACATTTGAACGGAAACCTCTTTTCAAGATCAGGATAGATCCAAAAGTAATCCAATAAAAAAGGTTTCTACCTTAGTGAGTAGAAACCTTTTAGAATCGATCGACAAGACGCTCAATAACACTTCTACATCAGTAGCCATTGCTGACTAGATCAACTCGCATCTCTCTAATTTAAGCCCGATTATACGAGATTATTCAGTGCTGGTACCGCTTCAAATAAATCGGCAACCAATCCATAATCAGCCACTTGAAAAATAGGTGCTTCTGGATCTTTATTAATCGCTACAATCACTTTTGAATCTTTCATACCGGCAAGATGTTGAATCGCACCAGAAATACCTACCGCAATATACAAGTCAGGTGCGACAATCTTACCCGTTTGACCCACTTGTAAATCGTTTGGCACAAAACCAGCATCCACAGCCGCACGAGATGCGCCAACAGCCGCGCCTAGTTTATCTGCCAATTGCTCTAATAAAGCAAAGTTCTCACCGTTACCCATGCCACGGCCACCAGACACAATAATGCCTGCATTACCGAGTTCAGGACGGACTGATTCAGTTAACGATTGAGATACAAATTCAGTGCGGGCATCAATTGCTTGGCTTAAGTTTATCGCTTCAGCACTGCCTGTTGAGGCCGCAGCATCAAAGGCACTTGAGCGCACGGTCATGACTTTCTTGGCATCCAAGCTCTGTACTGTAGCAAGTGCATTACCAGCATAAATAGGGCGTACAAAAGTGTCACTGCTTACCACTTCAATCACTTCAGAAATCTGAGCAACGTCTAATAATGCTGCCACACGAGGTAAGGTATCTTTACCTACGCTCGAAGCCGCAGCCAAAATGTATTCGTAATCCGCCGCTATTTCAACGACCAGTTTTGAAACATTTTCAGCTAATTGAGCACCATATAATGCCGCATCTGCTACTAAGACTTTACTCACACCCGCTAAACTTTGTGCTGCACTTACCGCGGCAGAACAATCAACACCAGCAACCAATACATGAATATCACCACCAATGGCTGCAGCAGCGCTAACCACTTTAGCCGTATCAGTTTTCAGACTGATATTATCGTGTTCTGCTAATACTAAAATGGTCATATTAGATCACCTTCGCTTCATTTTTTAACTTATCAACTAACTCTTCAACAGAAGACACCATGATGCCTGCTTTACGCTCAACAGGAGGCGTAACGCTTAGTACCGTTTGATGTGTCTTTAAGCTCACACCAAGATCTGCTACCGTCATTATCTCTAATGGCTTACGCTTAGCCTTCATAATATTAGGTAATGAAGCATAACGAGGCTCATTCAAACGTAAGTCAACCGTAACAATCGCAGGTAATGGCATTTTTAAGGTTTGTAACCCACCATCTACCTCACGGATAACCGTAACAATATCACCCTCAACGTTGACTTCTGATGCAAATGTTGCTTGTGGCATATCAGTTAAAGCCGCTAACATTTGTCCAGTTTGATTGTTATCGCCATCAATTGACTGCTTACCAAAAATAATTAATTGCGCTTGCTCTTTTTCTTGCACCGCTTTTAAAAGCTTTGCTATAGACAACGGCACTAGCTCTTCATCGGTTTCAATATGAATCGCTCGGTCTGCACCTAATGCCATTGCTGTTCTTAATTGTTCTTGCACCGCTTTAGAACCAACACTCACTACCACAACTTCAGTAGCAATACCGGCTTCTTTTAAGCGAACAGCCTCTTCTATCGCAATTTCGCAAAATGGGTTTAACGCCATTTTAAGGTTTGTCATATCAACACTTGTGTTGTCAGCTTTTACTCTGACCTTCACATTGGAATCGACTACGCGTTTAACTGGCACCAATACTTTCATAGGGTTTCCTTCCTACACCTTCAATGCATTTGGACAACACATTGGCGTTTGCCAATGCAAGATGGGTTAACTTTACGTCCTGTTAACGTGAACGTCAATCAAAGTCAAACGCTTGTTTACATATTTTTTGTTGTTATGGTGGCAATCAAACTAAACAAACAGAGTTGAATTAGGGCTTAATGAGAACGCTGAGTTAAATTTTATTTCATAAACAGATAATTTAATTTGATTCAATCCCAAATAGTTTCTATTATTACATCTATATTCAGTATTTATTTAGCTGTATTGGTAATAATTAGACAAATAATCTGATTTATATCTGATTTAGATTAAGAATAACGACTAAATAAACCATCAGTGGCACTGAAACGTTAATAACTTTATATCTTATAACTGTTTATTTTTATAAATCAATCATTAGGAAACTACATATCATGAGTGACTTTTTACACATATTAACCCACGGTCGCCGTTTTAAAGCTGCAGTAAAAGAATTGTCGCTTGATGATTTGCGTGAAGCCGCTGCAAAATTAGAAAAAATTATTGCCGAACGTCAAGAAGAAGAGAAATTAGAACTCGAAGCTAATGCTGAGCGTAATGCACGTATTGCTGAAATTCTTGCCCAAATTCAAAACAGTGGTTTATCAATTGAAGATTTAGGTGAAGTTACCTCTTCAGCTAAAACGTCGACCAAAAAACGTGCACCACGTCCACCAAAATATCAAATCACCATTGATGACAAATTAATTCAATGGACTGGTCAAGGGCGTATGCCAACCGTATTCAAACAACAAGTTGATAGCGGAAAGAACATGGCTGAATTTTTAATTCCTGGTATGGAATAATTTTTCTGACTTAATGGTTAACAACACAATTACCCCTTAAATTTGAAAAGAGCTTACTTCGGTAAGCTCTTTTTTTATGGCCTTTAATCGCTTTATCATCGCCATCAGACAAGGTAAACTCACCCTTGTTGATCCATTTCCCATTAATAGAAGGTTACGGCTATGACTTTTCCTCTTAAACCTATTTTTATTGTCTCCGGTATCGCATTATTATTGAGTGCTTGTGCAAGTGATTACACATTCAAAAGTAATTTAGACAGTAAAAATATCAATGATTACTTTAAAGCCAGTGATGTCCAATTATACGAAGGTAACCAACTACCAAAAGGACCGTTTGCAGTATTAGGCTTAGTTGAAGGTGAAGCCTGTCAAGAAAGCAGTCAAGATGCACCGCCACAAATGGCCGTTGCACGTACTAATGCTAGAAGAGCAGCAGCCGATTTGGGCGCTAATGGATTCGTGGTTAAAAGTTGCTTTATTCTTGCAGAAGCGGACACCAGTTGTTTTAGTCGTGCACTATGCGTAGGTCAAGCCATTAAAACGCCTACAGAAAAATAATAACTCAATATAATATATTGGTAGCCTATAAATGATGAGTGCCCATATAATACTCATCAAGATTTTTTATATTTTATGTCTGATTTCCTTTTTATGTTTAATCCAGGTATTGCATGACACAAGGTAACGATCAACACGGTCAAACAGATCCTATAAATAACAGATCTCGCGTTCCATTTAGCAGCCAATTAAATGCTGTTGCAATATGCCGAACACCTTATAAACAAAAGTTTGGTATTCCGCGTCAGCCCGGCTTAGTCGATGTGGTTGGTTATATTGAATTTGAACCTGCTTTTAATCACATTGATGCCGTCAGAGGGATAGAACAAAACTCGCACTTATGGTTATTATTTTGTTTCCATGAAAATATAGCACAAGGCTGGAAAACGATGGTACGCCCTCCCCGTTTAGGTGGTAATGAAAAATTGGGCGTATTTGCCACACGTTCAACGTTTCGCCCCAATGGTATTGGCCAGTCAGTGGTCAAACTCCATGGCGTGGTTCAACGCAAAGGTAAAGTCTGTTTAATAATATCGGGGATGGATTTATTAGACGGTACTCCCATCATTGATATTAAACCGTATATTCCTTTTTCTGATGCCATTGTCGATGCAAAAAGCGGCATAGCCCAAGATGCTCCCGTACTTATTGCGGTAACTTATACCGCAATAGCGCTGACACAAATAGCTCAATATGCTGCTATAGAACAATACCAAGGCTTAGCCGAATTAATTAACGGGGTATTATCTCAAGACCCACGACCCGCTTATAAAAAAAATAAAGATGACCCCAAATTATATCAAGTTGCATTGTACGATTTAGATATTTTTTGGCATATCACTTCTCAAGGTATCGAAGTATTAGAGCTTAAACCGACCAAAGTGACATTATTAAAGGATTAAGCCAATGACAGACATTGATTACCAAGCTCAACACAAAAAACGTTTGTCATGGATGCCATGGCTGTATTTTTCGCTTAAAGCAAAACATTTAACATGGGCAAAGCCCTGGCAAGATGACATTCAGCAGCGGTTGCGTCAGCTTGAAACTATTCATATTGGTGAACAATGCTTTATAGCGCCACAAGCTCAGCTTTTTGCCGAACCCGGTAGAGACATTAGCATTGGAGATCAATGCATGATTGCCGCCGAAGTGTTTATGCATGGTCCAATCACCCTAGGCAATGAAGTGGCCATTAATCATGGTTGTAGCTTAGATGGCGGCCGCAACGGCATCAAAATTGGCAGCCAAACCCGCATTGCTAATAACGTGACTATATATGCCTTTAATCATGGCATGTCACCCGACACCCCCGTTTATCAACAACCCGCAACATCAAAAGGTGTCGTGATTGGCCAAGATGTATGGATTGGCGCTCAAGCAGGCATTGTTGACGGTGTGACCATTGGGGATCATGCTGTTATTGGTATGGGCTGCATTGTCACAAAAGATGTTCCACACTACGCCATTCTTGCTGGTAATCCTGCCCGAGTCATTGGCGATAGACGTAAAAAATAACCTCAAATTGGAATAGAAGATGAGCTAAATCGACAAAAACGGATTGACTTCAAGTCTGCAATATCAAACTTTCCATTTGTTTACCAACAAGGCGCATTGATGCGTCAATCGCGTCCCTATAGCAATTTAACGTCTACGTGAATACAACACAGATAGCAGGACAAAGAGTGGTTTGATAACCGTTTATTATCCGGCGCGGAAGTTAAATAATAATATCCCGCCATTAAAGCACCACAAAGCCTACTTTTGAGTCGAATTAGCAGGTGACATCATTGAAGCAGGTGCTAAAATGATGCTCATTCATAGTAACTATTTTGGACATTGGGAATGCGAGTTAGCAAGTACCTGCTTTCAACACAAAAAGAAACCCCTGCAAATGCAGAGGTGGTTAGTCATCAGTTAATGTTACGTGCCGGTATGATCCGTCGTAATGCTTCAGGTCTCTACACTTGGCTACCGTCAGGTTTACGTGTATTACGTAAAGTTGAAGCTATTGTTCGTGAAGAAATGAACAAAACAGGCGCTATCGAAATATTAATGCCGTTAGTACAACCTGCTGATCTATGGGTTGAAACAGGCCGTTGGGACAAATTTGGTCCTGAGTTATTGCGTTTCCAAGACCGTAATAATCGTGACTTTGTATTGGGACCAACCCATGAAGAAGTGATCACCGATTTAGTCCGTAAAGAGCTAAACTCATACAAACAACTGCCGTTAACACTATACCAAGTACAAACCAAATTCCGTGATGAAGTACGCCCACGTTTTGGCGTCATGCGCGCGCGCGAATTTTTGATGAAAGATGCCTATTCTTTCCATTTAGATCAACAAACCATGGACAGTACTTACCATGCAATGCATACCGCATACAGCAATATACTGACTCGTATGGGCTTATCGTTCCGCCCTGTACTAGCTGATACGGGCTCTATTGGTGGCAGCATGTCGCATGAATTCCATGTGCTCGCAAGCAGTGGTGAAGATTTAATCGCTTATTCAACAGGCAGCGACTATGCCGCTAACATTGAAAAAGCTGAATCACCTATGCCAACCCAAACACGCGCAGAGCCAACTGAAGCAATGACGTTGGTCGCGACACCTAACGCAAAAACAATTGCCGAATTGGTTGAGCAATTTAATGTCGTCATCACCCAAACAGTTAAAACCTTAATTGTTAAAGGCGCGACTGAAGAAGCACCATTGGTGGCATTAGTTATCCGTGGCGATCATGAACTTAACGAAGTCAAAGCCGACAAGCTTGAATTAGTCGCATCGCCATTTGAATTTGCATCAGAAGCTGAAATTCGAGATGCCGTTGGCGCAGGTCCTGGTTCTATCGGACCTGTCGGCTTAACTATGCCGATTATTGTTGATCACAGTGTTACTGTGATGAGCGATTTTGCCGCAGGTGCTAACGCTGAAGATAAGCATTATTTCGGTATCAACTGGGAGCGAGATTTCCCTTTAGCAACCGCTGCTGACATTCGTAATGTGGTTGAAGGTGAACCTACCCCAGATGGCCTTGGTACTTATGCAATGGCTCGTGGTATTGAAGTCGGCCATATTTTCCAGTTAGGAACAAGTTACTCTACATCAATGAATGCCACAGTGTTAGATGAAAACGGCAAAGCACAGGTGTTGTTGATGGGTTGTTATGGTGTCGGCGTGAGCCGTATTGTGGCTGCTGCCATTGAGCAAAACAACGATGATCGCGGCATTATTTGGCCAGAAGCAATTGCACCATTCTCGGTGGGTATTTTACCCATGAATATGCATAAATCCCATCGCGTTGCTGACATCGCTGAAAAACTTTACCAAGACTTAGCGGATGCCGGTATTGAAGTATTAATGGATGATCGTAAAGAACGTCCTGGTGTTATGTTTGCTGATATGGAATTAATCGGCTTACCTCATGTTGTGGTTATTGGCGACCGCAATATCGATGCAGGCGTATTTGAGTACAAAAATCGTCGTACTGGTGAGAAACAAGATATCCCATTTGATGAGATTGTGGCGTTTTTAACCAAGGCAGCTAAAGGTTAACCCTTAATAATTCACAACAATACATTTTAAAAACGCACTTTATGGTGCGTTTTTTTATTGCTTCTAGAAAAACAGATGATACCTTTTTGATCAGTAATATTTAATGTTCAATGCTTACTCATAGACTGCTTACTCGCAATAAGATGAGAAACAGACAATAAATAGCATAGTCGACTTATTGGTAACTGGTGTAAACTCGAAAAAGAATTCATACTAAAAATAAGTACATTTAAAACGTTAAGGATAGATATTGTCAGTATCAACAGCATTGGTTTTAGGTGGCGGTGGGGCAAGAGCTGCGTATCAAATAGGCGTATTGAAAGCGCTAGTGCAGTTTTACCCACGCAACCATAATGTCCCATTTGATATCATTTGCGGGACATCGGCAGGAGCCATTAACGCAACATCTCTGGCAACCCACGCATCTTGCTTCCATTTGGGCATAAAAAAACTGGATTGGGTGTGGCGTCATTTTGAAACCCATAAAGTCTATCGGGCTTCCATCCCCCAAGTGTTAAGACATTTGGGGCGAATGGCAATCAAAGGCTTACAAGACGACAAGGTGAGTACGGACGCAGCAAGCCTACTTGATAATCAACCATTACGTGAATTATTGGATAAACTTATCGATTTTAAAAGAATCGACCGCAACATCAGTAACGATGCACTCAAGGCAATAAGTGTCGACGCCTCGAGTTATAACAATTCACGATCATATAGTTTTTATCAGGGCAATAAACACATTGAAAATTGGCAAAGTGCTAAACGAAGTGGTATTCGCAGCTTATTAAATACTGAGCATTTACTCGCAAGCTCTGCTATCCCAATGGTCTTTCCATCAATTAAACTTAATCAGGCTTATTATTGCGATGGGTCAGTCCATCAACTCTCTCCCTTATCAAGTCCGGTCCACCTTGGTGCCAATAAAATATTTGTTATTAATTTAGAAAGTCCACACAAAAATTTCCCTATCGAGTTTGAATATCATCCTAAAACAGCAACAATAGGAGGACATTTATTAGACACGATTTTTTCGGATACATTAAACAGTGATTTAGAAAGGTTACAGAGAGAAAATCAAACATTGTCATTCATGTCGAAAGAAGGACGTGACTCATTAAATCTTCGCCATATAGAGACATTGGTCATAAAGCCCAGTCAAGATCTCAGCCGAATTGCGGATCGATTTTATGATGACATGCCATTTGCAATCAAAACCTTATTGAAGTTTTTTGGCATTAATCGACAGTCAGATTCAAGTATCGTCTCATATCTATTATTCGAAAAAAGCTATACCACAACCTTGATTGATTTGGGTTATCAAGATGCAATGGATAGAATAGATGAGATAAAACAATTTTTTGATATCCCGACTAAAGTTTAACCATTAAGGCGCAAAATCTATGCGTTAGCTATATTTTAGCGCCTGGATCGGTTGATGATAAAAGCACGAGTACACTCTGGTCACCTATTATCAAGTAATCCTCATGATACTGGTTTAACTTGAGTCAAATAGCCATTTAAAAATAATATATTAAAACGATTTGTTAAAAATAACAGTTTAAAAACAACAATTTAAAAAAACCATTTAAAATAGTATCACCTACTCTAGAAAATCATTTTGTAGATTTTTTATCATTGAATGTAGACACATAACACCAAAACTGCCGAGGATAATATGCACGACAATTTTGTATCTAAAGGGGGCTTAGATGAAAAATTTATGCTTAGTACTCGGATGGGTAATCTTAGGCTGCAGCCAACCAACTAGACAATCTCACGATTGATATAGCAACAAGCTGCAAAGCAACCTTGCAATGGCAGGTGTTTATCGTGGCATGTTCCCTTGCCCAAACTCGAACTTACATGCGCCATCCACACCATAGGTTTAGACAGCGATCCTCATCCCTATCGAGGTAAAGGCACCTTCAAATAGGATCAAACGAGTAATATTATCATTTAGATCGCGGCCATATTTATAGAGTCGATTCAGATCACTTATCTTTATTAGATGTTAAATTTCAGCGAATTAAAGGCCCTGATGCAGAGCGATATAGCCTTGATATAATTGAAGGCTTAGGTAAATAACACCCATAACAAATCTGCTTAATTGATTTTAGCTGTGCTAAAATTCACTTATGAGTCACTTAAAGAAAGATTGATGAGAAAAGGTATTTTATTAGCTGGAGGTTCAGGCACTCGACTATTTCCTATCACCCAAGTTGTCTGTAAACAGTTATTACCCGTTTACGATAAACCTATGGTTTATTATCCGCTATGCACATTGATGCAGGCTGGTATCACAGAGATTTTGCTTATTTGCACGCCTACCGATCTGCCTCTTTTTAAATCACTGCTGCACAATGGCCATCAATGGGGTATTAACATTGAATTTGCAACACAAGCAAAGCCTGAAGGACTCGCACAAGCACTCATTATTGCTGAACCTTTTTTGAATGGTAGTCCTTGTGCAATGATTTTAGGGGATAATTTATTTTATGGCCATCAATTACAACACACTCTACAATCAACTAATAAAATATCATCTGCCACCGTCTTTGGTTATCACGTTGCTAATCCACAAGCTTATGGTGTTATTGAGTTTGATAAACATAATCAAGTACTTTCTATTACAGAAAAGCCCGCTAAACCCAAATCAAATTTTGCCATGCCAGGGCTGTATTTTTTCGACAACAAGGCAAGCTATTACGCTAAGCAAGTCTTCCCCTCTGAAAGAGGAGAACTCGAAATAGTGGATGTGATAAATCAATATCTTGATAATAATAATCTTCAAGTCAATATCTTAGGCCGAGGAACCGCTTGGCTAGACACTGGTACACCCGATGCCATGGCAGAAGCGACACAATACATAGCTGCAATAGAAAAACGCCAAGGTTTAAAAGTGTCCTGCCCTGAGGAAATAGCCTATTCGATGGGATTAATTGATCAATTACAACTCAAAAAACTGGCTAAGCCACTGTTAAAAAGTGGTTATGGTGAATACTTACTATCTCTATTAAATAAGAATTTTCCAGATGAAATGGATTAACACTCAACTCAAAGACGTGATGATTTTTAGCCCACGTAAGTTCATTGATGAGCGTGGATTCTTTATGGAAACGTTACGCCAAAATACCTTTAGTGACGCGTTTACCCAAAACAACTTAGATGTTCCTCAACTAGTCCAAGAAAATCAATCGCGTTCTATTAATAATGTCTTACGTGGACTTCACTTCCAGCAACACTTCCCTCAAGGTAAATTAATCCGGGTAGCAAGAGGAAGCATCTTTGACGTTGCTGTCGATATTCGTCAAGGGTCTACAACCTATGGTAAGTGGATAGGCCAAGAAATCTCAGACGAAAATGGCTATCAAATGTGGATCCCTGCGGGATTTGCTCATGGCTTTTACGTATTGTCTGACATCGCTGATGTTATTTATAAATGTTCACAATATTATCGACCAGATGATGATCAAACCATCGCATGGAATGATCCCGTGCTCAATATTCAATGGCCATTAAAACAGCACCTTGCTCCTCTCGTCTCAGACAAAGATAACCCGATGCTAAACCCTAAGGTTATCTCATTTGGCCTAAAACAATGACACACAGAAACGAACAAGCACTCGCAATACTGATTACTGGTGGTTGTGGATTTATTGGATCGGCACTAATCAGATTTATCATTAATTTTACCCATCACAGTGTCATTAATATCGATAAGCTGACATATGCAGCGGATCCCAGCAGCCTTAAAATGCTAAACCAAAGTCAACGATACCATTTCATCGAAGGCGATATCTGTGATGCTCAATTATTAACCCAAGTATTTAATCGGTTTCAACCCGACGCCGTCATGCATTTAGCGGCAGAGACTCATGTTGATCGATCCATTTCAGGTCCTGCAGAATTTATTCAGACTAATATAGTCGGTACTTATCAACTTTTAGAAGCCAGCAGACAATTTTATAATGGTTTATTGAGCGCTAAGGCTGCACGATTTCGCTTCCATCATATTTCGACTGATGAGGTATTTGGTGACTTACCCGGCACAGGCTTTTTCAATGAGCAAAGTGCTTATGCACCCAGCTCACCTTACTCAGCAAGTAAAGCATCAAGCGATCATCTAGTCAAAGCCTGGTATCGAACCTATGGTTTACCCATTTTAATCAGTTATTGTTCTAATAATTATGGCCCATACCAACATCCAGAAAAACTGATCCCATTGACCATTACCCGCGCTATAGCGGGTGAGCAAATTCCTATCTATGGTAATGGTCTACAAATTCGAGACTGGCTTTATGTCGATGATCATGTTGAAGCTTTACTGACAATATTAACCTTAGGCAACGTGGGTGAAACCTATACGGTAGGCGGCAATAATGAGCAAACTAATATTGAGGTAGTGAGGTCGATTTGCGCACACCTTAGCCAATTACTCCCGGATCATCGCCTTGCTAGTGGCAATGGCTTTACCTCACTCATTGAGCATATTGAAGATAGACCCGGACATGATCGTCGCTATGCCATTGATGCCAGTAAATTGGCCACAACATTGAATTGGACACCTAAACATACCTTCTTTAATGGCTTATACCGCACTGTCCAATGGTATTTGGCTCACGTTCAATGAAAATATTAACCTTTGGTCAAACAGGTCAACTAGCCCGAGCCTTAAAACGTACTCAGCCTAATACGGTGGAACTGATCCAGCTCAGCCACCAACAAGTTGATATTACTCAGCCACAACGTATTGACGAAGCATTGGCTTATTATCGACCCAATATCATCATTAACTGCGCAGCCTATACCAACGTCGAAAAAGCCGAAATCAACCCTGAGTCCGCGATAAAAACCAATGCATTAGCCGTTGAGTATATCGCTAAAGCGGCCAGTGCTTATGGGATTAAACTGATCCAATTGTCAACAGATTATGTATTCGATGGCGGCTCATCGACACCTTATTTGGTGACACAAAAACCAGCGGCTATTAATACTTATGGGCAATCAAAATTACTCGCAGAAGCAACACTACTGAGCTACCAATCTGATCTATTTTGCATTGTACGTACCTCTTGGCTTTACCATCATACTGGCAATAATTTTCTGACCACTATGCTGAAGTTAATGTCACAGACGCATAATCAGGCAGCCATAGGCTCAAGTAAAGAAAACCCGATTAATATTGTTAATGACCAAACCGGCAGCCCGACAATGGTTGATGATCTTGCGCGTTTTTTGTGGAAACTGTGTTTACAAAAACAATGGTCAGCTATTTACCATTGGAGTGATGCTGGCATATGCACTTGGTATGAGTTTGCACAAGCGATAAAAACACAAGCGATAGGGTTAGGCTTATTACGTCAACCGATTTATTTACAGCCTATAACATCAGAACAATATGCTTCAATCGTCAATAGGCCAGTATTTAGTGCGCTAGATAGCGGTTTATCACACACCATTGCCACACAAAACCCCTGGCAACAACAATTATCCCTATGCCTAAATGAACTCAAACACAGCAAAGAGTGTTTATTTGTCGCCAAAAATTGAATTGTCATTTCTACGTGCAATAATTTTTACCATCAAGGATTAAATATTTCGCTTTAGCTTATTATTAACTTTAGGTAAAAAAGGGGTTGTACCAAAAAAGGTACAGTTATCTGGAATGTTAAAAATGTCACACTCATTTGAATTTGATGAAGACGATGCGCCATGGGGCGATAACATCGAGGGAAAGGGAAAACCAAAATCGAAAAAAGTAAAACAACGCCGCCGAGATACCAAGCGAGGCTACTTTGACGATAATCCAGAAATGGAGTTAGCGCCTCCTAAGTGGAAATAATTTAACCGCATTGTCTCATCGAGTTTAAAAAGCAAGTTACCTGTAACTTGCTTTTTTATTGTCAAAAAATGACCTTGAGAGACTCACGAGCATTTAAATGACCTCAACTTGGAATAAGATATAGGCTAAACCGATAGCAATAAGTCTCTTTCAAGTCAGGCTATATTAAACGTGTCATTTGTTTTACCCGCAAGGCGAATTGAAGCTAAATAACAGCATACGTGATAATCGTCGAGGCGCTGGACAACGTTAACCAAAGGCTAGCCCAATGTTGACTCAGTGCATTTCGATGTAAGCAATGCCGCACCTTTACAGATACAATATGGTGGCCAATCCCAAGAAGGTAAAAAAACCTACCACGTCGGTGACAGTGGTGAGAATGACCGATCCTGATAATGCCGCATCTTGATTAAAACGTTGTAAGATCATTGGCACCATAACACCCGCAATAGCCGCAACCGCCATATTAATTAAGATGGCACAACCAATTACAATGCCCATTATCGTATCGTTAAACCACCACCCGGCAACAATACCAATGACAATCGACCACAACATGCCGTTAAGTGCACCGATCCCGAGTTCGTTTTTCATCAACGACATCACGTTACCGGCAGAAATCTGCCCCATTGCCATACCGCGGATCATCAGTGTTAACGATTGGCTACCAGCAATACCGCCCATTGAAGCCACAATAGGCATCAATACCGCTAATGCCACCACTTGCGACAACACATTTTCAAATAATCCAATGGTCGCAGAAGCTAAAAAAGCAGTGAGTAAGTTAATCCCTAGCCACACTGCACGACGTTTTGCTCCCACCATAATTGGAGCAAACAAATCGTCGTGTTCATCCATACCTGCGGTTGCCATTAATTGTGCTTCGTAATGTTCACGCACTAGGGCTGTAGCCGTTCTCAGTGTCATTCGGCCAATCAATATACCGTCATCATCGACAACCGGTAATTCAAGCTCACGACTATGCTCAATGGCTTCGGCCGCTTCGATCAAAGATGAGTCGGCAGAGATCACCCGGCTGTCTTCCCATATTAATACCTGTAATTGGGTATCAAGATCGGTCGTTTTAAAAACATCATAACGACGCACTGTCCCTAGATATTTATCGTTATTATCCACCAAAAAAAGGTGGTCATTACAATCTAAATCAATTCGACGAAAAAAACGTTGCCCTTGCGCGACCGTAGACGTAAGACTTAATGCCAACATTTGGTGATCAGCATAACGACCGATTTCATTATCAGAATATTGATCATACAGTTCGAAGTGCTTGCGCTGACGCTCCCCCATCTGTGCTAATGCACGATCGGTAATATTGTCTGGTAACGTATCACTCCACTCGATAAGATCTTCGGGACTTAATTGCGAAAAGAGTAAGTCTAACTCCTCGTCTGGCATTTTTTTCACTATGCCTAAACGAGGATCTGCACGCATTAAGTTTAAAACGTCAACACGCTCTTCTACATCAACTTGCTGCCAACGTTCATAACGCTCATCCAGCGGTAACGATTCTAAAAGTAAAGCAATTGTACCTGGTTCAGCTTCAGTCAAAATCTCACTGAACATTTCGGCCTGCTCATCACCCTCGGCTTCCGTTAATAAATGTACCACGTGACTGACATCAGCTTGTGGCTGCGAATTGGAGTCGATTTCATCTTCAGAGTTAAGTTCGTTCTTCAATTCATTCATAAGCCCGTCCTTAATCCTTGATAGTAAATTATGCGCAAACTATATTGAAATTAGTATTTATAAGCAAATAGATAAATTAAGTTGTGCGCAACTAAATTGCCAACCAACCATATTTATATTATAGTTTACTTTTCATATAAAGGAGCTTCACATGACCGCTGCAATTTACCCTATTATCGTAAAAGACATTCAAGGCAAAGACGTTGTTATGGAGCACTTTAAAGATAAAGTTATGCTCATTGTTAACACGGCAAGTAAATGCGGATTTACACCGCAATACAAAGGTCTTGAAGCCTTATATCAACAATATAAAGATCGTGGTTTAGTTATTTTGGGGTTTCCTTGTAATCAATTCGGTAAGCAAGAGCAAGGTAATGAAGACGAGATCAGCCAATTTTGTGAACTCAACTTTGGGGTTACGTTTCCGCTATTCAGTAAAATTGATGTTAATGGTGCTAATAGTCACCCCTTGTACCAACACCTTAAAAAGTCTGCCAAAGGCCTTTTGGCTAGTGAGTCTATCAAATGGAACTTCACTAAGTTCTTAGTCGATAAACAAGGAAATGTTATTGAACGTTATTCGCCAACCACTAAGCCAGAAGACCTTAACGCTATTATTGAAAAGCTGCTAAGTTAGCCGAGGCTTTTACCTGTAATCGAATACCGTTAATCCATAATGTATGCGAGTTTGCTTTGGGCGATTGATGTCATGTTAATCGCCTTACTTTACTTCTTGGGGCATAGGCGGACGCTCCATGACCATGTTAAGTCAATAACATTTCCATTTAACGATATGCCCGAATTGAACATGCTCAAATTAAATACGCTCAAACCACAAAAAACACATCAAAACACATCAAAACACATCAAAACACATCAAAACTTAAGTTTATGATAAATATGCAATATAAAATAAACATCATTATTTAGCTAAAAAAATACATTTATATTGAACTTTTAAACCACCACGTACTCAAACTTAGTAACAGTGATATTCACTTTTGTTCATCATCTCCCTGGGACTTCTAGCGCGGTCCCCTTGATCGCTAAGTCGATCGATAGGCAATTATTTGATTGCCTTTTTTTATGTCTATAGATTTGATCGCATATTTACCATTTATTGAACTTTCTAGAGGCGTTGTGCCACTATTTGTGTCTTACTTATAATAACTTACCTCAACAGGGGCTCATAACCCGTTATCAAACAGCGCTTTTCCCCGCGGTCGAAGTTGTATCGACTTGCAATAGATCTTGTTAACAAAAGACATGGAAAGTTTAATATTACAGACTTGAAATAGACCCTTTTTTAACAAGTTATCCGATCGCCTTTCAGAATTGAGATTAAGTAGGACTTGTTAAGTGTCATCACGACACACTAACAATCGATAACTAAGTAGAAAACATACTGTACATCTCGATTAACACCCGTGTATATCGAACCACTTTCGACCATCAAAGATGAACAAATCCTCGCAATTAATGACGTTTAAATTTAGTACATCATTTAATGAACTTTTCCAAATAGCCCTAGTCATAGTATATGTAGCAAGTAAGAACACGAACTCACTAAACGTCTTCCTCCAACGGTTTAGTGTGTATTCAAAGCTCTTATTTACTTGCCACTACAGTTTATGTTTATTGTTCATCATCATCCCTATTGGGGAGTATTAACACGCTAGCGCACCGTTAATCACAACCCACAAAGAACGACT
>TARA_R110000851_G_scaffold53384_1_pt1 | contig 48792 bp, 37 predicted proteins | sample TARA_R110000851 | Tara Oceans TARA_R110000851 (sample SAMEA4397627) | marine metagenome | biome: Polar Biome; feature: [DCM] deep chlorophyll maximum layer (ENVO:01000326); material: water (ENVO:00002006), including particulate matter (ENVO:01000060) such as... | depth 17 m
AGATTCCTACGGCGGGGAAGTGTCCAAACTTTCAGAAGGGGGACCAGTTCGTGGGTCGGCAGGAATAGACACGGTGGGGCCGGTAATGCTAGATTCCGGAGAGTTTGTAATAAAGAGCTCGGCAGTAAGGAAGCTAGATCAAGAAAATCCAGGAATACTAGATAGGTTAAATGAAAATCCTAAAGAATTCCAAAAAGTTTTAAGAAAGCGTGACGGCGGCCGCATTAACTTTTCCCCAATTCAGAGTTATCAATCAGGAGGCATGGTAGAAAGAGAAAGCTATCCCCGGGGAGAGACAGCTAACGTCGCGCCCTCGAATACCTCGAACTCCGACTCTAGCAGCACAGTGAACAATATAAGTATAAATATAACGACAAATGGTTCAGAGGCGGAAGGGTCGAGTGCGATAAATTCTGGAGGAGCAGGAGGAGCTAAAGAAAAGGAATTTGCGTCAAAAATAAAAAATGTAGTACTGCAGGTAATCAGTGATGAACAGAGAGTAGGAGGGTCATTAAGAGGATGAATCTAGGCTTTGGAAATTATGAACATCAACTCTATATAGGAAACACCAAACTCAGGGGTGTAGAGAGGGTTGACTTGTCTTACAAAATCCCTGAGAGACCTATTAATATACTCGGGCACGGTCACGTAGGTCACGGGTATTACGGTGGAGATATAAACACTAAACCGTATAGCTTATCTGCTATAAGTGGGCCAATTGAGGGGGCTGTTAATATCAATGGCTTTTTAATTGCTGAGGATTTTCTATTACACTACACCGGAGACACCTACACTACAGGATGCCTTTCTTGGTCAAGTGATCCCGTAAATTACATAGGGTTTGAAAATATATATATGACGCAACACTCCGTGAGTTGTTCGATAAATAAATTACCCAAGTATTCTTCCACTTTTCAAGTTTATGGCGATATGGGAAGCGGCCTAAACTTCAGGGGCTTGGATTCCTACCCTGAGGTTGCGTCAATAGTCAACCAAGGAGGCATTCATTTGAATTTTAAAGGCAGCGGGACAAACAGAGTTACCGACTTTGATTACGACGTGAAAGTCCGCCGGTCCCCTATATATGAAATAGGATCAGGTCGCCCTGTACAAGTTGACATCAATTGGCCCATAGAGGTAGTAGCACAGATAACATTAGAAACAGACGATTATGAAATGAGGCGTATAGACAAGGCGTTCATCGAGCCTAACGTAGATTTTTTTGAAATAACACTAAAGGATTGCGATAATAACTACATACAAAGATACCCTATGTCTGGAGCAAGATTATTAGACTACAATGTATCCGCAGGAGGGGATGACCTTCAGAGGACGAGGCTAACGTATATTTCTTTTATTAATAAGTAAAATGAGTTCAAGTATTACTGATAGAAAATTTGATAGATATGAAGATGTACCAGTTATTATAGCTGATACAATCCTAGGGATCAAAGAGACCATTTTTGCCACGAGCTGCTCAACGTCGCTAGGCCAGCCAATTTCCTCAAAAAGCTATGTGGGGGATCATTTTATATCATTATGCGCAGAAGTGGATAATGTCTTTACTCCGGAGCAATTTGTAGGACTTAAGTTTGAAAAAGGGTCCTCCTATGAGTTGTTAGTGGGGGCTCGCGATCTGGGTACCCAATACGAGTCCATCCAAACGGGTGTTGGCGGGGGCTCGCGAACGCAGGTCGCAGAGAATAGGTCGAGAATAGCAATGCCATTAGCTAAATCAGTAGGGTCTATTGAGAGCGGATCTAAAATAATATTTCCAAATGAAAAAGTAGAATCCATCGTTCCATCTGCGGGTTACATAAATGGGAATATACTTACCGTATCAGGAGACTTCTCCAAGGGGGATACTCACATAGGAGTTATATGTGACTATAAGTCGTTCAATCTAACAGGGCAAAGGGATTGTTCAAGAGGGGAGATAACGCCGAAAAGGGAATACTCTGCGGATGGTCCAGTTCAGGGGAATTTGGATTTACAATTCTACTTAAACACGGGAAATCTACAATCTTTCTTTAATATAACGGGAGCGATTAGTGTTCTTCAGTATCCGACAATAAACGAGCAGCCGGTGCAGATATCGGTAGGGAATTATGTCTATAGCGATGCGTATCTAAAGAATTTTTCGTTTGATGTTGTTCCTAATGAGCCTGTCGTGGCCAAGGCTTCTTATTCGATTTTTGGAGAAGCTGGAGTTTTTGCCCCCCTTCTTCCGATTGAGAATAATAATCAAAAAAGTTTACCTCACGGGCTGACTTCGAAGGTAGATGGTAGTGAGGTGGGAATTACATCGCCAATATCTTTCTCTTATTCCGTAGATGTGGACAGGACTCCTGAATTCAATATCCCTCAGTATGGGCATAACGCTGAGGTCCAAGACCCAAACGAAGGAGAGATGCCTTCTCGAGTAAATAAAAATAAAACATTAATTAGCGCCGTTATAGTAGGGGAGAAAATGGATACAGAGTTTCCGTTAGAGGGGAAAAGGGTCAAGGTCGGAGTAATCTTAAAAGATTTATCGTACAAGTCTTCTTTCAGTGATAATAATCAAGGAGTAATGCAATCATTTGAGGTTGATGGGGTAGTTAAAGGGCAAAGCTTAAACGTAGCGGACCAAGGTTTCTTAACTGCGCAGGTAGAGGTCGTTCAGGAATATAGATAATGAAAATTCCAACAAAAAAATTCGTAGAGCACCAAAACTACGAGAAAAACGACGTGGTGGAAGTTGGACCGCTTTCTATTGATGCGAATTTGCTGCTAATTGGAAACCTGTACGACGGCATGAACAATGGGCCTCTTAGCGGGACGGCATTCAGGATAGATGAAGAAAACGATTTAAACATTAGCTTTCTTTTGAATAAGGAAGTAAATTCTACCACACAAGACAGGACGAGAGGCGCGGTAATATTTAGGGATGACCAATACCCGGATTACGATAACTCTCATGGGGTCGGCGGTAAGATAAGCTTTTATTCCGATGTTGACGCTACGGCAGTAAATGAAATACCCGTGGCTGATGAAAGGACACATTCCCTCTTGGGGGGGGGCCAAATATCAAGTGGAAATGCAGGGTCTCAAAGGTGGATATTCCCTTCGGATTTAATACCCGGAGGAACTAGATCAGCGAGAATTTGTGCGGTAGAATATGATGCTATTTCTCTAGATTTCAATCCTCCGCAGTTTTCCCTTTTTGATGTCACTGCTCAAAATAAAGACAAGTTTTTTTATGCCACGCAAAACTTATTGGCAAGCGGAGAAAACCAACCAAATCATAGAGACTCAAGACAATATTGGACGCAGGATTTCTCCTGGAAAGCCTCTTATGGCAGCAAAGTCTCTTTCACTTCAAATGTAGAAAAAATAGAGCTCAATGATGGCAATGAAATCCTGAGCCCAAAAGGAATAAATTCAATTTCTATGGAGATGGATCTTCAATTTAATAACAGAACAGACAAGGAGGCAAGAGCGATTTTGCATTTCCTTCAGGATAAGTTCTCTACTCGCCCTGGGGATTATTATAAAAACCTGAAGGGGGATCCGTTATCAAGCGACTCTATTCCTTATTTCAAATACAATGCTCCTTATCCCTATTCCCAAAACATGCGTTTTATCTGCACGGAATTCAATCATGAAAAAGAATTTGCAAATATAAATTCAGTAAAAGCAAAGTTTATCAACGATAGAGGGTCTGTATTAAAGAACAATAATTCTCAATATTATAAGCCGCTGGGAGGGGTGGAAGATGTATCTATATATTTAGATGTAGTTGACAAAGCTTTTAATGAAGAAATCAGATTCAAGAAAAATGTCCCCGTAAAATTCAGTATAATCGGATTAGCTGCATCGAACCCGGATGAGTGCAAGGTAATAAAAAGAAATTTACCGAACGGAACCTTAAGAAAAATATATTTAAACAGGCTTGAAAAATACCCGGTCGACGTGCAACCTATTACATTGAGTAGCCCTTCTTTTAGGTATGTTTATTTAAAGGAAGACCTTGTTTTGGAATTAGACATAGAGTTTGAGGTCGTAGCCGACAAAGATTTCTCAATCAACACCTCGGAACAACCGGATAAAGTAAGACCAGATGTTCCGAAAAAGACTAAATTTTTATTCCATTTAATAAACCCATGCAATCTCTCTAGCGAGTTCATGAGCGACCCAAAAGGCGTAAGCCCCATTGGCTTCACTCAAAATACTGCTACGCTGACTGAGCAGCCATCTTATGTTTTAGGGCTCCCGCATTCTCCCAGAATTCAATCCAGCGATATATCTAGCTCTTATAAGATAAGACATAAGGATGGAATAAATGCCGACCTAGTAAAGCCGGTGTTTGTTTATGAGAAGATGGATGATCAGTCTACTATGGATTTATTGTATTTTATAGAGTCGTCTTTAGGGTATTATCCATTTAGATACGTTTCGCCGCAGCCGTATGGGATATCTTTCTTTAATTGTACAAAGTGGGATCACGAGTTTGTTTACAAGAATAATCACAAAATCACCCTAGATTTGTCTCAGTCTGAAGTATCTCCAATTGTTGCATATGAATCACTTCCGATGATGGCCAGCGGAGTCTTCAATAGCGGCATATCAATTAGCCAAAATAACGGATTTCGGTTATGCCCATTTGATGCGAAAAGTACAGATGAACTCCAAATCGCAGCTCAAGGACAGATAACAATAAAGAACGATTCTAGTTTGCCTAATAAAATATACACTATCGGCTTGGGCACTACTGGCCTAAGCGATAACAAAGACGTTCCCTTTGCATTGTTTAACCTTTCAAATATAAATCTAAACTCTCAGTTTTATTCCGCGAAAACAACTCCGGAAAGTATGCCGATAAATATGGATCCATATGAGACGGTAAATATTCCGGCGTATTTCAGCCCTCAGGAAACTAGTGGAATTAATTATAAAAATAAACCCGACGTATATTACCCGCCGACTATAATTAGTGCGGAAATTAGTTATGGGAGCGTTTCAGGAAATAAGATTAGCGGAGTGCTATTGAGCGGCGAATTAGCTTGCGACTTCTTTAACTCAGGAATAGGGGTTTATTTATCTAAAGAGGTAATACAAGGAGTGACGGATTTTGGAGCCGACACCCTCCTATCTGGAAAGCTCGATGGGGCTTCGGGTAATTACATTACAAAATGGATATACTCCCCGCTAGGTGGAGACCAAAATTCTATACGCCAAATAGCGGGAGGGAGTAATGCAAACTCAATACATGTAGAGGAAAATGGATTCTATCAACTATATGTAAAAGATTCACGTAATGCGATAGGAAAGTCGGCGAGCATCACGGTGGATAATATAGGCAAAATATTAGACGAAGAGAATGTATCGTATATTGGGTTTTCCGGGTTTGACCCTTCGTCGTTCTTCATGGGCGCCGAGGGAATTAATTTAGAATTAACTGAATTTTATCCGAATCTAGGAACTTCCGGAGTGACGCTAAATCACCCAATATTGACAGACACCAAGAAGCAATCGCTTCCGATATGGACGGACGGCGGAGTTACTGATTTGGATAAATTAGGAGCAGTAGAAGGGCCTCGGGCTGACGTAATCCAATTCATGGAGCCTTTTAAGACTGAAGAACTGGTAGATAGTCGGGGAATAATCCAAATACCAAACCAAACGTATTCGCAGAAGTATGCAGACTTTATAAATGCAGGAGTTGAGGAAGGGAAGGCGAGTGGTCTAGCTAGGAACTCGATATGGGAAGAAGTTTATATAGATATATTCTCTATAGGAATCAATGAGGATAATATAAATTTAGGGGGGGAGGAATTAGGGCTGGGGGTATTCGACCAAAAGGGATGTGGAGAAGTTTCAGCTAAATCTCTATTTTTAGATGGAAAAATAATAGACAAGAATAGTATTTTTTGCGATTACGGAGACGGAAGCATTAGTGACGAAACGATTTCGTTTTTCGACTATTACCCTACTATAGAGGAAGCCGACCAGCTGCATCCAGGATACTTGCTACATAATGTCGACGTAAAAAAAGATACGAAAGATAGCTCAGTAAAATATAGATTAAGGTCTTTTTACAAAAGATTCAATGAAGAGGGGTATGGTTATAAAATGGTGGCAAAGGGTGTGCCCATATCCATATTAAGGGAAATCGACAGCGATTCGGTCCCCTCGTTTTTTCAGTCATACTTTTCAAATAAAAAAGGAGGATCTGACGGGGATCAACTTGAAAGCTATATAAAGCTTGCTCTCGGATCAGACAAGGCCTACGGGGGAGGCAATGAGTCGCTACAAATAATGCACGAAAGAGAGGCTCCTGCTAACTTCAGCCCGTTTTCCTCGAACATAAGAGAGTCCTTTTTTATAGCGCCAAGGGGGTGCGGTTTCTTTTCGCTGGGAGCATCCCTTCAGTTAATGGAAAAATATTTTAGGCAAAAACAAGAGAACCCTTTCTTTTTTGCCATACCAAACTCGTCGCATGAAGCTTATGAAATGAATGGCCAAGGGTTGCCGGCTAGCAGAGCAAGGGAGCCTTCGTTCTTTTACCACATGTATAACTGCAATCCGTTGTCTAGTGAGCTGCGATCTATAAATCCAAATTATAATAAATTCGTAGACAGGATGAAGATGAAGTTTTCGTCTTTTAAGGTTAACTCAAACACTCAGCTTTCCTCAAGAATAATACCAGCATGCGTTATTCCTCTTACGTTAACTACAAAGAATAATCAAGATTTAATTTATTATTACTCAGAACTATTTAATAAGGTATTAGGGATTCCGTCTCAGTCGGAAAGGTTTGGCGATGCGGCAAGCGAATCCTTTGTCGGGAGAGATAGGGTATTAAGTTATAATTTCAGAAATTTTACAGACGTTTATGCGTTTTCAAAAAGATTCGAAATTTTTACAAATATAAACAAAATCAGCTACGATTTATCTTTCGGGAAAACGCTATCCAGCAAAGATATCCCTGAGGAATCTGCGGTTCCGATCTTTGCGAAATCTATATTAAACTCAAGCCCGGTATCTCAAGTATCTTTTCATCCAACAGAGAAAATCCTTTTAGATAATTGCCACCTGGATAACACTAAAGGATTCGGGATTGTTAAAAAGTTAAATCCAGACAACACAAATCAGCCTGCCATTCTTCAATATGGGGCGCTTTCATTTAACAAACAAGAAATTTCTATTGATTTCCCTAAATATATACAACACGCTAGAAGGTCGGACGGAGGTTATGGTGACTATGTTAGCCCGATTGGTTGGCATAACTATAACTATAGAGCTAAAGATTTATACAATTATCTAACTGGGAACCCTACGGGAAGTTTTTACAATATTGCGACAGGGAGGGATTATAAAATAACCCTACCAACAAGCTATCAGTTCGGAAAAGTCTTAGGGGTCAATCCCTTGCACCAAGTTGAGCAGAATACTTCTTTATCGTTTTTGATAGATGCAGAATCTAATACAAAATATACCGATAAGAAAACTCCACTGACTATATACAAATATCAACCTTATTATATACTGGGGGTTCAAAGGTCCGGTTTAAATACTGGGTTACTAGGGAATACAGGAGAAGGTGGAGTATTGGATCCGTTGAATGACTTTGATGCTTACAAATTCATGGTAAAGTCAGATAATCCGAGCTTTCCAGCGAACCCTTGGGCTGTACAGTGCTACGCTAATGAAGAATCCGATGCAGCTCTTCCCTCAAACCTTGTAGACTACATGTCTATTTCGAAAATCTCTGGATTATCTTATAATCTATTTCAATCTAAAGATACTGGAGTTCATGAGATAATGGGGAAGACTGGAGATATCCAGGGAAATAAATACGGGGGGAATAATGTTAAAAATATATTAGAATTAAATTACTACAATCCCCATACGAAAACTTGGTCCGACTTTAGGGGGGATAACTCTTATAGTTCATACGCTTCGTCGAGAGGAATTTCTGAGAATGGATTAATCTTTGCAAAAAATGGGCCTGACGATATATTTTGCGCGGGGACTAACGTAAGTGTTTTAGGGAACATAAATACAGGGGGAGCCGGGAATACCATCGGAATTCCTGAAGTACTAACCTCAAATAACCCGACCGGCGGAAAGCCTTGGGGGACGTCTAATTTAGATCCGGGGAAAATAAGAAAACTGGGACCAACATATGACTTCCTTTTTGGGGATCTAAAAGAAAATGTTCGCCGAAGGATGAGCAACGGGGAAGAGTTGGGGGATCCTTTGTCGGTAGAGTTCTTAGAGAATGTAGGATATTACTTGACAAAACGAATAAATAATGCATCCGAAGGAGATCTATCAAAGAGTACCAAATATACCGTTGATGGCATAAGCGACTACCCATTGTCCTCGCCCAATACTTACGGAATAATAGACTTAAATAAAGACGACAAGAAAAGCCCCAATATTTTCATGAGGATATATGGACGAAAAGTTGTAGGCGGCAGGCTGGTAGAGTTATACCGAGGAGACATATCGAAGAAAGGGGATAATGAAAAATCTGTCGGAGGGGGAAGTTTTGGGTTTCCTTCGGATGTGGGATACCCCAGAATAACTGAAGGAATAAGCGGGGTCAAGGCTGCTGGAGATTACCTTGGAGTACTAGACACCAATGAAAGGCTTAGGATATTCAGGTCTCCGCATAAAGATGAAGTTTTATTAACCAGCCAGTGGGCTGACAGAGGGTTAAAGGTAAAGGCATTTGATATTCGAAAAAACTCAATGGCTTCCAATCATAAAACGGACAACATTTCGATGGACGGCATAAATTGGGAAAAAAACAACACCACAAGCGTCATAGCTGTAATAAAAGAAGATTCCGGATTAGAATACTTAACGGGGGTAGGAATTTCCGGAATAGATTTCAACCAATACAGAACAGCAATAACAGGAATAAAGCAAGTATCATTAGGCACGCACCATTTCCTTGCCGCATTCGAAACAGAAACGACGACCGGAATCACTGGATTTGGAAACAATTCTGCGAAAAATGCAGGAGCACTCAATGAGATATATCCTAGTAATATACATAGCAAGAAAATCAAAAATATATGCGCAGGAAATTACTGCTCTTATGTAATCGACCCTACGGGGCATATACATATGTTCGGGAATAGCGGAAAAAATGAGAACGCCTCATTCCCAACGGGCAGCGGGTTCAATAGAATGAACTACTATACAAGCTATGGATTCAACGACATGAGAGATCATGACCAAAGTGGGGTGTCAGGAATTGATGAAAGAAAGGCTGGGTCGCATTGCTATGTTTCAGTAAAGGAAGACAATAAGTCGGTGTATTGGTGGGGAGGAGCCATGCAAGGGTCGAATTCATACAAAAGCGGAAGCGGAGCCTCAGGAGAATACTATCCCACGGGAACTGGGTGGAGTGCAGCTCTGGGCGAAAACTTATTTAAGGGATTCAAGGGTAGTCAAGGGCAGCAGTATTTTAAGTTCGTAAAAAGTAAAAATGAGATGCTTTTTGAGGATTTTTCCGGATTCAGCAAAGGGGCTTCGATAGTGTTTAGGGATGCAAACTTCAGCAATACTGGAGAAACTTTGAGGTATAATTTTTATAAATCCGCTGAAGATATTATATCTATAGGATGCGAAGGGGCTGACCCGACCATAGTTACCACTGGAGCATCTGATTTATTTTATGGGTATAATGCATATCTCAGACAATCCGGGAGTCAAGTAAATGAACCCATACCTATAACTATAGTAAAAACACTTCCCACTAGATCTGTTTCTTATTCTGACAGAATGACAGGATATTCTAATTTTGAAAATACTTTAGTGACGGGGGGGCCTGAAGTAATATTTAATAAAGATATAAATCTGGGTGGTATTACAATCGATACAACTATACCAAAAATATTACAGAGCGGAGTATCAACATACTATAATCAATGTCTTAGGTTTTTAATCCATCGCCTAGATTCTCAAAATATAAAATGCACGCAAAGCCTAACTAATAATATAGACGTGGGAATTCCATTAGGATGGCAAACAAACCCGCTAAGATCGAGATTTGAAAGACTGGACAACCAGCCGTTGATAGATATTGCTAATGGGGCGAAAGGGTCGGCGATTAATTTTGTTGAAGATTTGAACGACAATACAAATCAAGATATGACATCTTTGCAGTATATGCCAAATCTTGGGTCAGGGCATCTGGGTAGACCAATTTTAAGCACAATAAAGTCTATTAATAATAATTTTATATACCCCATAGGGGAGGTAGCGTATCCTGTTTTACCAAAGGAAATCGGAGACACTAATATGCTTTTATATGAAAAAGTGACAGAAAGCGCCGACGCAGATAACATATCAAATAAAATAAAAGAATTAAAATTTGGACAAAATATAAACTTATCTAGCAATAAGCAGGAATCTTGGTTCGGCGAGCTGTTGAAATCTTCTTTATATCAATACTCCAGTGGCTTGAATAGTTATTCGCAAAAATTTTATGAATTAGCAAAGGGAGATTATTACAAATATTCCTTCAATAATGAGTCCACATTTGAGATGAACTGTCCCAAGGGGGAGGCTAGCGGGATATATTCGAAAGCGTCAACTTTCTCCGATTCCGAGGATAGGGCAAAGGGCGTTGGAGGTATGACGGCATTGCCATTATTGAATTATGTTTCAAGATGCCAGATGTCTGGAGCGACTGGAGATCCATCATATTTCCAAACTGGATACAATAGGGATGGCGAATACAAGAAATTCCTTATTCCAAAAAGAATTGATGGATTTCTTGGTTCTATGAAGAGGTATTATGGAGCTATCGCGTATGATCATCTCCTAGAAAACGGTCTTATTTCCGATTCGAAGGCCTACAACTCAAGCCTATTTTTGCTAAATACTTACAGGCAAAATGCCAATTTCCATACATTGGCAAAATCGGGATTCAAGCAGGGCTACTTGTTTAATATTGCCGACTCTGGAAAAAGGCCCGGGATGGAGAACTTTTCAAGCACGTTCGGAGAAATAGACTCATCGAATATGAAAGATCTGTACCCAGAAAGGTCAAATCTTTATAATGATTTATTCATATACAATCAAAACAATGAAGGAGGCTTTACCTATAGCAATCAAAAAGATAGATCAAAATTATATCAGCTAAAAACTTTTGGTCTGATTCCTAAAAACAAGATAGATTATGATTTAGATAAGTTCTACGAAGTGTTGCGCAATAATATACGCACTGGGTTTTCGTCGGCAAGGATTATAGAAAACTTCCCGGGGGAGGAGTTAAAGGTTAGCGAATCAGTAATAAGGTCGGGAAACGCCTCTTATGAGGCTGAGAATATAATTGAAAACCCTATACATTATAAGGTATTAACTGGATCAATTTCGGGCAACTATGCTCCTGCAACGATAAATCCAAGTAGCGAACTTAATCTCGTGGCAACCGAAGGACTATACAGAGCTGATCAAAATCAATTTGCAGTAATTAATAAAAAAGCGGAAAGTCATTATTCAGGATACGCTTCGGGAGAGCTCTATGATTCAATTAGAAGAACTGGAGTATTTTGGGATAACCCCAGTTTTGTCGCGAACAACCAGCGTGCAGCACTTAAGGACAATAGGCAATTCCCATTCCTCGAAGGGTTTGCTATGGCTCACATCCATAACTTTCTTTTAGCCTTAGAGCCTAAGACTTATTACCCGGCAAAAGAAGCTGCTAGTTTCATAAATAACACCGAGTCCTTTAAGCAATTAATTTACGACAGTAATACGAATTCATACATTACAGAGGGGGATGGCGAATATTTTGATTTCGACCCCAAAGAGATAGACTTAAATGAATTTCAAAAAAATTCTATGATAGAAAAAACCGATTCAAACTATCGTTCGAGCATATACCAAGAAACCAACTCTGTTATTTCGGATTTAAGCTCAGTTCCATTCCTGTTCAAAGGTCTCAAGCTCAACTTATCTAGCTCTATCGCGTCAAAGAGTCAAGATTGGCAGATTATTAAATACAAAAATTCCGATCCATTTGCTAACGCCCCAAGGCCAAGTGGGAACTTGGACAATAGGTATGTCGTAATAAAGCCAGAAGATGGAGCTGATTATGGAAAAATAATAACAGATATTCCAGGAACGTCTTCCAGCGAGTTGTCATTAAGATCCTTTTCTAATGATACAACGCCGCAAGTTGGACGTCAAATATCTCCAGATTTTGATTTAAGCCAGGGCAAGCTTTACAAAACCACTACAGACAATTCTAAGTTTTACAGGATAATAATGCCCGACTTCTCCGCGTCTGAATTGAAAATTTCATATAAAGTAGGAGATGGCGAAAACATGAAAGGAGCTAATGTATGTGGAGATGATTTCGCCAAAAGCAACGGGAACACTCCGAACCCAATATTCTTTAGAGTATACTTAAATGGAGTGGCTGTCCTCAACCAATTAGCGGTATCTTATTCCGATGTAAGGCATGGCGAGATAATATTACCAAGGAATAGAGCGTTTTTGGACGGAAAAGTTTATAATAATCCGTTGAAATTATGGATTGACATATATCCAAATAACCACCATTACAACGACATAAGATACGGCGGGTGCTCTGCCTTTAATTGCGAAACATCATTACCGGATTTCGGAGTTTGGGATTACAAAAACAATAACGGCCTTAAAATAAAAATAGACCAAGTTTAAATGAACAGTGAATTTAATCGAGAAATATTAAAAATAAACCCCGCAGCCACAATCTCTCTATTTAAGATAAACTTGAGGAACGAGGGGGCATATTATTTTCATGCGGGCGAAAATGGATACAAGGAACCCTTGGTCTTTAAAGGGAGAGAGTATACTGCTATCCCCATTGAGATGTCTGGATTTGAGTATGCCGGAGACGGGAGGTTGCCCAGGCCCAGGATGATACTCAGCAATGCCGGAGGAGTTATATCTAGTAAGCTTCCTTACTTTGATGACTTTCTTAATTTTAAAGTTTCTAGAACAAAAACTTTTTTTAAATATTTAGATAAAATAAATTTTCCAAATAAAGTGAATCCGTATGGAGGTGGGGATGTTCTAGAATTCCCAGAGGAATCATACTTTATAAATCAGAAAGTAAAAGAAGACAAAAATGGAGTGGAATTTGAGCTCGTTTCTATTTTGGAATTAGAGTCCACATTCCTTCCGGCGAGAGAAATTATATCAAATTTTTGCCCATGGACATACAGGAGTTCAATTGGATGCGGATATAGCTTGGCGCCGGTAGCTAACGACAAAAATAAAAAGTTCCAACCCCTAGTCGGCTTTAAAAACATATCGGAGGTTGGTCGAGATGGTTTTTTTGATAACCTGGCTGTCGGTGCAGCGATGGTAGATAAAGGACAGTGGTCGGCAAGCATTTTATATAAAAAAAAGGATTTTGTAAGAATAGAGTCTCCAGATGATAGCGACTTGAGCCCAGGGTCTATATACGTATGCATTGGGGATAATGTTAAATCAGACCCAAGGAAGGACTCAGAAAATTGGGTAATGGATGGCTGCTCTAAAAACATAGGAGGCTGTCGTCTTAGGTTTGGGGAAGGAGCGCCAGGAGCAAGAGAGTTGGAGAAAGGGCTACCATTTGGTGGGTTTCCGGGAACAGAGTCCTTTGGATATTAAGCTTCAGATAGAGAGTATTTGTCTTGCAAGGCCGAAGGAGGAATCATGCGGTCTTGTAATTTTAGATAATGATAAACAAGCAAAAGTGTTGGATTGCGTAAATACTCACTCTGTTAAAGAAAAATATTTCAGAATTGATCCCGATGAATATTTGCATTTTAAAATAAATAGCAAAATGCTAGCCATTTTTCATAGCCACGTTCATCAATCAGAAAATCCGTCTGACTACGATAGGGATATATTTGAGGAATTGTGTATTCCTTATTACATATATAGCGTAAAAACCGGCAAGATGTCGTTGAGTATTCCGGACTCTTATGAGCCTGACAGTTTGCTGGGAAGAGTATATGTTGAGGATATTTACCAATGCTCCTCGCTTGTCAGGGATTACCTGGATGAGCACGGAATAAACTCAAGAAAATGGATTGAAAATTGGATTGTCCCTAGTGACTATAAAGAAGCTAATAAATTAATGATAAAAGCAATAAAGGGCAACTGCACGGAGGTTATCCAGCGAGATATAGCTGAAGGCGATATATTGATTTTTGAAATAAATGATAGAAAAATTCATCACATGGGGATATATGCAGGAAACAATGAATTCATACATCAACCTATAGATTGCTTAAGCAGTAAAGCCTTTATGGATGAAAGGTGGGCTAAAAAAGTGTATAAAATATATAGGGCTAAGGTATAAAATGAAAAAAATAAAGATTCATGGCAAATTGGGCAGAATAATAGGAAAAACATGGAAGATCCATGCCCTGTCAATTAGGGAAGCCTTGGATGGAATAAGGGCAAACCAGCCCGAGTTTGATAGCATACTATTCGAACAAAGCCAAAAGGGTATATTTTATGCGATTAAAGATGGCAGTACGAATAAATTGCTCGAAAAGGAACAGATAAATCTAAAAAACGAAAAGGATCAAAAAGTTCACTTGGTCCCTATACCGCAAGGGGGAGCAGCGCTAGCGATGGGTTTTGTGCAGGGGGCGGCTATGTCGTTTTTCTCTGAGTTCCTGCTAGGAACCCTTGCTCCAGATGCGCCGAAAAAAGGAAAAAAAATAGAAACTCATTCGTATTTTGTCAATGGTGCGGAAAATACAGAAATGCAAGGGGGCGTCGTTCCTTTAGCTTACGGAAGGCTTAAAGTAGGTTCGAAGGTTATATCGGTATCGGCAGCAAATCATGATTTCGATTACAAAGAGGGAGAAATCATTTGGCCGGTGAAGAAGGATGGAGAGCTATCGGTTCAGATGGGCAAAAAGGGTGAGAGAAGTTCTGCAAGCGTAACCAAGGGGAGAAACCTTGGAGGTACAACTGTTCTCGGTTTAAGAGATGATAACCGAACGACTAACGTGTCGGTCGGAAAGAAATCAAATATAAAACCGGGAGAGTTCTCCACGAAAGCTCCGGGTATAAGCGACTCTGCTCCTGAGGATTTCGACTTTGCGAATAGCCCGATTGAGACGCCGGATATCAGTTTAACGGAGGTAGATGCTGCGAGTATAACTGATTCGAGGGGAGTCCCTATAGATTTTTCTCTCGCTCCAGAGGAACAGGCGGAGCTTGCGGTTCTAAACGGCGAGAATACAGCTAGTAACTTCATAGAAAGGATTGAAGCTCTTTTGTACGATGCGGACACGGGCGCCGGATTAAGCTTGAAGAGTAGAGATGGATCAACTACACCGGCTTCCACGACTTATCCTTCGCCGGTAGGTTCCAGGCAAAATGTAGCAACAGCTGATAGATGTTTTGCGTTAATAACTAAATTGATTAATAATATTGGAAACTACGCGGGATTTGGTTGGGCTGGATCGTTATCAGTCATTCCTCAAAACCCAGCACTCTATATGATATTTACTCCTGACGACGCCACAGCCGTCCAGGGTAGAGCACGATGGGATGCCATGAAGGTGAGCTTAAGAGGGGTAGCTAATCCAGATGCTGCAACTCTAGGCGCATATGCAGATGCTGGATTTTACGGTTCTCTAAATATGGATTACGCTTATACGCTCGATTCGCCGGAAGACAAAAAGCAAAAAGCAGATCCGGGTCCAGGCACAAATATCTCTATAGCAACAGAAACTTCAAAAGTATTATTCGCTCCACTTTCGTCGGGAGATAGCATAGGCCCAAAAACAAGTTTTGGAGATGATCTGAATTTAATCACCCTTGCACTGATATACGCAAAAGAATCGAGGAGGAATTTGTTATCCGCAAAAAGTGGCGAAGGCGGTGCTTTGGCGGAATCGGGATTAACGCCTGACTCAGATGTTCTCTTAGATGGGTATAATGAGGCCAAGAGCCCGCAGTCCAATGCTTCAAGCAAATACGATAATATTAAAAAAGTCATAATATCGAATAATGTTGCAGCAGATGGGGTGTTGCCAGGTGGAGGCAAGTGGAACCCCGACAAGAATAGGTACGGCAAAGATGAATCCTGTGGAATGATAAAAATAAAAGGACCCAAGGGAGACAAGGAAGAGTCAATAATTTTGGATAACAAGGGGAAACCAATCAAAATAGGCCAAAGCGAATTTTATGGAGGAGCGGGGTTCCATAAGCTGGAGTCGATACAAATGTATAAAACCGTTGATCTAATATGCGAAGGGCCCATTGAGGGGCTTGTAGATAAAAACGGAGTAATGCATAAATACCGGAACAAAAAACGCGGAGACATTGAAGGAAGCACAGCGTTTAGGCTTGGAGTCCACTCAGATGACGCCAATAAAAACAATGTAGCATCCACAGATTGCTTTAAAGGGGTATACCTCAATGGAGCTCCAGTAAAAGAGACTAATAGTAATAGGTATAATGTGACTCATTTTGATTTTGATCTTGCCTATAGCGGGCCCGTGACATCCGTACAGGGGTTTTCGATTCCTCAGGATGATGACGTTATCCTATATGGGTCGCAGGATCAAGGTATGCTTAAACAATATAGCATGGCTGGATCTAGCTATAGAAACGTATCCAGAGTTATAACAAAAGACGCGTCTCTTTATGGGCCGAACAATAGAGATTATGATTTTGAAAGAATCAATATAAAGAGTATGGATTACTCGGTTGTCCATACGGTTAATAATCCGCTTGTAACCAGAGTGGTGTTCTCGTTTGAGATTCCTAAATTATTTTACGTTTTTGAGGGACAAAAAGAGGCTATAAAAATGAATTTAACTCCGGTTATAGCAGGCCTACTTGCTGCGTTGCTGGCGTATTTTCTATATATGTATCTTGTTGACAGTATGCCGCGTCCGCCAATTATTAAGGGTTTTACCGATAAGAAAGGTAAATGGCACAAACCTAAAACGGGCGCAAACTGGACTCACATCCACGACGATGTGCAATCCGATATGGTCCCCTATGAACAAGCAAGAAAAGCGCAAGCCATGAAGAAAATGATAGGGGCGACCATAGCATTTATTATTGGAGGCCTTGTGGCATATATGGCCTGGGACAAAGAGTGGGACTGGTTAACTATAGAGGTCGGTGAAAAAATAGAGAATTCTGGCGAATTATGGCCCCTGGGGCTTCAATGGATGATAGAGTCCGGACTTGGAGGTCGGAGGGATTATCTGGCCGGAATTTCTGTGGCTGGAGTCGCCACAAATCCGTATAGAAAGGATGTAGAGATTGCCGTAGATCGACTCCAAGATGGGCGAACTGAGGCGTGGCATGCGAATATAGCTAGGATAACTCCATATGACAATGCAATACAAGAAGGTGAAGCAGCAGCAAGAAGAAATAGAGAATTAATACTTAGGACAATTACGGAGATAAGTGATATTAAGTTGAATTATCCAAATAGCGTAGTTATAGGTACAAGAGTAAGTGGGAGGGAATTTTCATCGCCGCCTAAAAGAACTTATGACATGAAGTTAAAGAAAGTAGCAATCCCTAATAATTATAATCCAGAAACCAGAAGAGTTGATGGAGCTTGGAATGGGTTGTTCTTAGGGCAAATTGAACTCAATGAGCCAATTGCTCAAAAAGACCTAAAATGGACAGATAATCCAGCTTGGTGCGTTTATGATTTGTTGCAAAATGAAAGATTTGGCCTGGGTAAATTTGGGGTAAAGCGGGAGGATATTGACAAGTGGAATCTATATGCGATTGCGGCTCATTGCGATGAGTTTGTAAATACCGGATTCTCTTCTAGATATCCATTGATGGAATTCAAAGTGTCTGCGGGAAATATATTGATAACAACTGCTTTAAGCGAAAATGATTTTCAGGCGACATTCGGAGATGGGGGAAAGTGGAGCTCTGAAAAGGGTGGCTCAACACCCCCATTAATAAATAACACAATAGGTAGGAAGATTGCTGTAATATATAGTAATGGGAAAAAGGATTTGTATACAGTCTTAAAATCAGATCCAAAGGAAAAAACAATAACAATAAGCGATAAAGAAATGCTTTTGGCTGACACTACTGGATTGTGTGCGATAGAATATGATTATCCACTACTAGAGCCTCGATTCACTTTTAATGCATATATAGATCAGGCGCAAGATGCATATAAATTAATACAGCAGTTTGCTAGAATATTTAATGCAATAACGTATTGGGGGTCGGGAGCAATTTTATTTTCTCAAGACAAACAAAAAAACCCCGTAATGATATTTACCAATGCAAACGTAACAAATGATGAGGGATTTGTTTATTCCAGCAAGAAGAAGAGCGAAAAATTTACAACATGCAAAATAAAGTACGTTGACAAATTTGACGATTTTAAGCCAGCAGTGGAGTATTACGAGGATTTGTCGGCGATGAAAAAGTATGGCAGAATAGAAGCCGAGATAGATGGATTTGGAATAACATCCAAAGGGCAGGCTCATCGCGCAGCTAGATATTTAATAGCTAACGGACAATTGGAGACGGAATTAATATATTTCAAAACAAAGCTCGAGGGGTCATATTTACGTCCAGGAGATATATTTAATGTTATAGATTCGCTCAAGACAAATCATAGATATGGGGGGAATGTAAAAGACTACTTCTCGTCAGCAGCAATAGGCGATAAGAGCGCATCGGGTGTAATCACATTAGATTTTCCGCTAGAAAGCAAAGTAGTCCATGACGATAAGAAGACATTCTTAAGAATGTTAGTGTTCGCTCCTAATGACAATAATACGATACAAGAGCTGGATAAAAAAGTATCTGATGGAGCAAAGGTGGGGTTGGGAGAAATAGACAAGTTAAGGCATTCGCAAGTTGGGGAATATGTAATTATAAGTTCCACTCCCGGGGACTTCTCCGGTAGCCTTAAAGGCATGGATTCTGACCCAGCAAATGTACTCGTAAAGGAGCTTCCAGTTAAATTTCAACTGGGAGACTTCACCGATGTCGAAATGAAATCAGACGCAAAAAATTCCGGTAGGGAGATATGGAATAGTGGTGATCTCGCTGCCGAAGACATTATGTGGGATGCTATAGCTCTTTGCGCCAACGGGAAAAGGATAAGAATTGGCGAAAGAAAAATGATAGGCAGGAACGGAAAGGTTCAGGCATGTCCTGACGATATGCCAGTAGATGGCTATGCGTACAAAACTATTAGCATGCAAATGCCGAAGCGAGGATATGTTTGGGTAGTTGAAAACCTTTGGGAAGGCACTGAAATAAATTACCAACAATATCGAACGGTTGCGGCATCTGAAGAAAATGATGGGGTTTATAAAATATCAGGAATAAGATATATTGACTCCAAGTATGGATACCTGGAAGACGACTTAAAATTAGAAAAAACATATAACGGGCCACCCATAGAGGTAAACAGTCCATCACCCCCATCTAATGTAATTTGCTCAATAATAGAAAACGGGCAGGTTCTGAGTGTTAGATGGGATGGATCAGACTCAGCTTCGTATTATAAGGTTAAAATTAAAAACAAAGGAAATGTCGTCAATACTGTAGAGGTTAAAGATACGGGAGAGAAAGAACAGGGAGTAGATATAGACATAGCCGAGTATTTAAATCCTGGAGAAATGGGAAGTTTTTCAACAGTAATTTATTCTGTTTCGTAAAATGATAATATCGTCATCAGGGGCGGAGTCAAACTCTATCTCGTCGACCCCGACAATGGGAGCGGAGAAATTTACTATTGAAAATATTTCAGTATTAAGTTTAGATATAGAAAATAATTCAACTAAGGTATTGTCCAATCCCTCTAGAACAGGAGAACTCTTTAATGCTGGCTCTTTTCTTGGGTCTGGAGAGTTTGAGGGGTCCGATGTAACTATACAATGGGACACATATAATCCATTTTCGCAATCAAATACAAAAGACTTTGATAGCTTAAACAACTTATATCAATTTAATGGGTTTTCCGTAAGAATATTTGAGTCGGGACTCAAAGGGGATCCTTTTTATCAGTTCCAAGGTTTTAAGTACGGGGTTACGGGTACCGGAGCTATAGTTTCCTCAGGATTTGGGATAACTGGGTTCTCTACTGGATATTTAGATCCACAAGTTAGTGGAGATTTCATGCGCACCGGGTTCAAATATGGAATTGATGTTAATATAATTGACGTAGAGAAAGAGGAGAGGGTATCTGACTATACGGATGTCGTAGTTAGTTCGCATAAAACATTCAGCTACAGTACATCTGAAAAAACTTTAAGCGGAATAAGCGGATCCACCGGAGTCTTGGCCGCATATAGATCGGGCCAATTAATTAACCAGCTAGGAGATGGGATTACGTTGACGTCTGGAAATAGATATGAGTTTAACATATCAAAGAAGATGTCCGGATACAACTTCTACCTAATTGACAACCAAGGGGCTACCGGATTTTCCGACGAATACACCATGGGGGTTAGTGGGTCAAGGGCGTCATATGGTACTGAAACCGGGAAATTAATACTAGACCTGACGGGAAAGCTGCCAGACACAATTTTATATGCGACAACATCAGCAAATGATAGCGAAAATTTTGCAGGAAATGTAATAAAGCAAACCGAAATAAATATTATAGTTCCCACTGTGGAAATGATTCCGAATACAGGAAGCCTGCTCACTGGGTATATAAATGCCCTATGGGGCTATACTGGGGACGTTACAGGCGTTTACTACCAAAGCTCGGCTACAGGAAGGATCTCTGGGCTAGCAAAGCCAGAGGGCTCTAGGCTCATTTACGAATATGACAACTACAGTGGGACATCTTTAAGCTTCCAGGCAACTAGTCGAAAGATGATAGCAATAGTAGAGGTGGCCGATAAGCAGGGGGCCTCAAGGCTTGGAAAAATAATTCTAGAAAATCCCAAACCAGATATAAGGAATTTAAGGTCTTCGGTTGAGGATGGTAATTTAAAAATAACCTACGAGTCGAAAGAAAAATCGCTTGGGACTAAGGTCTATATATCAAATTCCATTAATTCTAGCGGAGAGTTTAGTCCATCTGAATTTTATTCGACTCCGAATATGCAGTTCTACCTAGGATCGACCACAGAGGCGATAATTCCAATTAAGGCGGCTACAGATTACTACGCAAAGGTGATTCCATATGACACCTTTTCTGATGGAGAGGAGACTGGGGTATACCAAGGGGATTCTGATGGAAATAGTTTAACCTCCAGCACACGTGTAGGGTTGTCTCCTCAAGTTTTTATTCCGAATTTATCCAATCTAAAGTTTGAGCCAAAAGAAGGCTACTTATTTAAATTTAGCTGGAATACAAATTTAAGTAATTATGATTTTGATTATCATAAAATTACAGAACCGAAGAGGGTTCAACAAATACCCCTTTATGGGCCAATAAGCGGAGAGGTTGCCAAAAGCGAGAATAAATACAAAATAACTGGGAAAAAGTTTTATTTACTATCGAAACTTAATAAACATGAAAGCGAACCCCCGAACACTGGTTACTATTTTAGCGGGATAAAGAGTGACGAAAACTTCTACGAGCCATACGGTGCTAACCCTACAGGATTCCAGGCGAATCAAGAACTGTCCGGAATTAACTATTCATTTATTGATTCAGAAATAAACAGAAATCTAAAGCTATATAGAAATAATACATATTACTTTGATTTTTCACAAAACCAAGCAGAAGAAAATAATTTCTATTTCTCACTAAAGCCAATATGGCAACAAGGCTCATATTTGAATGAATACACGAGGGGGGTAAGCGGATCCAGGACATCTACCGGTATATTAAGAATAGATTTAACCGGAACATCAAACTTAGACGAATTATATTTCTATTCAGCTCAAAGCGGCTTTTCTAATAGGTTCTCAATAATGGATCTACATTTGCCCGCCTATCAATCAGAGATAGATAATGTAGAAACCGGATATAAAGAAATAATAATAAAACCGGAATTAGAAAAAGAGGTAATAACCGGTCTTCAATATGCTTTGGAATATGAATATTCCGGCGGGGCATACCAGATGACGGGGACTGATATAACTAGAATGCTTACCTCTAACGGGCAAGATACAACTGTCGGATCATTTTATGTAAACAATCTTGAGTCTTCAGGCGTAAGATCCGTAGGCTTAACAGTAAAGCTGCTTTCTAATAACATTGTTTTAGACTCTAAATCAATAAGCGGATATATACCTCCTATTTCAATTGATTCAGCTTATTTCAGTATAGACACATTAGCTGTGGCGTCAGGAAAATCCTTGACTTCGCTATATTCCGATAATAATACAGGAAATATTGCTACATTTAGCTACATACCGGAAGCGCAGACTAGCGGGCAATACGTTAAAGATATAAACATATATAGCGGCGCGAGCCCTGGGGTGGAGTTAAAGGCGTCAAATCTACTGGAGCCTTCATATATTATCGATAAATCGATTGACTCAAACTATATTTCGTTTCTAAATATAACAGGCACAGGGGACGCGAATAAACCAGCTTCTATGTATTATAAGTTTGAGCCGGTAGATTATATATCCAAAGGGACCCCAACTCAAGAATACAATGCTGACGAAGATGGATCCGAGCCCGAAGAGCCAAAGACAACATTGTTTTTTATAGAAAACCTAGACTCTATGTTTTTGTCATCCCAAAACTCAAAAAGGATAACATTTCCCACAGCATTAGCTATAGGTCAAGGAGTCTTTGACGTAGAATACAAGATGCACTACACTGGAAGCTATAAAAAGGATTATGTAGACTTTGTTTTTTCAATGATATCCGGAGTGGATTCGGAAGGGTTCAACATAGCGTTCTCTTATAATATTCCCGACACGGGTTACGCATTATACGTAAATGCTAGCGCAAAGCAGCTGGATACTTAAATTGATTTTATAAATCTGAGGCTTTATTTATAGCCGAAAGTATTATTCTAGCTTCCTTCGCGGGAACATCATCCCACTTTTGCCACTCCTTAACGGATTCGTTTTGATATAGTTTTTGTTGCCATAGCTCACGTAGCACGTTACGAAAGTTGTCGAAATCCTCACTGTTTAGTTGTTTCTTTATTATGTCAGTGGGGCTGAGAGAAAGTTTTTCTAAAGAATTTGTGGTTGGATCTGATTTATCTATTTCATCATCCCCAACGATATGAACATTTAAAAAATTTCTAACGCACCTAACGAACGCCCTATTACAGGCTATAGTTTCAAGAAACTTTGTTGCAAAACTACTAGTATTTTGAAGGTTTGCATTAGCCATATCCTGGAAGGAGACAGGCTCTCCATTGGTCTCATAATTAGGGATAAATGTCATACTGCAAATTACGGCGACATGATCTAGCTCGCACTTTACTACTTCGTATGATATATCCGAAAAACCCCTAAGCCTTGCAAGTTCTTTAATGCCTCCGAGCTTTATTAAGAGTTGGTGATCCTTCAGTGAATCAGTGTTTTGAGGCACTGCCTTTTTTCTAGTATCAAACCACCCACGGTTAGGGAAAAGATTACCTTCTCCTATCATCGCTCTCCAATTTATGGAGCCATCTTCGCTGAAAGTGTATTGAATATTTTCAAGGAGTCCATTGCTGTCTCTGGTATATGTATTTGGGCCGAAATTGTTATCTATTTTTACGCTCGATATGGTCGTTGAGTTGTCGGAGGTGGTTTCGGTTTTATTTTTTTTCATGATTCTTAAATATATAAAAATGATCCATTTCTTCCCAAAAATCAGAATCGTCAATTACTTGATTGGATTCCTTTTTTTCTATACCCTTATTCCATGCGGATTTGCTTAGATAGGTTTTCCCTTTTGAGAATAATAGTTTGCTTGATTTATATTTAAGATTATCGCATGATTCAATAGAATTGTCAAGGTCTTTTTTGGACCTCTTATTGATATTTTCAATCCTCCAGTCAAAAAAATCTCGACGAGTGGAGTCTAAGTTTTTTGAATCCTTGGAAAATAAAGCAGTGAATATTCCGGTCTCCTTGAGTTGGTCTAAATATTTGTGATCCCTAATCTTGTCTACGTTAACGTTAATTCTTTCTATACTGTTAGCGAATTGAGATAAATAGGCTGCCTCTAGTTTGTCCTCTAAAAATATAGCGGCCTTGTGAGAATTCAGGAATGCAGGGAGAATGTCTGGATCAAAATGATAGTCAAGACGAATATTAAGCAATGTATTAGGAAAAAATCCAGGGTCAGGCGTAAAATCCGGGACAACCTCAAAAATTTCATTATAATAAAGAGGCCCAAAGTTTATGGTCGTATGAGAACTAAGATCGTGAGAAATTTCAAGTTGATCTAGGATTAAGATTGAAATTTCTTCCGGAGGTAGGTCGTTAATAGAATTTTGTGAATCGCTAGATTCAAAAGAAGGAAAGTCCTTAAATGTTTCAATAGCTGTATGAGATTTTTTATTCCACAAAGGGGCTGTCGTAGATTCTGGCTTATTTGAATATAAGCAAAGAGACCTAGTGTCGTGAAAGGCTGCTAGGTGGGAAAGTAGATTATTTACCCCAAAGTGAAGTAGGGAGTTCTTTATGACATAGGAAGCTTGGTTTATGGATGTCCTATTAACCAACGATTCGCATCCCCCAATTGGAATATCCGGAGAGCTTCCTATTTGGTATATGCCTATTCCCTCCTTAGCGAGATAGGGGGTAATCAAATTTATAACTTCGGGGAGGTGGGTATAGTGTCGGGCGGGCTCCTCCCCATGAGAATTAAAAGTTATATACCTATCCAGTAGCGTGGGATAAAAGTGGCTCTCTATATAGGGAGCGGATATTTTTAAAGCTGACTGAAGCGCGAATGATTCTACTCTATTCATTTAGATATAAGTTCAAGCCCTTGGCTGGATTAGATATATAACTCACGCTTCTGTCTGTAGCTATATTTAGGTTGCAATAGAAATCTACAATTTTTTTATTATTAGCGCGCCCAATCAGGGCTAGTTCGTTGTCAAAAAAGTTTTCGTATTTTATTAATTTATATATATGAGGGTTGCATGCTAATATTGGAAAATATTTAGGATCACAACAGAAGAACACATCAAAGCCACTGTAATTTTCATGAAAAGATTCCAAGAGACTTGTTGCATTAAAAACATCTCCGCCTTTCCCGGGAAGAACAAATAATGCCCTCTTTTTCTGGGAGTCTTTAAATAGATCCTCGACTTCTATTTTTGGGGGTGAGGTTTTGTTGTTTTGTTCTAAAGCTGTTTTCCTAAAATAGGATAATATACCTTCGCGTTGGGCTCCCTTTTCAAATTCAGACATCCAGTACTGATAGCCTTGATCATATTTTGGATCAACTTCCATGTCTAAAATATTTTTATAGATATCAATAAGCCATTTCGAGTTGTCTTCTGTATTTAGCGGGGTATAATTAGCGTTTAGAAGTTTTGATTCGAAATTAAAATCAAAATCATGATCAGGCATTTTTTCAAATATATCTTCTAACCTATCGACGATGCTATCTACTGAGTAATTGTCTACAACGTACTTGCGGGCGATTGACCCTTTTTGCAGTCGCTTAGAAAGAGGCATTTTGTATACTCGTTTTAATTGCTTAGCTATGGATGAGGGGTATGTGCTCGCCTTAATGAACTGAGTACCGGGTTCTCGATATTCGGCCCAATCCAAGGGCAACCCTGCGCTTTCGTGGCTACAAGAATCTTCGCCGCAACTGTAATTGGTTACTAGCGTAATAAGCTCAGTAAGCTTAGCTTCTTGCACTGGGATTTCCTGGCCTCCACTAGTGAATGGATGACAGTAAACATCCATTAAGTTATAAACTTCATTTAGCTGCCTCTCGCTGACACCAGCTCTAATGTTAACGGTTTGTTGACTTTTTTGAGTGCCGCAAAATCTACAATCGAGTCCTTCGCCAGAATATGGTTTTATTTCGTATCGTCGACATTTTTGACAAAAATAAGTAGTTAGAATTTTTGATCCGTCGATGTCTTTTTCTTTGATAAGTCGAGGGATATCCCACCCTTCCTTCCAGTGTGTATGTAACAGTAGGTAGGCTTTAGCTGAGGGATTTTGGGAGCAGAATTCTTTGTATCCGTCAAGTAAATTCGGGACACTCTTCCTGAGTTGGTTTCTGAAAACAAATCCGACAATGAACGCGTCTTGAGGAATGCCTTGGATAGCCCTCAGGTTTAGCCTGTCTTGGTCTGGAAGCCTAAAAAATGAGTCGCATTGAAGTGACCCATGCAGAGTTTTCACATGATCGAACCCTAGTTTGTTTAAGTCTTTCTGCCCAAATGAGGACCAAATGAAATAATTCTTAATCTTAGGGGCGGCATCTATAGCTGAAGGAAGGATGGGTTGACTATCTAAGGTAGTCCATATCATGCAATTTATTTTATTCCACCAGTTCTTTTTGGTAAAGCCGTCAAAGGCCCATATATCCTCTGCTCCAACATAGATATCGGGCTTCTCGTCCCTTATCGCCTTATCTATGAGTTCATGGCCATATCCCGCGAGCCTGGCTGTATTTGGATCTTTATTTATTTGGTTCATGCGCTGTGGATCGTTGGGCAGCGAACCTAGGGTCTTCCAGGGCATATTCTGTAATTCAGGGTGATCAGCGGGTATGCCATTAGCGTACTCAACTATTTCATACTTCCCTCTCTTGGATAGCTCAATTAATATATTTTTAAGATTTTTACCAAATCCAGTAAAAGCTTTAGAGTGGTTCGAATGAAAGAGTATTTTTTTTCTTTTCATTAGAATGGGGGAGCGTTACTGGACGAACCTGTGGATGATTCATCGCGATTTTGAGATTTAGACATTTCCACTTTGCGCTCTCTTGCTAGAAATATTTTTCGCATTAGTAAATTTAACAGGCTTATTAAGCATTCGCACTCTCCGGGAGTTAATGGTAGACGAAAAACTTGATTCCCGTTTCTTGTTATAACTAGTCCAAAAGCGGGGACAATATGAGATGATTCCTTGGGCTGATTATTCTCTAGGCGTGTGGACTTAACCTCTTTATCCCAGGGTGAGAACTTGATAACTGTTTTATTCGAGTCAAAGGAGTGGAACGTCTCATAAGCGTATCGGTTTTTTAAACAGCTGAGTATCTCCCCGCATTCAAACTGGTTGAATTTTATACTTATTGTCTTTTCGGGATTCTTGCGATTGGGGGAAAAGGATCCTATTCTTTTCTTTGAATCCCAAGAGTGTTGAGCTATAGAGGTGACAAACAAGACAGGCTCTTTGCTTTTCCCGTCTTCTCCTATTTGAAAATTAAATGCGAACCCGGCGTTTTTGCCGTTCGGTTTGTATATGGCTAAATTCATGAGTCTCTCGAGGGGTCTTCCATGTGCTTGGCCCCTTTCCTTTCGTTGGAGTAGTTTTTAAAATATTGTTGCTTAACCGGATCTACACCGTTATTCTCCGAAGCTCTCTTATTTGACAGTTCCTTGCTTCTATCCATTAGGTCGCCCATTGCTCCCTTGGTTGAGGATGTTTTATTAATAAAGTCATTAGAGTTCCATGGATCAATTGATCCCATGGTGTTTAATTGCGGAGATCCATAAATCCTTCGCCATTCAACGCCGGATTCGTCTACATATTTCTTGTCATCATCCATTCCGAAGAATAGATCTAAAATTGTACCACTTCCTGGGTCCTCGAAACTATAAATAGGCATTACTCGTAACAATCCTTGCATCCGCTATGTTCTTGAGGCATTTGAATCTCCTTGAATTTACTTGAAATTTGGAACCAATCAACACATGAGTCAAGGAAGAAGCATAGAGCCGAGGAAATAAAAGGAAACAGAGGGTTAACTATTGAGTCTCGATAGAAAATAAAAACAGAAGCTAAGGCTCCACACCAAAAACCTAGACAGAGGCTACAACTAAACAACCTTCTTAATATTAAGCTTCGACTTGCTAGAAATGACCTAGGAATATTCAGAATAGTTCCATAGCGCAATATCCACATAAGTCCTACACAGGCGAGATATTCATCCATTTTTAGATAGAGCCTCAAGAGCCTCGGGAATAGCCTTTAAGTGCCTCTCCTCAAGCTTGATTTCATTTCCAAAGTCATCCTTAATTAGATAGAATCCTCCTTCTCGAGATACAGAAGGACATTTCGCTTTACCACAGCAAAGAAGTACTATATTATTTTCTTTTAATTTGATGTTCATTCGTTTATTTTTTCGATAATAGAGTCAATGGTTTTTGAATAGGTGAATTTATCCCTCATTCCTTCCCCTTCTGTATTCGGAGTTTTTGCTCTAGATTCTGCAATCTCTAGGGCTGCAAGAAAATCTGAGTCATTAAAGTTTTTCATAGAACCCTGGTTGAACGGAGCGCCTTGGTGGAAAAAGGCTCCATCATAAATTGGGATATCTCCTGAAGTTTTAACTGGGATACAGTTTTCTTCATTAGCCCAATCCTTATGAGCAGTAGAGTCTAGAACTAAACTCCATTTACCGAGGCAAGTAGCGTTGAATGAAGGCAGATTCCACCCTTCCGCGCCGCTCATGCCACTAAGGTCGATATCGATTGAGTTAATGAATTCGTTGACCTCGCTATTTTTAGGGAGATGCGGCAGGAAGTTTACATTTCCCACCGGTCGCCCGTTTAGGGCGTTTGCGATTAAGGCATTCATCTGTTCGGGCTTGAAAAAGGGATTGTTAACACAACAAGTGAGGTGGTATTTTGGGTTGTCGCCGTACTTTCCTACCCAAAGTTTGATTATCTTTTCGGTATGTTTTCGTTTTTCAAACTTTCCCATCAGGCCGAAATGTATCTTTTCTGGGAGGTATTTCTTATCTGTCTTATGGAAATCCGTATCAAATCCCAACGGAATGTTTTCGGCATTTTCTGAACCCAAAAGCGAGAAGCATTTTTTCGCGTGAGAGCTACTAAAGAAAACCTTGTTCTGCAAATTAATTATTTGCCTCTCTGTGAAGGTCGGGCTATCGCATTCATAAAAGGAGTAAAGGAACTGGCGTTCTGTTATGCGCGACTCACTTCCATTAATGTGCCACATGCATAATGTGGGAATGTCTTTATTGATAAATGAGAATCGGTGCTCGAAGCTATTTTTTATCCAAGTTTTTAAATCTTCGTCAATTTTATCGAAGGCAGCAAAATCCATATGCTCCCCTATTGGGAAGAATGCCACTTGCATGTCTCTTTTGTAAAATTCTCTTAAAAAATTAAGGGAAACATTACCAAAACTTAAGCTATTTATGGGGCCCTTGAATACTATTTTTTTCATATTAAAAAGGAACTTCTGCGAATTCGTCTACAATTTCTTCTGCTGTCGGCTGTTTTTTATTAGAGATATTAGCAGGAGGGGAGCTTTCTTCAATATTTCCTTTAAGAAATCTAACATTTTCTCCAATGATGAAGTATTTCTGATGGTAGTTTCCCTTGGGATCCTTCCATTGGTTCATTTTTAATCGGCCGTCTATATAAACTTGCGAGCCTTTTCTTAGGTACTTCATACAGTTCTCTCCAGTTTTATTCCAAAAGTTCACCTCTATAAATAAGACCTCATCCTTGGAAAAGGGGTTATTGCTGGCTACGCTAAAGGAACATACTGAAGATTTCCCAGCCTCCTTCATCTCCGGCTGTTTGGTTAAATTGCCTATGAGTATAATTTTGTTAATCATTTAGTGTGTCTATATTTTGTTGGATTTTTTTCATGGCTCGGTTGTGTATGTTTATACATCCCTGGATGCTTAATCCCAAAGACTGACTGACGCTTCTCCACGGCATAACTTTATTTTTAATACCCTCTAAATATCTTAGTTTTATTATTCTCCTAGCCCTAGGGTCAGAAACCGATTTTAATGCTATATCATGAGAAAGTAAGCTAATGTCCGCATCGTTGGATAGCGCCTCGTATGAGGTGGAGTGTGCGAGCATAGAAGCCTCTCTCTCTTTCTTTTGGCCTCTGACGATGCTGTTGATTTTATTAAGGCATAGCCATTTGGTTTGATTGCCGAGAAAGGTTGAGAATTTTGTATTTCTATCGTCTTCGTATTTTAATGCGCATAGGTAAATATTCGACTCCTTCTCCCTTATTAGCTCATCTTTGTCGAGGCACGACATTGGTCCGGTGTAGTAATTTACCATTTCGATATAAATACCTGAATGTCGGGAGATTAATTCCTTCAATGAGTTTTCTACATTATTATCTGACTTTATGTTTTCGACGAGCTTGTTGTCGTCTCTATTTATTTTTTGTTCTTTATTCATTATTTAAGCTGTCTATTTGCCCTAAAGCTTCCCCGGGTGCAAAAATGGCAGATGGATCTATGGAGAAAACCAGAGGAGAATACCCTTTTATTTCTGGGCTAGGAATTACCCTGGCGTCGTCTCCTTGCACAATGTACTTGAATTTTAATGAGAATTGTGCTACATTATTCTTTGTTGTAGTAATGGGGTTTTTACAATCGATAATGCAATCCAGTGAAATTGGAAGTAAATTTTTATTTATTATATCTGAAGAGAGAGATATGCGGCATGCATAGGACTTGTCAGATAATTCATAAATTATGTATTCTCGGTTTACTGACGAAAACTCGCACCTTACTAAGTAGTCGATATATCGTATATTCTTCCAGTAAGAACCTTTGTATCTCGAGCCTTTTACAACAGGTTCTTCGTTTGCATGAAAAATCAACATCCCCTATACTATACCAAAAACAACAACGTTAGTCAAGATTTTTTATAAATCTACTAAAATTTTAATTTTAGTTTTAGTAACCTTCGTATATAATATATATATTTATATAATAATATTACAATACAATATTAATAATATTTAGTTAAATGTTTAAATTTAGATATATACTAGTGGACGACTCCGTAGCTGGGGTAGGAGGCACTGCTTTCACCCTGGAAGGCATACTGGAGCCAGTAAAGGACCTTGTCCTGTCAATACCAACGAGGGAGCTATCCCTCACTGACGTCGTAAAGCATTCTGATAAGATTTGGATATTTGGAAATATACACGGAATTTCCGTAGAAAGCTTCAACGTTATAATTTCGGCAATGGAAAGGGTTCGTTTTTTTAAAGTTGAATTCGATTACGGATACTGTTCCTTCAGGGGTCGCATACCCCACAAGGAGTGGACTGGGGAGTCTTGCAATTGCTCAAAATCCTCGCAATCCTTTATGTTGCGTTCGATATATGAATTAATAAAGGAAAAATCAATTCATAATTTCTACATGTCGCAGGAACAACTAGATTTCCATGCCATTGATACCCACATGCCATCAAGCAAGTGCAGCGTCCTATCCTCCTGTTTTTCTGAAAACTTCTTTTCTTTGATTTCGGAAATTAAAGTCTTGCAAAAGAATGGCAAGTATGCAATAATTGACGGACAAGGCGGATGGCACTCGAAAGCCAAAGGCGTTAAAGAATCAATATCCTATGCGACAAACAACAACATTTCTTACGATATACTAAAAACGGAATCCCATGAAGAGCTAATGCGTCAGCTATGCCACTACACTGGATTAATATTTCTACCTATAATACATGACACATGTCCAAGAATAACCATAGAGTCAAAACTGCTAGGTCTAGATCTAATCATAAACGAAAAATGCCAACACATAACAGAAGAATGGTGGTCAGAAACTTTGGAAGGTATGGAAGAGTACTTAAGTGGTCGCCCTGCTTACATGTGGGACAGTATAAATAATGCTCTCAGTAATAATACCAGTTGACGGAGAAGAGCCGTCTAGTTTTGATGAATTAATATCATCAATTGATAGCCAGGATTATACGGGTGATCTCAAAATCTATATTGCAGAGGATCAAATTTCCGATTCCTTTAGAGAGAAAATATTATCACTCCCCGATAGATATCAATTTATTCCTAATAAATGCCAAAGGAAATTATTTGCTTTAGAAAATATCTGCAGAGTACTTGATAGCATAAGTAATGATTCAATAATTGGAATTATCGACGGCGACGATTTATTAATGAGGTCAGACTGCTTTTCTTTAGTCTGCGATGCTCACGACAAAGGTTTTCCTGTGGCATGGACTGCTAACCAATGGGATTTAAACGGGCTAAATCACTCAAACATACTTAATGACGATATCGACGTATATGAACACCCTTGGGTCTCTAGTCATTTTAGAACTTTTGACATTTCGTTATATAATCAAGTATCTAAATCCAACTTCCTTAATGAAGATGGAGAATATTTCGAAAAATGTTACGACCAAGCCCTCATGTTACCCATTATACATAAAGCGCACGAAGGCGGATTTAAAACTAAATATATTGATAAAAATTGCTATATATACCGAGGCAGAATAAATCATTCCAGCGAAGGCAGGGAAAAGCAGTTGAGATACGAAAAATTAATAAGAGAAAGAGGTTATGTTAAATAAATCTTTTTTTATAAATCGGGCCGATGCCAGAGGTGGTGGTCCCGAAATTTTCGGTTCAAGACTAAAAGAATCGCTCATTTCTCGCGGTTATTCTTTCTCTCCCGACAGCGATAATAATATTGCTATAATAGAAGGAGAATACAAAGAAGGAAAAAACAATATATTAAGGCTAGACGGTCTATATCTAGACGGAAAAAGCGTTTCATCAGATAAACGCAACGAAACAATACTGTCTTGTTATAGAGAATTTGACTCTATTGTTTTTCAATCAGAATTCTGCAAAGATGTATATGAGGCGGCTGCGGGTCCACATAAAAATTCTACAATAATAAATAATGGAGCGCCTTATGCGTTTTCCCCATTCGGGCATTCGCGACATATAGAAAATTTTGAAAAAGTCTGCATCGCCTCTGCGTCCTGGCGTCGCCACAAAAGACTGGAGGAGATGGTAGAGGCATTCAGTAGTCCAAAATTAAAAGATATTGGATTATTAGTTCTCGGGGGTGCCAGTTACATGGATTCTGCAAAATGTCCAGAGAATGTAATACTACTACCATCCGTTCCGCCTGATCATCTTCCGAATATTTATAGGAGCGCTGATGCTATGATCCATCTGGCGTGGTTAGACTGGTGTCCCAATACCGTAGTAGAAGGTCTTTGTTGTGGGCTTCCCGTATTGTGTTCTAGCAACGGCGGCACGAAGGAGTTAGTAAAAAATAATGGCGTAGTTATTCAAATAGAAAAAGACTACATCCCCGGAGATCCAGCATCCTTATACTCGCCCCCTAAGGTTGATAGCGATATTATCATTGAGGGAGTACTTTCGGTTCTTGAACTCGAAAAGCACAGTGGTCGCTCCGACCTATCCATTTATAAAGCCTCCGAACTATACGACTCTTTATTGGTTTAATGTTTATAACGCCTAAAGAATTAACCGAATCCCTAGATATTTCCATATATGGAATTATTCATGTAGGTGCGTGTACCGCTGAAGAACTGCCGTTATATAAAGAAGTTGGAGTTGAAAGGGTTATATGGATTGAGGCTAATCCCCAACTAGCTCATCATTTATCGGCAAGACTCATGATGGAAGACGGTCATATGTCCTTCTGTTTTGCCGCTTCAGACAGTAGTGAAGGTTCGTCTATCTTAAATATAACAAACAACTTACAGTCCTCCTCAATATTAAATCTTAAAAAACATAAAGAGATATATCCGGACATTACAGTTGTAGGCAAGTCGGAGGTTCCCAACTTAACCCTTGATGACTTTATTAAAATCTATGGCATAGATATGTCTGCTTACAATTTCCTCAATCTAGACATACAAGGGGCCGAGCTTCTAGCCTTAAAAGGTTCTGCCGAAATTCTCCAAGGCATAGATTATGTATATACAGAAGTTAATGAGGACGAATTATACGAAGGATGCGCCCTTATTGAAGATATAGATGATTACCTAAATTCATTCAGTTTCAAAAGGGTCAAAACTCATATAGAAAAAGAAAAATGGGGAGATGCCTTTTACATTAAAAACCAACCTCCTAGAACAAGATTTATATAAATGAAAACTCTTAAAAAATACGCCAAATCTATATTTGCCCAAACCGGCGAAGACGGAATCCTTGACGAAATATTCACTCGCCTAAACATTGACAAAGGCTTTTGTGTCGAATTCGGCGCTAGCGATGGAATTAACATTTCCAACACTTACCACTTCATCAAGAACAAAGGGTGGGGAGGTCTACTAATAGAAAGTGATCCTGTTCGCTTTAAGGCATTAGAAGAAAACATGAATGAGTTTTCCAATGTGGAGCTGCTCCAAAGTCTAGTGTCTCACGAGGGAGATTACAGTTTAGATAACATCTTCAAATCAAGAGGTATGTCTGATTCCGGCATCGACCTAATCTCTATAGATATTGACGGCTCGGACTACTGCGTCTGGGAGGCCCTTTCTTCATGTTCTCCTAAATGCGTCGTAATTGAATATGCCGCATCCTTTCCTCCCTGGGTGGAATATGTGGAAAAACCCAACCGGGTTTTAGGATTCGGTTCCTCGGCTCTATCCTTAGTTAAGCTCGGTGAATCCAAAGGGTATAAGTTGGTTGCGTTGACTGGGTGCAATTTAATCTTTGTTAACGATAGCCTTTTTAAGTCTCTTGATATTGATGAAGTTAATTTAAATGATGTATTCGAGTACGAACGCCTTAGCTTTATTCTTTCCAAAAATACGGGAGAGATTTTCTTATCTCGCAAGCGCCCATTGCATTATATGTTTCCGAATGAGCTGCGCGATTCCTTTATGCCTCCGGATTCTGAAAGCGGATTTTGGCCGGTTTATTTAATCAGGAGATAGCTATTTGAATAAACCTACCATATATTGCAATTACCTTTCTCGTTTCGCTAATAATATTTTCCAATATTGTTACGCCCATTTACTTAATCAAAAAATAGGCGGATCAATAAAATTCTCAGAGTGCTGCACCCTTGATAGCGGCCCAACCCACGATGAGCCCTCCAATTGGGAAGGTCTAGAGTCTAAGCCAATATACGAGATAACTAATTCAACACATAAGTTTTCCACAAAAGAGCAGATGGGAAAATTTCGACCAGGGGAGATAGAAGAACTTTCTCATAAATACGAATTCAACCCGCCTCTTGAATCAAGCGATTTTACAAAAGATATAATTCTATCTGATTATTTTCAGAACTATCAATATTATAAAAACCACAAATCCCTCATCCGCTCCTTGCTCTACAAGCTATATCAAAGGCAGCTGGATGAGTATCCGTCTCCCAAAGATGTCGTAGCCCACTACAGGGGCACCGACATACATCTTCAAGTTCCCCCAGAGTATTATATTCAAATACTCAAGAATGAGGAGTACGATAAGTTTTATATAGTAACAGAAGACCCCAATAACCCCCGCGTCCAATACCTCCGCAATTCCATAAACTCTCAAAAACCCAATTCGGTCATCATCCGATCTTCTTCGGTAGTAGACGATTTTCTCTTTCTCCTGCATGCTAATAGGATAATAATGAGTGTTTCCACCTTTGCCTGGATGTCAGCATGGCTTTCGGATGCTCGCAAAATATACTTTCCCATAGATAACTATCTTTACAGTAAGCGTGGGGACAAACGCCTAATCGTAGACGATGAGCCTCGCTACATCTACACTAATCTATTCCAATGAAAACTCAAGATCCTCAAAAATTCCAAAACAACCTGTCTGAGTTCCAAAGTCAGATGGATAATTGTGAAGGAAAAAAGTATCTCACAACCTTTGCGCCTAATAATTTTACTGAATTTCAATTTTCAGATTTAAAATTAGATTTTGTTTATGCCTATCAAGACACGCTGGCGTTTGATCTATTTAGTCACATTGTACGCCGCGACTCTATTACGGAATTTCTTGATGTGGGATCAAAGCTATCTTCCATGCTTTTTTTTGCCAGGCTAGCTAAATGTTTTTATTTGGAAGTCAAAAACCCAGACCTAAACCACCTCACCAAACCCTTTTTAAATATAGAGTTAACGAGAGGGGAAGGGCAGCGGCTTGAGTTTTCTGAGGAAAAACTCAAACTAATTACCTGCCTCCATGCGCTAGAACATTTTGGCCTTGGGCGCTATGGAGATTCTATTGATTACCAAGGAGATTTCAAGGCTTTGGTGGAGTTCAATCGGGTACTGGAACCCGGAGGAACCCTTCTACTTTCGGTGCCCTACTCGTTTTCTACCCCCCGGATTCACTTTCAGGGTGAGCGTGTTTATTCTAAAGACATTATATCCGCCATGCTCAAAGACGCGGGGTTTGTTGTTAAAGACAACTACTTCATTAGTCCCGCAGTGGCTCCAGGTCCTTATACTAAGGAAATAGATACTCGCGAAACCATTTCGGCTATCTTATTAGTCGCAGCGAAAGAGTAATATGAAGATATTAGGGATAACCCTCGTAAAGAACGAAGACTTATATATCCGTCAGGCGCTGCTTAACTCTTTAGATTTTTGCGACGAGATTATAGTGCTCGACAACAATTCTACAGACAATACTTGGGATATTGTGTCTCAGCTTTCCGAAGAACACTCTCACGTGTCTGCGCGTCGGTGGGCTGACCCCATGAATTCTGGAATTGTACTACAACCCTATGTGGGTAAAGATTATTGGGTTTTAGGGTTAGACGGGGACGAATTATACAGTCCCCACGATCTCGCCAAACTAAGATCCAAGATACTCAATGGGGACTATTCCAACTTTTCTTCTATTAAAGGCCATGCAATCCATTGCGTAGATATAGATCTAGAAAGTAAAACTGTAAAGGGTTTTACGTGCCCCCCTAGTCGCACCATGACTAAATTATATAATTTTAGCATCCTCTCCCAGTGGTTTCAAGACGAAAGGCTTCATGGGCCGCCTCCTTCATTCAAAGCTGGGTATAGTAATGAGATTTTAAGGATTGACGAGACCATTAGCTGGAATGAATCCTTTTTTAAATGTGTGCATGCAGCGTTTGTTCCTCGCAGTTCTCGTGACATTGATGGTTCGCCTCGTTTTCCCCCTCATAATAGTAATTCCATGGGTAATGCGCGTCTACAGTTTAAGCTCGAAAAGTATCGTCGCGGTGAGATATCCAAAATAGAAGTACCTGATTTTTTTGATGAAGATTTACATAAATCAAGCAAATGAAAATTGGATTTGCGATAGGATTCGAGAGGATTTTATTAGAGAGTGTCCAGATCTTATATCTAACTCTATTAAGGAATCTGATATAATTTGGTTGATATCTCCTTGGTTATGGGGGAATATTCCCTTGAGTATATTAAAATCTAAAATTGTAGTTTGCACTATACATCATGTAGATCCAGGAAAATTTGACAAAAACGAATTCATGCTAAGAGATTCCTACATTGACCTTTATCATGTTCCCAATGCACATACGCATGACTATATATCCCAATTAATTGATCCTAAAAAAATAAAAACAATTTCCTACTGGTACAGAAGCGACAAATGGTTTCCTGTAGATAAAAAAGATTTATCCTTAGAGATCAGGCTTCCCAAAGGAAGCCCCTTAGTGATAGGAAGTTTCCAGCGCGACACCGAAGGACATGACCTGCGCTCTCCAAAACTTTCCAAAGGTCCCGATATTTTTTGCGATATATTAGGATTGCTTGACCCTGTGCCCTTCGTAATCCTAGCGGGTTGGCGTAGGCAATATGTTATATCTAGACTCCAGGACCTTAACATTCCATTTGCTTATCTAGAAAATATCTCGGATGATAATTTAAATCAATTATATAATTTTCTTGATTTATATTTAGTAACCTCTCGCCATGAAGGGGGCCCTCAATCAATCCTCGAATGCGCTGCCTCAAGAACTCCCATTCTTTCCACCAATGTTGGGATTGCAAAAAATGTCTTGCCATCTCGTTATATATGTGATACAATAAAATCCTTTCATAATAAAATAAAAAGTTATTTAAAGTTTTATGATACTGAGTATAATTATAAGTCTGTACAGGAATACAATCTAGCCAATCTAAAAAAAGAATACATCAAATTATTTTTTTCCGCATATGAAGATTTCAATAGGAATAGTTAATCATAATAGACTCTTTTATTTAAAAAGTTGCGTTGAGTCGCTGAGGGACACTTTAAAAAATGAAGATGTTGAGTTAATATGTGTAGACGATGGCAGCGTCGAGTCAGGCACTAATGAGTACCTAAGAAGCTTAGAGGAAACTGGGTGGAGGGTTATTCGTCAAGACGAACTCAGGGAATCTAAAAAAGCGGAAGCGACTAACAATACTCAACACATAAGTCCTTTTTCAGAAGCTCTCAATATAATATACAAAGAGTCTTCAGGGGAAATCATTTTGCCGCTCCAGGGAGATATGCAGTTCATTAGGTCCGGATGGTGCCGAGAGCTGACGAATCTATTTTTGCACACCGATGACGTTGGAACAGTCATACTAGATGCTCAAAGGAGGTCAAGGTTAGACTCTTCTTGCTCTTTTGAGCATGTAAACATTAATGGCTTTGATTACTTTAGGGATATAAAAAATATATCAATAAATGGAGCCGGTGATACTGCATACTCCAGATCACTTTTGGATCTACTTTCCGGCTGGGATTTAAGTTCAGACAAAAATGCGGAAGATGATTTCACTGAAAGGTGCTCCCAACTCGGGGCCGACCAGCTCTTCAGATATAGTCTAAAAATCCCAGCGAGTATAGCTATCTATACTGATCCGAGAGGAACCAATGCTCGCATCAGGGGAGGTAAGAGGTATGGCAAGTACTGGGAGGCTGTCAATAATAAATATTATAGATACATACTGTCTAGCGATTTTCCTAACCTACTAAATAGACCATTCTCGATAGAAGAAGTCGCTACCGCAAGTGGATCATGGGAGCTTCCTATAGACATGAATGGAAACTGGAAAAAAAACCCTATAGACGTTGAGCACTCTAAAGAGTTTGAGTTAATTTCATGAAGATTTTAGGTATATCATTAGGTCACGATACAAACTTTACCCTCTTAGAGGACGGGGAGGTTAAAGAGGTTCGAGAAGCTGAGCGGTTTTATAGACAAAAAAGATATAAACTTCAATGCGAAAACCTTAAAGATGTCTCAATTGCTTCTGGCTTTCAATATATTAATTCCCAAGAGCTTCGCGAATATCTTTCAAATCTATCAAAAGACTGGGGATTAAATTTTGATGCAGTGGCCGTCCAGAACCAACAGCGAACGGACGAATATGTCAATCTTTGCAAGTTGTTGGACTCCTTAGGCTTTAAATACGGATCGATAACAAGCCTAAACCATCACTTATGTCATGCGGCATCAGTATACTTCTCGTCCCCATTCTCGAGTTCGTTAATATTGAGTTATGACGGAGCCGGCAACGACGGTAACACGGTCTTACTTAAAGGCGTTGGCAATAAACTGGACTACATTAAAAGACTTACTACTAAATTTGGTAATTCCTATAACAACCTAGGCTATATAGCAAACCTTTCTCCTGATGTTTCTGGCTCTACAGCTGGTAAAGCCATGGGTCTCACCTCGTATGGATCTAATGTGCCCAAGTGGGAATCCCTCCTGCGATCTCATATTTTATCCTACGAAAAAAAGCGCCCAAAGATAGTTCAAGGACTAAATGATCACGGCAAAGCTCACTCAATAAACTGGGATCATATTTTTGCCATCCCAGAGGTAGCAAGAAAAATGCTCATGGATGGATCGTCGGATTTTAACGACAAAGATGAAACGCTTCACGACCTCCTTAATACTGCTCAAAACGCCTGGACCTCCTGCGTTTTAGAGTTAATCGCCGAGAACAAGGGATCCTTTGATAATATATGCGTGGTTGGCGGCTGTGCCCTTAACGGAATAACTAATTATGAGATACAAAAGTCTAAAATGTTTAAAGGCGTTCACTTTATACCAAACCCTTCCGACTGCGGCCTTTCTATGGGGGCCGCACTCTATCTCTATTACTGCATTCCCAGAGACTTTGAAGAGAGTCCCTCTTTCAACGGGAGAAAAGAATTCCTTAGCCCATATCTAGGAGAGGAGGTTTTTGATAAAGACAAATTGCCATTCCTCAAGAGTAAGTATAATTCTAAAAAGCTAGATAATCCATCAAAAGATATAGCTAAATTAATATCCGAAGATAATATAGTTGGAGTCATAAGGGGTAGATATGAGATTGGTCCTAGAGCGCTAGGCAATAGATCCATTCTTTGCAATTCTCAAAATAAGAACATGAGGTCTATACTGAATGAAAAGGTTAAACATAGAGAATGGTATCGGCCATTTGCTCCAGTATGTGTTTCAGAGTCTGCGTCTAAGTATTTTACCAATACTTCAGAAATTCCTTATATGTCCGTAATTTGTCATACTAGAGATAAATACATAAGCAAGCTTCCATCAGTTACTCATGTAGACGGCAGTAGCCGTCTGCAAACAGTTTCTAAATCTCAAAACAGCTTCTTACACGACACCCTAAAAGAAGTAGAGGAGTTAACAGGGTTTCCAATAGTTCTAAATACTTCCTTCAATCCGGGGGGCGAGCCTATAGTTAACTACTATGAAGTTGCTCTTGAAATGCTAGATTCCACTGACTTGGATTATGTTTTAATTGAAGATGAGTTATTTTACACTTTAAAAAATGAAGACATTGAGCCAATACACATAGACAGTGAAGGTGTCCACTAATACTCATGAAGATTTTCATAGCGCATGAGATCACTGACAATCCGTGGGGCGGTGCAAATCAGTTTTTACGAAATCTTCGAGAAGAATTTATTAGTTTAGGGTTTTACACAGAATCTGCGGGTGAAGCTGATGTTATATTATTCAATAGCCATCATCACCCTAGTCGAATTATAGATCTGCACCGACAGTATCCTCAAGCTAAGTTCATTCATCGAATAGACGGTCCTATGAGCCTCTACAACCAATCTAACGACGAAAGAGATAAGGTGGTTCATATCCTTAACGAAAGCATAGCCTCGGCCACTATTTTCCAAAGCAAATGGTCTCAAGACAAAAATTACAAGATGGGGCTGAGCTCAAACAAGCCTGGCGCAGTTATTACCAATGCAGCTGACCCAAAACTATTCACTCCAAACATTAATAAAAAAGAAAGCAAAAAAATAAGAATTATATCTACTAGCTTTTCTGATAATATAAAAAAAGGATTTTTAACTTATAAGTTTATAGATGATAATTTAGATTTTAGTAAATTTGATTATGTTTTCTTAGGTCGTAGTCCTTTCAATTTTAATAACATTCAAAACTTGGGCCCCAAAACTACAGAAGAGGTAGCAAAAGAACTTAAGAAAAGTCACGTTTACATAACAGCTAGCGAAAATGATCCGTGCTCGAACTCTTTAATTGAAGCCCTAAGCTGTAAACTGGATTGTTTTGCACTTAAAAGTGGGGGCCATCCTGAAATACTTAATAATGTGAATGACCTATTGTTCCAAGATGAACACGAGCTTTTGGACAAGTTAAAAGAATATAGCCATTATTGTGGCGATTTAAATTCAGCTATCCCAAGCATTCAGGAAATTGCCAAAAAGTATTTAGATTTCTTTAGTTTGATATAACTTTACCATGGATTCATTAGACGATTTACTCTCTCTGCTTTCTAAGGAAAAAGAAAGCCTCGAAGCCCTTTATTCTAAAGGTTATAACCCATCTTTCTTATTTGGTAACACAGGCACTTCGTTAAAAAGCTGCGAAGCTCAGGCCCTCTATTCTTTAATAAAGAGTCGGGGCTACAAAAGATTAATAGAAATTGGCACTGGCACCGGTTTTTCCACTCTTTACTTTTCTCTAGCTATATCAGATGAGGGTGATTTCTTGGATTCTTTGGATTTGTCCGCTGGAGCCTCCGCCAATGGCAGGGATCTTTTATCTCGTTTTCCAGTGGATTTAAATTTGGTTAATTTTTTAGTGGGAGATTCGCGCGAACTTATTCCTGCATTGAATAAAGAATATGATTTTTGTTTAATAGACGGCTCCCATGAATACCAAACCTCCAAAGAGGATTTTTTAAATATTTATCCCAAGATTCGTCCTGGTGGTGCGATTGCCTTTCATGACATTCAAGATACCATTGCCACAACAACTCCGAATGCTCTATGGAAAGAGATTCAGTCGGGCTCGCTGGTTGATTTATCAGAAATTTCTTTGGTTCAGTTTGATAACCGTATTCACGAATTATTTATGTATCCTTCAGACTCTCAGGAAATTTCCAGGCTTTCCTCAAAATGGCTTACGGCCTTTTGGATAAGTCAGGATATTGATCCCATGAGTATGATGGGGATTTTATTTAAAAAATGAATATAGACGTCCTTATTCCATCCAAGAAAACTCCCGATCTTACAGCGGCTGCAATCCATTCTTTTGATAAATTTAAAGGGGATATTAATCTTCGGTACCTTATTTACGAAAATTCTTCTATTGATTTTTCCGATACTATAAAAAAAATTACCCCAAAATTCCTTTTCTTAACCAATCCAGGGGGCCACAAGGGTGGCTCTTGGGACAACGCACATGCTATTGAAGAACTAAAGCCGCATGTTACTGCTCCTTACTGTTTTATTTGTCATTCCGACACCGCTGCACTAAAAAGAGGGTGGCTGGATATTTTTCTAGAGAAATACCATAACGGCAATCGCCTTGTGGGTGTCCGAGAAGATAATGGGCGCATAAATGCTCTGCATTCTTCGGGGCTTTTTTTAGATAAGGAACTCTTGCTCTCGACACCCTGCTGGCCCCAGTTGGATTCTCAGAGCTCAATGGAACTTGATGTTACGGATAGTTATACGCAGTATTGCCGTGACAATAATCTTCCTTATTATCGTTTTAAGTCGACATTCAATGACTGGGAGGAAATTCTCCCCCTTTTAGCCGAGCCTTTCAATGTTCCCACTCATTATAAAAACGGGGTGGCACGTTACTATGATATCGCAGTCGACGACTCCCTTTCACCTTTTTTTGCCCACCTCGGCAGAGGCTCACACCTCCCTGAGAGACATATTCAGTGGTACAATTTTTTACATGACTGCGGGGCATTGTAGAAAAACCTTGACATATCTTTCGAATCATATTATAATAACTCTTTTTATGGATAAGGTATCTGTATTTGGCTCTACGGGATATATAGGCAGAAATTTCTGCAAAGCCTTTCCTTCTAAAGTTATCCCCATAGAAAGAGCCTCTCGGCTTCCCGAATCTAACTCTATTCTTTATCTCTTAAGCACTACACACAATTATAATGTTTACAATGATACGCAAATAGATATTGATACTAATTTAAAGATATTAATGGAAGTTCTGGAAAATTGCAAAAATAAAAATGTGGTATTTAATTATGTTAGCAGTTGGTTTGTTTATGGAAACAGCCGTCTTCCCGCAAGCGAGTCAGATTATTGTGACCCCAAGGGATTTTATTCTATAACCAAAAGATGCGCTGAGCAATTAATAGAATCTTTTTGTTCTACTTTTAATATTCCTTATCGCATTCTCCGACTTTCTAATATATATGGAGAGACCGACCCCAAGGCCTCTAGTCAAAAAAATGCCATTCAGCATATGTTAAACAAAATAAAAAACAACGAGACAGTGGAGCTTTATGAAGGCGGTTACGTCTTACGGGACCTCCTCCATGTTTCCGACCTTTGTGAGGCCTTAAAGATTGTTTTGGAAAACGGTAAACTTAACGATGTTTATAATATTGGTAGCGGGAAGCCTTTGGCATTGCGCAATATAATGGAAATGGCAAAAAAGCATACTGGTAGTGCTAGCTCTATTCTCTCGACAGATACTCCTGATTTTCACAAACAGGTCCAAGCACGTGATTCATATTTAAATGTTTCCAAGCTTAAAGGGCTCGGGTTCATCCCTAAAATTAATATATCTAAAGGAATTCAAATGTTATGCAGTCCCTCGGCTTAAATGTAATATCTTCTTTAAAAGACCAACACAAGCTCTTTCCTTATCTTTATAATCTGAAAGAGTTTGACCCCTCTTCGGATACTGTTTACTATGCGGGGCCATACTGGAATGATGAAGAGCCTGCCGCTATGATTGATTCCGTTTTGAGCGGTAAATGGCTTGCGGCTGGTGAAAAAGTTCACAAGTTTGAAATTGAATTTTCAAAAAAATTCAAACAAGCTCATTCCGTAATGGTTAACTCAGGGAGCTCGGCTAATTTAGTTTTAATTGCTTCTTTAAAAAAGGTTTTAAAGTGGGAGGATGGAGACGAAGTTATACTTTCTCCAGTGGGCTTTCCTACTACTATATCTCCCGTAGTACAAAACAATCTAACTCCTGTCTTCGTAGATATTGAATTTGACACCTTAAATTTTAATCTTGACTTGATTGAAGAGAAGATAACTTCTCGAACTAAAGCTATTTTCATCTCTCCGGTTTTGGGGAATTCTCCAGATTTTGACAAGCTTCTTCAGTTAAAAAACGAGCATGGTATTGAATTAGTGTTGGACAATTGCGATTCCTTAGGGAGCAAGTGGAAAGATAAATATCTCAACGAATACGCCATAGCTTCCTCCTGTTCCTTTTATCCAGCTCACCATATGTGTACGGGTGAAGGAGGGATGGTTTCTTCTAATGACCCTGAGATAGTTAAAACTGCTCGCAGTTTTTCGTGTTGGGGCCGCGATTGTTATTGTGTAGGATCTGCAAATTTATTGCCTTGTGGGACTTGCGGAAACAGATTTGATTGCTGGTTAGAAAATTATGATGAAATAATTGATCATAAATTCATTTTCTCCAACATGGGATACAACCTCAAGCCCCTCGACCTCCAAGGCGCTGTAGGGCTTAAACAGCTTAAAAAGTTTAGAGAGATGGAAGGTAAGCGTAAGGCCAATCACTCTACCCTGAAAGCGTGCCTTGAAGATTCATCAGGTTTTCGCACGGCCACTGAGCTTCGCGGTGCTAATACTAATTGGTTCGGGTTTCCCATCATCTGTTCGACTAAAGATCTTAAGCAAGGTCTTGTTAAGCACTTTGAATCTCAACGTATTCAAACGCGCAATTATTTTGCAGGTAACATTTTATTGCATCCGGGATATAGCCATTTAGACACCTACTCAGATTATCCTAATGCTAATGAAGTTTTAGACAAAGTATTTTTCATAGGGTGTTCTCCTACCTTAAGCATTTCTATGATTGATTATGTCAAAAGTTCTATAAATAAATTTTTAACCTCCAATGAATTCTTGAAATGAGTATTGAAGCAGCCGCATCCTTTTCACTCTCCCAATCAGACAACCCATCTTCTTGCATTTATGAGTTTGGGGTTTATAATGGTGCCAGCCTAAGGAAGATCAAATCAATTTGGTCCACTTCCGCTCGCCCACTTTCTGGAGTTTATGGTTTTGATTCTTTTGAAGGTTGTCCTCTTGAAAAAAAGGACCAAGTTTCGGCTCAAATATGGAAAGAAAAATTTTTAGATGTTCGGGAGGAGTGGAACAATGAGAGCTCTGAGAACGTAGCCCAGGCTTTAAAGGAAGAGATAAAAAATGAAGATTTTCCGCTTGAATTTATTATTGGATTTTACGAGGATTCGCTAACAGATGAATTAATTGAATCCCACAAGATGGGAATCGCTGCTTTAGTCAACTTAGATTGTGACCAATACACTTCCACCCTCCAAGCCTTGGACTTTTTATTCAGAAACCATCTCATAGCTCAAAATACAGTTATTCGTTATGATGACTGGAATTGTGGTTTGATCTATAACAATGACATTAACTTTATTCCTCGTAAAAAACTTCCTTTGTCATGTTTTGAGGAGTATAAAAGCGGTCAAAGTCGTGCTCATTGGGAAGTTTTTCAAAGATATAATGCTACCGCATCGCGCATTTTTCATGACCCTCCCCTTCAAGCCCGAAAAGGGGCTGCTGTATTTTTAGTAACGAGCATTGATGAGTAAGGTATTGGTTACAGGCGGTGCGGGCTACATAGGCTCTACTTTAGTTAGGTATTTGCTAGACGAAGGTTATTCCATTACGGTCCTTGACCGCTTTCACTTTGGAAAAGAAACCCTTCCGGTTGATTCGAATCTTGTTTTAGAAAAAGGAGACATTAGGACGGCGTCTCCGGATATAATCCGAGGTCATGACGCGGTTATTGATTTAGCGGCAATATCAAATGATCCCGCAGGAGATTTAAATGAATCTACCACTATCTCAATTAACCATTTAGGTCGTTTTCGCATGGCATCCTTAGCTAAGGAGGTTGGAATTTCTCGCTATATCCTACCTTCTTCAGCGAGCGTTTATGGTTTTAGCCCTGACGTCTTAGACGAAACCTCCCCCGTCAATCCTCTTACGGTTTATGGTGAGGCTAATTTGAATGCGGAAAAAGATATTCTAGCTTTAAATGATGACGCATTTACGGTGGTCGTTTTGCGTCAATCTACTGTTTTTGGATCTTCAATGCGTATGAGGTTTGATTTAGCGATAAACGGAATGGTTAAAGGTTATCTGGAAAAGGGGGTATTCCCAATACTTAAAGATGGCAAACAATGGCGCCCATTTATTCATGTAAAGGATACTTCCAGAGCAATGGAGCTCTGCCTTCGCGCCCCTTCTGCTGATATTTCTGGTCAAATTTTCAACGTTGGTTCTGATTCTAATAATTATCGAATTTATGATTTAGCCAGTCATATAGCCGACTCCTTAGGTTTACCTTTTAATTATGAATGGTATGGCGCCCCTGACCACCGGTCTTATCGTCTTAATTTTAATAAAATAAATACTCTTTTGGGTTTTGATTGCCTCTATGATGCTGGTTTTGGAGCTAAAGAAATTGCTTCCTTTATAGAAAAGCACGAATCTATCTGTTCTCACGAAAACACCATTACCCTAAATTGGTATAAAAAGCTCTTAAGCGAAGGTGTAGTGATTTAAGGTGAAGATTTATTTCGCTCTCAACGAAATGACGCATCTACGTTATTTCGCACCTCTGGTTATTTGCGCTCGCAACCAAGGCTTTGGCTGTGAGTTTTTAATTAATTCTCGCGGAAAATACAATTGCGTTAGCAAACACCTCCCCGCCCTACAATCGTTTTGCGAGGGAGTTGGTGCTACCATCGCTCCGGCTCAGGACTTTAACAAAACAGATCAAATTATTTTCTGTGTAGAGGGAGCTAAGGGTGATCATAATAAATTCGCATCGGGCTTAATTTCTCTTAATAATAGAATATTCGTATTAACCTATCAAGCTGACTTTTATTTTAATTATTATGTTTATAAAGATTTTGCAGAAAAAATATTTCTTCCATCGCAGTATATGATAGATAATGCGGGAAAATATAAAGACCATCCCCATTACTGCTTTGATTCCAGTTCTTCTAAAAACTTTCCTAGCGGTGTCCCTAAGTATGACGTAGTCTTAAATAAAGACTCTATTCTACAAAAATATAATCTAAGCAGCAAACCTAAGGCTCTTTTTGTTTTTCCCAACCCAGGGATCGGTCTTTCTTGTGGGCCCTTGTATAAAAATGGAGAGCAATATGGGGTAATACCAGACAACTTGACCCTGCTTTATTCAACACTTCACTCTCTTGGGTTTGAGATTTTGGTTAAGTCTCGGGGAAAGCACCCGCTCCTAGGACCATGGAAGCCCTTTAAAGGTAATCGTTACCTTGTAGATGATAGCTGGTTCCCACATACCACCATGGAGCTAATCGAGATATCTGATCTTGTTATTAATGTTGACTCTACTACAATAAAAGAGGCCGTTTTAGGCCATAAACCTATTCTTAATTTCTCACTTAGGCGCCCCGAAGCGATGATCAAGGGGTATGACTTTTTATACAACTACAGCTATTGCAAGAGCTTCGACTCTTTCCCCAAAGAGGCTGCCCTAAGGGATAATATTGAACAACTAACATGCGGAGATTTTTCAGCCCAGTTCAAGGAAGCGGCCGCCGCTCACTTATTTGAAAAGGGGACCGTGTGTGATACTATTCTCCAGGAGATTTAAAAATTCTAAAAAACCTTTCCAACAATTAGAGGCTAAACACATAAAAAATAATTTCAAAACCATAGAATCCTCCTCAAGGGATATGTGCGTAGTTTATGACATCTGATAATATACATTATATTATTCCGGCGCGAAAAGGCTCGAAGGGACTCCCTTTCAAGAATAGAAAGCTTCTTCCGTATACTTTAGACACGTTGCCTTCGTCTGTTTTTAATCGTCTCACCATCACAACGGACGATGAAGTAATTTTAAAGGAGTGTGCCCACAGAAACCTTAATTATATAGTTCGCCCCTCTTCCTTGAGCGGGGATACTGTTTCCCCTAAAGCTGTAATGGTCCATTGCGTTGAGTCTCTTGCGATAAACCCTGACGATATCGTAGTTTTGCTTTATCTTACTTACCCTCAGCGCTCGTGGGCTATGATTGAATCGATTCAAAAAGTCTTTATTGATAACAATTTAAAATCCTTGCTTTGCAAAAAGCAGCCAGACACCCACCCTTATTTATGCTTTTACGATAATGAAGCCGGATCACCTTCGCAAATCATTTCCCACGATTTATACAGGAGACAGGACTACCCTCCTTGTTTTGAACTTTCTTTTTATGCCTGCATGTTTAAAGCTCGTGAACTGCCTTCATTAGGCAATAATATGTTTAATGAGGATACATTCTTTTTCCCATTGGAAGATCATTTGGATATTGACACTATTGAAGATTTTTTTAAATTTAAAGAAGCAAATGAGTTTCGTAAAAATAATAGCTGAAATTGGAATTAATCATAACGGTTCTTTAGATACTGCTTTAAAATTAATTTACAAAGCGTCTGAGGCCAGGGTTGATGCTGTTA
>TARA_R110000851_G_scaffold333485_1_pt1 | contig 48593 bp, 49 predicted proteins | sample TARA_R110000851 | Tara Oceans TARA_R110000851 (sample SAMEA4397627) | marine metagenome | biome: Polar Biome; feature: [DCM] deep chlorophyll maximum layer (ENVO:01000326); material: water (ENVO:00002006), including particulate matter (ENVO:01000060) such as... | depth 17 m
ACCGTGTTTGATGAGTGCCTATCCCCCTTTTATGGGGTAGAGCCAAAAAAAGCCAGCTTTTAAGGCTGGCGATTTTCTAAGTTATTGATAAATAACAGAATGATGGTGGAGTCGGGGGGAATTGAACCCCCGTCCGCGGGACCTCCGCAGGCAGTTCTACATGCTTAGTCAACCCATTTTAAAATTTTAACCTCGGATCATGCCGGCTGACGGGCCCTTCCTTGGCGAGTCACTAAGATTTAAGCATTAACTTCGTAACCCAGCTAATGCCGATTCCTTGTATATGACGCTGCTGTAGGTTTCCCTACCTAGTCCAAGAACAAACTAGTGCAGCGGCTCACCGCTTAAGCGGCCAGAGCGAAACGCTCGTCGTTGGCGTTTATATTTTTTCCAGTGGATTTACGAGCGAACTGGTGCTCGGCATGCCCTACGCTGTTTTGCGACCCACGTCGAAGCCAGATCGACCCCTTAGTGGAAAAACGATTGTAACGTATTACAGTGGGTTAGAGGTGCAATACCGTAAAAAGTTCCGGTGGGCGGCGTAATTAAGCAACCCGCTGCAGCAGCGCTTGCACGGCAGGCCAGATATCATGCGCCGAATCCACCACCGCATCAGCGTTCCAGCGCGGAATATCGTTGACCTGGCAATAGCCATACGCCGCGGCAATCGTAGGCATGCCAGCCGCCTTACCCGCCACAATGTCGCGTTCATCGTCGCCTATATAAATGCAGTCTTCAGGCTCGAACCCCGTTTTTTCCGCTGCATAAAGCAACGGCGCCGGGTGCGGCTTGGCATGGCCGGCGGTATCGCCCCCTACGGTGATTGCGCAATCGGTCTCAAGTTGCAAATGACGCACAATGGGCACGGCCAGGTACTCAACCTTATTGGTTACGATACCCCATTGAAAACCTTCGGCTTTCAGCGTCTCAAGAAGTTCGTCAATACCGGGGAAAAGCTGCGTGAGCGAGGTCATTTGTTTCTCGTACTCGCTCAGAAAGCGCAGGCGGTGCTCTTCGTACTCGGGTTGTTCTGGTTCCAGGCCCAGGCTGGCCTTCAAAAGCCCACGCGCGCCTTGCGACGCCATGGGGCGCAAGGTTTCGTAGGGCAGGGGCTCAAGCCCCCGCTGTGACCGCATCAGGTTGGCCGTGGCGGCCAGGTCGGGCGCTGTGTCGGCCAGGGTACCGTCAAAATCAAACAGAATCAGTTTTTGCATTACAGGACTTTGCGTGTTGCCATCAGGTAGTTCACCGATGTGTCGCGTGACAGCTTGTAGATATCGGTCATGGGGTTGTATTCCATGCCCGCCATTTTTTCAACTTCCAGGCCGGCCAGGCGTGCTGCCTGGGCCAATTCGCTGGGTTTGACGAAGTTTTCATAGCTGTGCGTGCCGCGAGGCAATAAACGCAACACGTATTCAGCACCCACAATCGCGAACAGAAATGACTTCGGATTGCGGTTCAAGGTTGAGAAAAATGCCCAACCGCCTGGTTTCAGCATTTGACCGCAGGCGTGCACAATGGCGGCCGGATCGGGTACGTGTTCCAGCATTTCCATGCAGGTCACCACATCGAACTGGCCGGTGTGTTCATTGGCGAAGTCCTCGGCGCTGATTTCTTCGTAATTCACCTTTACGCCCGACTCCAGGCTATGAAGCCTGGCAACGGTAAGTGATTTCTTGGCCAGATCGATCCCGGTGACTTCGGCGCCACTGGTGGCCATGCTTTCGGCCAGGATCCCACCGCCGCAACCCACGTCGACAATGTGTTTGCCCTGCAATGAGCCGACGGTTTCGCGGATCCAATCCAGCCGTAGCGGGTTGATGGCATGCAGCGGTTTGAATTCACTTTCCGGATCCCACCAGCGTGATGCCAGCGCGCTGAATTTCTCCAACTCGGCAGGATCGACATTATTCGTTGTGGTATTGGATGAGGAAGAGTTACTGGTGGCAGTGGTTTGTGTCATGGTGCGGCCCAAAAAACAAAAGGGGTGCCTGAAGGCACCCCTCGATTGTAGCGCTATACGCACAAATTACATGCGTGTACCTACAATTTCGATCTCTACGCGGCGGTTTTGTGCACGACCTTCGCGAGTAGCATTGCTGGCGATAGGATCGGCTTCGCCTTTACCTTCGGTATAGATACGGTTGGCAGCAATACCTTTGCTAACCAAGTATTCTTTTACCGCATTGGCACGACGCTGAGACAAGCCCAGGTTGTACTGTTCGGTACCGATGGAGTCGGTGTAGCCAACAGCGATAACGGTTTCAAGATTCAAGTTTTGTGCCTGGGCAGCAACTTGATCCAGAACCTGACGACCGGCAGGCTTCAGTGTGGACTTGTCGAAGTCGAAGAAGGTGTCTGCATTCAGAACAACTTTCGTTGCCTGGGGAGCTTGGACAGGTTCTTGCTGAGCAACAGGTACACCGTCACAGCCGGGCAGGCCTGTAGCGGGTGTCCAGAAGCTATCGCGCCAGCACAGTTCATTGGTGCCGTTCATAACGGGGCCACCAGAAGAATTACGCCAGTTGTCGATGGTTTGCGCAGAAACTGCACCGGAAGCCGAAAAGGCGGCAATAGCAAGGGCTAGTGCGAATTTGGAGGGTTTATTCATGTTTCTCCTCGTTTGAGCTTAATGCTGGTAAGTGACCGCAGCGAACCTCCGCCGCATATAAAAAAACGTAACCAGTATAGCAATGCAATGGTTTGGTTCAAAGAATTGCACTGGATTTTCATGCTTTGTTAGGCCGAATCTTACGGCATTTTCGTGTTGTTCGTTACCCCTATATGGGCATGACGTGTCCAGTTGTGCGTAATTCTACCTCAAGTTGCGTCATATTGTTGGTTTTAGGCAACGGCAAGGGTAATATTGGAAGGTGCTAGAATTTGCCATTCGCCCAAAGTGGGTCAGCCAACCTAATTTTCTTTCAAGAACTGAAACTATATGGATTCCTTCGCCAAGGAGACACTTCCTATTTCGCTGGAAGAGGAGATGCGTCGCAGCTATCTTGATTACGCAATGAGCGTAATTGTAGGGCGCGCGCTACCGGATGTTCGCGACGGCTTGAAACCGGTTCATCGTCGTGTGCTGTTTGCCATGCATGAGCTCAACAACGATTGGAACCGGGCGTACAAGAAGTCTGCGCGTATTGTGGGTGACGTCATCGGTAAATATCACCCGCACGGTGATTCGGCTGTGTACGACACCATCGTTCGCATGGCACAGAACTTCTCTTTGCGCTATCCGCTTGTCGACGGGCAGGGCAATTTCGGCTCGGTTGATGGTGACAGCGCTGCCGCCATGCGGTACACCGAAATTCGTCTGGCGAAGATTGCGCACGAGTTGCTGGCCGATATAGATCAGGAAACGGTGGATTTTGGCCCCAACTACGATGGCAGCGAACAAGAGCCTTTACTGCTGCCTTCGCGTTTGCCGAACCTGCTGGTTAATGGCAGTGCCGGTATTGCCGTTGGCATGGCAACCAATATTCCGCCACATAATTTGTCGGAAGTGGTGGAAGGATGCCTGTACTGCTTGCGTAATCCCGAGTGCACGGTTGATGAACTTATCGAGCTGATTCCGGCGCCCGACTTTCCCACGGGCGGCATCATCTATGGCGTGTCGGGTGTGCGTGAAGGGTATCGCACCGGTCGCGGTCGCGTCATTATGCGCGCCAAGACACATTTTGAAGACCTTGAAAAAGGCAACCGGCAAGCCATTATTGTCGATGCGATTCCGTATCAGGTGAACAAGAAAACGTTGCAGGAACGCATTGCGGAACTGGTCAACGAAAAGAAAATCGAAGGTATCTCCGATATTCGCGACGAGTCCGACAAAGACGGCATGCGTCTTGTCATCGAGCTCAAGCGCGGCGAAGTGCCCGAAGTGGTGCTGAACAATCTCTACAAGCACACGCAGTTGCAGGACACCTTCGGCATGAATTTCGTGGCGTTGGTCGACGGCCAGCCCCGCTTGCTGAATCTGAAGCAGATTGTTGAGTACTTCCTGTCGCATCGCCGGGAAGTGGTAACGCGCCGCACGGTCTATCAGTTGCGCAAAGCGCGCGAACGCGGCCATGTTCTGGAAGGCCTGGCCGTTGCGCTGGCCAATATCGATGATTTCATCGCCATTATCAAGGCGGCGCCCACGCCGCCGGTTGCGCGTCAGGAATTGATTTCGCGGTCCTGGGATTCGTCTTTGGTGCGCGAAATGCTCCAGCGTGCCGACGACGGCAATACGCCGGGTGGCCGTGCTGCATATCGTCCCGACTCTTTGCCTGAAGGCTTTGGCCTGCAGGAAGACGGCTTGTATCGTCTTAGCGATACACAGGCGCAGGAAATTCTGAACATGCGCCTGCAGCGTCTTACAGGGCTTGAGCAAGACAAGATCGTCAATGAATACAAAGACATCATGGACACGATCACCGATCTGCTGGATATTCTGGCGCGTCCTGAGCGAATCACGACCATTATTGCCGACGAACTGGCGGCGATTAAGACCGAGTTCTCGACCGGTACAAAAGACACCCGCTTGTCTGAAATTGAACACAACGCAACGGAGCTGGATACCGAAGACCTGATCACACCCATGGATATGGTGGTGACCTTGTCGCAGACGGGCTACATAAAGAGCCAGCCGTTATCGGAGTATCGCGCGCAAAAGCGTGGCGGGCGTGGCAAACAGGCCACCACGATGAAAGAAAATGATTTCGTCGACCAGCTCTTCATTGCCAATACGCACGACTACCTCTTGTGTTTCTCGGATCACGGCCGGGTTTACTGGTTGAAGGTTTGGGAAGTGCCGCAAGGTTCACGAAACTCGCGTGGCCGACCCATTGTGAATATGTTCCCGCTTGTAGACGGCGAGAAAATCACGGTGGTGCTGTCTGTCAAAGAATTCAGTGAAGACCATTTCGTGTTCATGGCAACATCGCGCGGTACGGTCAAGAAAACCCCGTTGTCCGACTTCTCCAACCCGCGCAAGGCCGGCATTATTGCGGTGGGTCTTGATGAAGGCGACTACCTGATCGGTGCCGAACTAACCGATGGCAAGTACGACATCATGTTGTTCTCCGACGCCGGCAAGGCAGTGCGTTTCAATGAAAACGACGTTCGCCCGATGGGCCGCACGGCACGAGGTGTGCGCGGCATGATGCTCGAAGAGGGGCAAACCGTTATTTCCATGCTGGTGTCGAACGACGAATCGCTAAGCGTTCTGACCGCCACCGAAAATGGTTATGGCAAACGTACGCCTATTACTGAATATACCCGTCATGGGCGCGGTACCAAGGGCATGATCGCCATCCAGGCCAGCACACGCAATGGCAAGATGGTTAGCGCGGTGCTGGTGCATGCCAGTGATGAAATCATGCTCATTACGAACTCGGGCGTGCTGATTCGCACACGTGTCTCGGAAATTCGTGAAATGGGTCGCGCCACGCAGGGTGTCACCTTGATCAACGTTGACGAGAACAGTTATTTGTCGGGTGTGCGTCGTATTGTTGAAAGTGACGTCGACGATGTCGAGCTGCTGGACGATGGCCAGGCGAGCCCGGGCGGCGATGCCGATATCGCGGATGCCACCGGTGCTGCTGCCGATGGTGAAGATCAAAGTCATGACGACGCCTCGGGCCCCGATGCCGGCGAACCGGATTCGGAGGACAGCTAATGCGCCCCTGGAATTTTTCCGCCGGCCCTTCCGCGTTGCCGTTGCCGGTGCTCGAGCAGGCTGCGCAGGAAATGGTCGATTGGCATGGCGGTGGCTTGTCGGTCATGGAGATGAGCCATCGCGGCAAGCATTTTCTTCAGATCATCAATGAGGCACACGACGATTTGCGCGAGCTGTTGTCTGTGCCCGATGACTTTGAAATCCTGTTCATGCAAGGGGGCGCGACAGCCGAAAATGCAATCATTCCGTTGAACCTGATGGGTCGCCAGGGTTTGGGAAAAGCCGACTATGTTTTATCGGGAATCTGGTCGGAAAAGTCTTGCAAAGAGGCTCGGCGCTATGGCGACGTGGCGGTGGCGGGGAGCAGTGGTTGCGCCTCTGTCATCAACGGGCATTCACAGGCGGCCTTCACTTGGTTCCCTGAGCCGGCGCAATGGCAGCTGCGTGACGATGCCGCCTACGTGCATCTGTGCAGTAATGAAACCATTGGGGGCGTTGAGTTCGTTCATTGGCCTGATCTGGCTGCGCTGGGGGCCAAAGGCGTGCCGCTGGTCGTGGATGCTTCGTCGCACATTTTGTCGCGCCCGATTGATTTTTCCAATGTTGGCCTGGTGTATGCCGGTGCACAGAAAAATGCCGGGCCGGCCGGGGTCACGCTGGTCATCATTCATAAAGATTTGATCGGCCACGCGTTGCCGCATTGTCCTTCGGCTTTCGATTACATCAATGTGGCAGCATCCGGCTCAATGTTCAATACGCCGCCGACCTACGCGATTTATGTGATGGGTCTTGTCTTCAAGTGGCTCAAGCAGCAGGGCGGGGTGGGTGCTGTCGAAAGGGTGAATATTCAGAAGGCCGATACGTTGTATCAATATATCGACGCTTCGCCTTTCTACGAAAACCGGGTTCAGACCAGTGTGCGTTCTCGCATGAATGTACCGTTTTTCCTGGCCGATGAGTCTTTGAATGCAACGTTCCTGGCTGAATCGGAGCAAGCAGGCCTGTTTCAGTTGAAAGGGCACAAGAGTGTTGGCGGAATGCGCGCCTCTATCTACAATGCCGTGCCGCTTGAGGGTGTGCAGGCGTTGGTGGGCTTCATGAAAGAATTTGAACGTCGCCACGGATAACAAAGTTTGCCATGGATAAAGAGTTACAGGCCAGTTTGACGCCGTTGCGCGAAGCAATTGACGCGATCGACAACGAGATTTTGTCTTTGTTGAATCAGCGTGCCCGTACGGCACAGGAAGTTGGAAAAGTGAAAGCGGCTTTCGACGCCGCCGGTCCGGTATTGAAACCAGAGCGTGAGGCCAGCCTTATCCGACATTTGCAAAAACTGAACCAGGGCCCGAGTACGGACGAGGGTATTGAGTCGGTTTGGCGCGAGATCATCTCTGTATGCCGTGGTCTTGAGCGAACATTGGTTGTGGCTTATTTGGGCCCGCAAGGCTCGTTTTCCGAGCAGGCTGCTTTAGAGCAGTTCGGTCACTCCATTCAGAGAAAGCCGTGTGCCAACTTCGATGAGGTTTTTCGGGCTGTGGAGTCGGGCCAGGCGGATATCGGCATGGTGCCCGTTGAGAACTCAACGGAAGGTGCCGTTAGCCGGACCCTGGATTTGCTGTTGAGCTCGTCGTTGAAGGTGATGGGTGAGCGCTCCCTGAGCATACAACATTGCCTCATGACGCAGTCGGGTGCAATGGAGGGTATTGCCTCGGTCATGGCGCATCCGCAGGCGTTGGCGCAATGCCAGGGCTGGCTGGGTCGACACTACCCGCAGTTGGCTCGCGATGCGGCATCCAGTAATGCCGAGGCGGCGCGTGTGGCCGCAGAAGATGCTTCCGTTGCCGCCATTGCCGGCGCGGCTGCGGCTCAAGCCTGGAATTTGAAGGTTGTGGCGTCGGGCATCCAAGACGATCCGCATAATCGCACTCGTTTCCTGATGGTAGGTACCGACGACGTCGCTCCCTCCGGTCACGACAAAACAAGCCTGATTCTGGCGGTACCCAACCGTGCCGGCGCAGTTTATGAAATGTTGGAACCCATGGCTCGTAATGGCGTGTCGATGACGCGCCTGGAATCCCGGCCGGCGCGTACAGGTCAGTGGGAATATTATTTTTATGTCGACGTTTTGGGTCATCAAAGCGAATCCGCCGTTAAGGCAACGCTGGCCGATTTGAAAAAGCGTGCTGCCTTTTTCAAGGTGCTGGGTTCCTACCCCGTGCAATAACGGGGCACATTGCATGTCAAACTTTCCGTCTTCCTCGTCTATCGATACGCTGGCGATTGTGGGTGTGGGCCTGATCGGTGGTTCGTTTGCCGCGGCCCTGCGCAAAGCCGGGCGCGTGAAGCGCGTACTGGGAGTGGGACGGCGGCCGGGACCATTGGTTCAAGCCAAACAACTGGGGTTAATCGACGAGGCCGTTTCGCTTGAAGAGGCCGCTTGCGAGGCCGACCTTATTTTGCTGGCCTCTCCGGTTGGTGCCATGCCGGCTTTATTTCGAGGTCTGGCGCCGCATTTGAAAGCATCTGCGCTGGTAACAGATGCGGGGAGTACCAAGGCTGATGTTGTGAAAGCGGCCTACGAAGCGCTGGGAGATCGGGTCGGGCAGTTCATACCGGGTCATCCGATTGCCGGTGCAGAGAAAACGGGGCCTGAGTCGGCGGATGCCGGCCTCTACGAGGGGCGGCATGTAGTACTGACTCCCTTGCCGGAGAACTCAGCGGCCATGCGTCAGCAATTGATTCTGCTATGGGAAGCCGTGGGGGCACGAATTGTGCTGATGGACCCTCACAGTCACGATCGGGCCTTGGCCTCGGTAAGCCATTTGCCGCATTTCCTGGCCTCTGTGTTCATGGAGCAAGTGGCGGCCTGCACCGATGCCGATTTGCGCCTGGGCCTGGCGGGCACCGGCTTTCGGGATTTCACCCGTGTGGCTGCCGGGTCGGCCGAAATGTGGCGGGATATTTTCATGGCCAACCGTGAAGCGGTATTGCGTGAACTGGGTGATTTTCGTGCAACGCTTGATGAGGCCGAATCCGCCTTGCGCGATGAAGATGCGCAGAAACTATACGACATGCTTGAGCGCGCGGCATTGGCGCGACGTTTTTGGGGTAGCAGGAGCGGTTTGCTATGAGTTCTGTTGATACCAAAGCGATGCTGGATCGTCTGGTGTTGTCACCCTGCACTGAAGCGTCAGGGCAAATGACGTTGCCGGGGTCCAAAAGTATTTCCAACCGCGTGCTTTTGCTTGCCGCTTTGGCACAGGGTCAAACACGCATCCACGGTCTGCTCGACTCGGACGACACAAGGGTGATGCTGGCATCCCTGGAAACGCTGGGCCTTCCCCTCAAGCGGGTGTCAGATACGGAAGTGTGGGTAACCGGCCAGGCTGTTTTTAAAAATCGGCAGGCAGATTTGTTTCTGGGCAATGCGGGTACAGCGTTTCGGCCACTGACGGCGGCGCTGGCCCTGATGGGAGGCAATTTTCGCTTGTCGGGTGTGCCGCGCATGCACGAGCGGCCCATTGGTGACCTGGTTGACGCATTACGGCAACTGGGCGCCGATATTCAATATGAGTCCGCACAGGGTTATCCCCCGCTGAAAATCGCGCCTGCGGCCACAACCGAGATTTCGCTGACACGAGTCAAAGGGTCTGTTTCCAGTCAGTTTCTGACGGCGTTGCTTATGGCGGCGCCGCTGGCAACTGCCCGGTTGGGCCGACCGCTTGTCATTGAAGTTGAAGGCGAATTGATTTCAAAGCCTTATATTCTGATCACGCTGAATCTAATGGCGCGTTTTGGTGTCCGGGTCGAGCGTGAGGGTTGGTCCCGTTTTACAGTGCCGGCCGAGTCGCGCTATGTGTCACCGGGAGATATTACGGTCGAGGGCGATGCGTCATCGGCTTCCTATTTCATGGCGCTGGGGGCCATTGGTGGTGGGCCGGTTACGGTTCACGGCGTCGGCGCCGACAGTATCCAGGGAGACATCAGTTTTGCGCAGACACTTGAGCAAATGGGGGCGCAGATAGAGTGGGAAGCCCATTCCGTTACTGTTTCCGGGCCGCGCGTTGCCCGGGGCGGGCGGCTGCGTGCTTTCGATCAGGATTTCAACCTTATTCCCGATGCGGCGATGACGGCCGCTGCGCTGGCCTTGTATGCCGATGGCCCTTGTCGCTTGAGTAATATCGGCAGTTGGCGGGTGAAGGAAACCGACCGGATTCACGCCATGCACACCGAACTGGTCAAGCTGGGGGCACTCGTTGAGTCGGGCCCCGATTGGCTGAAAATAACGCCGCCGGCAACCCCGGGGTATTGGCGTTCTGCCGAGATTGCAACTTACGATGATCATCGCATGGCCATGTGTTTTTCGCTGGCGGCATTTGGCCCGGTCCCGGTTACGATTCTCGATCCGTCCTGCGTCAGAAAAACCTTTCCCGATTATTTCAACGTATACAGCGCACTGGTGAAATGACCCTCAATATGCAAAATGTTCCTGTCATCGCGATTGACGGGCCAACCGCGTCCGGCAAAGGTACAGTGGCGCAGCGCGTGGCGCAGCGACTTGGATGGGTCGTGCTTGATAGCGGCGCCTTGTATCGCCTGACGGCACTGGCCTGCCTGCGCAAGGGGGTATCCGACAGCAATGAGGCCGAAGTGGCAGGCATTGCCGCCGGTTTGAGTGTGCAGTTTGACGACGGCCTGATCCTGCTTGATGGCGAAGATGTAACAGCGGCCATTCGCGAGGAGGCGGTGGGTGTGCTTGCATCGCGTATCGCCGCATTTGGCTTGGTTCGGCAGGCCTTGCTTGAGCGCCAGCGTGCTTTTAGGCAAGCGCCTGGCCTGGTGGCCGATGGCCGGGACATGGGAACTGTTGTGTTTCCAGATGCGCCATTGAAGATTTTCCTGGTGGCCGATGTTGCCGCGCGTGCTGAAAGGCGCTGTAAGCAGTTGAAGGACAAGGGGTTTTCTGCTAACCTAGCGAGCTTGATGGAAGATCTTCAGGCGCGCGATGAGCGCGACCGTACCCGCAGCAATGCGCCTTTGGTACCAGCACCTGATGCCGTCACCATCGATTCTTCAAATTTAACCATTGAAGAAACCGTGAATGCAGTACTCGACCACTGGTCGAAAATAGGGGCTTGAATTTAGCTGAAAGCCGCGTTATTCCAACGTGTTCAGTTGTTCAGGCAATGTTTAACTCCACTGGGGCAATGGTTGCCTTGGTGTGTTTTTACCGGCCATATTGGCCTATGGATTGAATTTAATGTCCTCAACTTTAACCCCTGAAGCCGCTGTTGGCGGTGAAAGCTTTGCCGATCTTTTTGCTGAAAGTCTGAAAACCCAAGACATGAAATCTGGCGAAGTTATTTCGGCAGAAGTCCTTCGTGTTGATCACAAATTTGTTGTTGTTAACGCCGGCCTGAAATCGGAAGCATTGGTTCCGCTTGAAGAGTTCCTGAATGATCAGGGCGAGCTGGAAGTCAAGGAAGGTGATTTTGTTTCGGTTGCGATTGATTCGCTCGAAAATGGCTACGGCGACACCATTCTGTCGCGTGACCGCGCCAAGCGCTTGTCGGCCTGGCTGTCGCTCGAGCAGGCGCTGGAATCCGGCGAACTGGTTAGCGGCACGATTACCGGCAAAGTCAAGGGTGGTCTGACCGTAATGACGAACGGTATCCGTGCGTTCCTGCCCGGCTCACTGGTCGACATGCGGCCTGTTAAAGACACCACGCCCTACGAGGGCAAAACGCTTGATTTCAAAGTTATCAAGCTTGATCGTAAGCGTAACAACGTTGTGCTGTCGCGCCGTGCGGTGCTTGAGGCAAGCATGGGCGAAGAGCGCGAGAAGCTGCTCGAAACATTGCACGAAGGTGCGGTTGTTAAAGGTATCGTCAAGAACATCACCGATTACGGTGCGTTTATCGACCTGGGTGGTATCGACGGTCTTCTGCACATTACCGACATGGCATGGCGTCGTGTGCGTCATCCTTCCGAAGTCCTGTCCGTTGGCCAGGAAGTGGAAGCCAAAGTACTCAAGTTCGATCAGGAAAAGAGCCGTGTTTCACTGGGCGTGAAGCAACTGGGCGAAGATCCCTGGATCGGCCTGGCACGTCGCTACCCGCAAGGTACGCGTCTGTTCGGTAAAGTCACCAACCTTACCGACTACGGTTCATTTGTCGAGGTTGAAGACGGTATCGAAGGCCTGGTGCACGTATCGGAAATGGATTGGACCAACAAGAACGTTGACCCACGTAAAGTCGTCACCTTGGGTGAGGAAGTGGAAGTCATGGTTCTGGAAATCGACGAAGACCGTCGTCGCATTTCGTTGGGTATGAAACAGTGCCGTCAAAACCCATGGGAAGAGTTCGCGATGAACTTCAAGCGTGGCGACAAGGTTAGCGGCGCAATCAAATCCATTACCGATTTTGGTGTTTTCGTTGGCTTGCCCGGCGGTATCGACGGTCTGGTTCATTTGTCCGACCTGTCCTGGTCCGATACGGGTGAAGAAGCCGTTCGCAACTTCAAGAAAGGCGACGAAATCGAAGCTGTCGTCCTGGGTATTGACACCGAGAAAGAGCGTATCTCTCTGGGTATCAAGCAGCTTGAGGGTGACCCCTTCAACAACTTCGTTGGTACTCACGACAAGGGTGCGGTCGTTCCTGGCGTGATCAAGTCGGTTGAAGCCAAGGGTGCTGTAGTGAACCTGTCGCTCGACGTCGACGGTTACCTGCGTGCTTCTGAAATCTCCAGCGGACGTGTCGAAGACGCCACAACGGTGCTTAAAGAAGGCGCTAGCATCGAGACCATGATCATCAATGTTGATCGCAAGGCGCGTTCCATTCAGTTGTCCATCAAGGCTCGCGATAACGCCGAAACTGCAGAAACGTTGCAGCGCATGACTGAAGCAAGCGCCTCGTCCGGTACAACCAACCTGGGTGCATTGCTGAAAGCCAAGCTCGACCAGCAACGCGACGACGGTTAATTGGTGTGACTAAGTCAGAACTGATCGCTTTATTGGCCACCCGGTATCCGCAACTTGCGTTGCGTGATACCGACCTGGCTGTGAAAACGGTGCTTGAAGCAATGACTCAGGCATTGGCAGACGGCCAGCGGATTGAAATTCGTGGCTTCGGTAGTTTTTCTCTTTCGAAGCGGGCGCCCCGGGTGGGGCGCAATCCAAAATCAGGAGAGAAAGTCATGGTGCCGGGTAAGCAGGTTCCGCATTTTAAAGCCGGTAAAGAACTGCGTGAGCGGGTCGATGCGGCATTTGAGCAGGAGCAGGCCGGAAACAAGGCAGAGAAAGCTGAACTTTTTCCAACGTCGTACGACTCAAAAATTGCCCATGGTTAGCTAACGCACGCCAAAGCAAATTGCAGTCATGAAAAAACCGGAATCCTTAAAGATTCCGGTTTTTTCATTTCAGGGGTGTTCGGACGGCTTTCAGCGATAAATTCCCTTTACAATTGTCCTCATTGAAATATTTGCGGAGGCATTGTCATGCGCTATATCGTATGGGCATTGCGACTGATTATCTTTGTCGTTGTTTTATTGTTTGCCCTGAAGAACACGAGACCGGTTGACGTCGGTTTCTACGGTGATTATGTCGCTTCGGGTATACCGCTTATTGTCGTCATGCTGGTGGCCTTCGTTGCAGGCATTGCATTTGCGCTGCTTGCCATCGTGCCGGCCAGTTTGCGGCGCAGGCGCGAGTTGAAGAAAACACAACGTGAAGTGCAGCGCTTGCAGGACAACCTTGCAACGCGCGAAGTCCAGGGCCGGGAAGATATTGAGCCGGTGGTGCCACTGGCGCCGCTTTAGTCGCTGTTTGCCTGAGTTCTTCCAATATACAAGGCTTGATACATGGATTTTGAACCGTGGTGGCTGATTGCCGTTCCCGTTCTGTTTGGTCTGGGCTGGATTGCGGCACGCGTCGATATTCGGCAAATGCTCTCTGAAACCCGCAGTTTGCCCAACTCTTATTTCAAGGGGTTGAACTTTATCCTCAACGAGGAGCCCGATCGCGCCATTGACGCGTTCGTGGAGGTTGCGAAACTCGATCCTGAAACGACGGAATTGCATTTTGCGCTGGGCAGCCTGTTCCGGCGTCGTGGCGAGGTTGAGCGGGCGATTCGGGTACATCAAAGCTTATTGTCGCGAGCCGACCTGCCACAGGCTGAACGCGAGCAGGCGTTGCATGAAATAGCGCACGATTATCTGAAAGCCGGCATGCTCGACCGTGCGGAAGAGGCCTTTTTGCAGGTGGAACACACGCGTTTCTCGGTGTCGGCTGTGCGGGCCTTGATTCGTATCTATGAGTCCGAGCACGATTGGCCACGCGCAATTGAAGCGGTGAAGCGTTTGCAGGGGCTGGTCGATGAGCCTGTGCCGCAGTTAGTGCATTATCAGTGTGAGCAGGCATTGAATGCGTTGTTGCAAAAGCCGCCCGCCATCGAGGCCGCAGAATCTGCGCTGGATGCGGCAGAAAACGCGGCAAAAGCCATGAAAGAGCAATTGAAGGGCGCTGCCTATCGGGCCCGAATTGCCATTCTGCGAGCTGCTTTGTGCCGTGCTGAAGGTGAGTTAAAGCAAGAGCGGATTTATCTGGAGTCGGTGTTTTCCGATGCGCCCGATTATGCCGGTCTGGTTGCAACGGATCTTCTGGAAAATTACCGTCAGTCGGGTCAGGCTGATCAGGGCCTTGCGGTATTGAAGTCGCATTACGCCCGGTATCCGTCGCTTGACCTGTTCAATCTTGTTTTTCGCGAGTTGCGCAGCCTGCAAGGCTATGGTCCGGCATGGGCTTTTGCGCGGGAAGCACTGCGTTCGAAGCCCTCGCTGCTGGGGCTGGATCGTTTGCTTGAGGCGGAATTGGCGGTGGATAATCGGGCACAGGCTGATTCTTCAGGTGCGCCTGCAGTTAACGAAGCTGATCTTAGCCTTTTACGTAGTCTGATTCACAAACACAGTGAGCGGTTGGATCGCTATGCCTGCAGCCAATGCGGCTTCGAGGCGCGCAATTATTATTGGCAATGTCCTGGTTGCAATGCATGGGAAACGTATCCCCCCCGGCGTCTGGAGGAAATACGATGACAGCTTTTCCTCAGGAGAAGGTAGCCCGGGCACGTGTGTTGGTGGTGGGCGATATCATGCTTGACCGCTATTGGTTTGGCGAGGTGGAGCGTATTTCGCCAGAAGCACCGGTGCCGGTTGTGCGCGTCGCTCGTCGCGAAAACCGTTTGGGCGGGGCAGCCAACGTGGCGCGTAATATTTCCGCCCTGGGCGGGAATACGACGTTGATCGGCGTGGTGGGTGACGATGAAGCCGGTGTTGAAGTTGAGCATCTGGCGGCGCAAGACAATATCGCAACCCGTTTGGTGACTGATCCGGTATTGCATACGACGCTGAAGATGCGGGTGCTCGGCAGGCAACAGCAAATGTTGCGTATCGATTTCGAAGAGTATCCGGGGCAGGCCAGTCTGGACCAGATACAAACCTTGTTTGCTGCACAACTGCCGCATCACGACGTTGTTGTTTTGTCGGACTATGCCAAAGGCACGCTTGCGCACGTTGACGTCTTGATTGAAATGGCCCGGGCGGCGAACAGGCCGGTATTGGTTGACCCCAAGGGGCATGATTACCAGCGCTATAAAGGGGCAAGCATTATCACACCGAACCGGCAGGAAATGCGCGAGGCAGTGGGGTATTGGTCGTCGGAGGCCGATCTTGAAATGCGGGCTCAGGCCTTGCGACATAAGTTGGCGCTTGAGGCCTTATTGGTTACACGGTCTGAGCAAGGCATGACTTTGTTTCTTGACGATTTACGGTTTCATGTCGATGCGGCTGCCCAAGAGGTGTTCGACGTGTCCGGCGCGGGCGATACGGTTTTGGCCACACTGGCGCTGATGCGTGCGGCGGGCTTGTCATGGGAAGACGCCGTGGCGTGGGCGAATCGCGCCGGTGGCATTGCTGTGGGTAAACTGGGCACATCGGTGGTAACAGTAGGAGAGCTAGGATGATTGTGGTTACCGGGGGGGCCGGCTTCATCGGCAGTAATATCGTAAAGGGCCTGAATGCAAGGGGCATGAGCGACATTCTGGTTGTCGATGACCTGACGGACGGCGATAAGTTCATTAATCTGGTGAACCTGAATATTGCCGATTATCTGCATAAGGATGTGTTTCGCGAGCGCCTTCTGAAGGGGCAGTTATCGGGTGTGGAAGCGGTGTTTCATCAGGGCGCCTGTTCCGATACCACCGAGCGTAATGGCCAATACATGATGGACAACAACTATCGTGTCACGCTTGAGTTGTTCGAATGGTGTCAACAGGCGAAAGTGCCGTTTATCTATGCGTCGTCGGCGGCGGTTTATGGTGCAGGTCCCAGTTATGTTGAGGATATTCAGTATGAGTCGCCATTGAATGTATATGGTTATTCGAAGTTTTTGTTTGATCAGGTTTTGCGCCGTCGCTTGAATACGTTGTCGGCGCCGGTCGCCGGTTTGCGGTATTTCAATGTGTACGGCCCGAATGAACAGCACAAGGGTCGCATGTCTTCGGTTGCTTTCCATAATGCCAATCAGTATCGCGAAGAGAGTCATGTGCGGTTATTTGGCGGTTGGGACGGCTACCCCGACGGGGGGCAGCAACGCGACTTCATTTATGTCGACGATGCCGTTGAAGTGAATTTGTATTTCCTCGAGCATCCGGAGGTCTCCGGTGTCTTTAACTGCGGAACAGGCAGGGCTCAGCCTTTCAACGATGTCGCCTGCGCCGTTGTCAATGCCCTGCGCATGGCTGAAGGCGAGTCGGAACTGTCATTGCAGGAACTGGTTGATCAGCAGCTTATTCACTACATTGATTTTCCGGAAGACCTGAAAGGGCGTTATCAAAGCCACACTCAGGCCGATTTAACGCAATTGCGAAAAGCAGGGTACGATAAGCCTTTTCATGATGTGTATACCGGCGTAACCAAATATATTCAGCACCTGCTGGAACAGGGGCGCCTGTAAACGCTTCTGTTGTTTGTTGTGCCGGTGCGTAGCTTTACGCATGGATAAACCACAGACCTGCCCATAGCGGCTGTCAGCGCGTTAACGCAAGATCAAGCATCGGGGATGTCCCCCGGTGTTTTTTCTTTTCAGGAGCGCTTTCATGAATCCTTTTACAGATCCAACGGTAGCCACACCTTCAAACACAGTCTGGCAGGATCCGCCGTCTTCGCCAGGTTGGGTCAAGCAGTTGTCCCGCTCTTGTCTGTGTCTTGCATTGCTTGGCACCGTTTACGCCAATACGGCGCATGCGGTCGACGTGAATGCCGCCACGCTGGCACAGCTTGAAACGGTGAAAGGCATTGGCCCCAAAACTGCCGGCATCATTATCCAGGAACGTGTCCGGGGCGGGCGCTATGAGTCGTTTGAGGATCTGTCTGACCGCGTAAGGGGTATTGGCCCGGCAAAGGTTGCAGCACTGAGAACGGCCGGACTTTCTGTCGGGCCCAGTACCGTGTCAAACACCCCGAACAAGGTGTATGATTTGCGCCATGAAAACATACATGACAATTGAAGACACCATTGGGAATACGCCTTTGGTTCGCCTGCAGCGCATACCGGGCGGCCTCGCAGACGAGCGCGGTAATGTCATTTTGGCCAAGCTGGAGGGTAACAACCCAGCCGGTTCGGTTAAAGACCGTCCGGCAGCGTCCATGATTCGGCGCGCCGAAGCGCGGGGTGAAATCAAGCCGGGTGATACGCTCATTGAGGCGACCAGCGGCAATACCGGCATTGCATTAGCCATGGCCGCTGCCATTCGCGGGTATCGCATGATTCTCGTCATGCCCGATAATCTCTCTTTGGAGCGTCGGGCATCGATGGCGGCATATGGCGCCGAGCTGATCCTGACCAAGGCCAGCGATGGCGGCATGGAATATGCGCGTGATCTGGCAATGAGAATGCAGGATGAAGGCAAGGGCAAAGTGCTCGACCAGTTTGCGAACCCCGATAATTTTCAGGCCCATATCGATACGACCGGGCCTGAGCTGTGGGAGCAAACCGGCGGTGAAATTACTCATTTCGTCAGCGCAATGGGGACAACCGGCACCATTATGGGAGTTGGCATGTATCTGCGCAGCCAAAACCCCGATATTCAGATTGTGGGTGCGCAGCCGGCGGAAGGTTCGCAAATTCCGGGAATTCGAAAATGGCCGCCTGCCTACCAGCCTAAAATTTACGATCCGTCAAAGGTGGATGCATTCGAACTCATCGATCAGTCGGAAGCTGAAACGATGGCCCGGCGCCTGGCGGCGGAAGAAGGGATTTTCGGCGGTATTTCTTCGGCCGGTGCACTGATTGCCGCCCTGCGCGTGGCTGAGCGGGTAACGAACGCCACCATTGTCTTTATTGTCTGCGATCGTGGTGATCGTTACCTGTCGACCGGGGTTTTCAACCCAACGTGAGCCTGGCGTTGGTCCGGCCGAGGTTGTGATAGCGGTTGGCCCAGTGGTTCAGAAAGCGCGACCGTAGCCCATATTGTCAGCCAGTATATTGGCCAGTTCCGCCACGGAAGTGGCATAGAAATAGCTGCGGTTGTATTCCGTCAGGGCAAAGAAATTCGGGGTGGCAACCCGATATTCCGCCAGGTTGCGCGGTTCGTCGAGCAGGTCGATGACCCCAACGGGGTAGCGTGTCCAGGCGTTGCTGTCCTTTTGCGTTTGCGCCTTGAAACCAGCTTTTTCCAGTTCAGGCCAGGTCAGCTTGGGCGTGAGTCCGCCATCGACCCATTCTGCTGCGTTGGCAGGCACAGTAACCGGCGCAAAAACCGGTAGCCCTGGTTCCCAGCCGTGCAGGCGCAGAAACTGCGCCACCGATGCAACTGCATCGGCGACACTGTGATGCAAATTGATTTTGCTATCGTTATCGCCATCGGCGGCAAACCGCCGCAAACTGCCCGGCATGAATTGTGGCAGGCCCATGGCGCCGGCAAATGATCCCGTTGCATTCAGCGCATCCAGCTGATTGGACCAGTCAAGCTCTATGAGGTCGGCAAGCTGATCGCGGAACAACTGGCTTCGTTCGGGCCGGTTTGGGTCCGGATTGCGAAAACCCAGGGTGGCCAGTGCGTCGAGTACGGCAAAGCCGCCGGTATATCGCCCGTAGAGCGTCTCAACGCCGATAATGGCAACGATAACCGACGGCGGTACGCCGTAGCGTTTTGCTGTTTCGTCCAGCAATGCCTGGTGTTCCTGCCAGAAAGCGATACCTTGCTTGATACGCACCGGCTCGACATAGCGTTTGCGATAGGTCACCCAACTGCGTTTGATGCGGCCGGAGGAGGGCGTCATGAGACGAGCGACCTTTGGGTTATAGTGTGCTGCTTGCAAGAGTCGCGTGACATGCTCCAGCGGTACGTTTCTGGTTTGTGATACTTCAAGCGCGTAAGCCTGAATGTCGGGTAACAGCTGTCCGTTGGCGTCGGTGAAGCCTTTGGCCTGATTGATCGACGTGCCGGCCTGAATGGCGGGAGCCTGTTTTGCGCGCGGCGAGACGTGTACCAAAGTGGTGGTCGTTCTGGGTGGTGCGTCGGCCACAGCCGGTTGATTCGTTTTTTGGGCTTGGCTGGTTGCCACGTTAGGTGCCGAAGCACATCCGGCCAGAACCAGAATAATCGAAGCTTGCAATACTTTTACGGCTTTGAACATAATCTTCCTTATGCAGACCCTATATATTACTCATCCTGCCTGCCATCTGCACGAAATGGGTAGCTGGCATCCCGAATGTCCCGAGCGGCTGGATGCGATCAATGATCAATTCCTGGCCAGTGGGATCGAGGGCTTGCTTCGCCCGTGCCAAGCGCGCCAGGCCAGCGAAGCCGATTTATTGCGCGTGCATACAAAGAAGCATATCGATTTTTTGAAAAAGCATGTGCCGGTTGAGGGGTATTTTGAAATTGATCCGGATACCTATATGAATCCGCACACGCTGGAATCTGCGTGGGTGGCGGCCGGAGCCGGCCTGACGGCGGTTGATGAAATAATGAATGGGCAGGCGCAAAACGCGTTCTGTGCGGTTCGGCCGCCGGGGCATCATGCCCGTCCTGACCAGGCCATGGGATTCTGTTTTCTGAACAATGTGGGTGTAGCTATAGCGTATGCACTTGAAAAATATAATTTGAAAAAAGTGGCGGTGGTTGATTTCGATGTTCATCATGGAAATGGAACCGCAGAAATGTTTGCGAAAGAGCCCAGAGTGTTAATGTGTAGCTTTTATCAGAATTTGATATTTCCTAATGTACACACTGAAAAAAATTCGGAAAATATGTTAAACATACCGGTTGATGCCTATGCAACCGGCGATGTGATCAGAAAACTGGTTTCAGACCAATGGCTGCCGCGTTTAGAGGCTTTTGAACCCGAGTTCATTTTTGTATCGGCCGGCTTCGATGCCCATAGGGAAGACGAGTTGGCCCAACTGGGTTTGGTGGAAAGCGATTACGCCTGGATCACCGAACAGATCGTGGCGCAGGCGCAAGCGTCTGCGCAGGGTCGTATCGTTAGCTTTTTGGAAGGTGGCTACAATTTGTCGGCGCTTGGGCGTAGTGCAGTTGCCCATGTCAAGGCATTGGCTAAGCTGTAAAATGGAAAAATTTTAATCCCCCGGAGGAACTGCTCGATGAAGGTTTTGGTACCCGTCAAGCGTGTGGTTGATTACAACGTCAAGGTACGCGTGAAGTCCGATGAAAGCGGCGTTGATATTGCCAACGTCAAAATGTCTATGAACCCCTTCGACGAAATTGCGGTTGAAGAAGCAACGCGCTTGAAAGAGCAAGGAGCGGCAACGGAAGTGATTGCGGTATCCTGCGGGGTTCAGCAATGTCAGGAAACTTTGCGTACGGCCATGGCAATTGGGGCTGATCGTTCGGTTCTGGTTCAAACCGATGCCGAACTGCAGCCATTGTCTGTAGCAAAGTTGCTGAAGGCGGTTGTTGAAAAAGAAGAGCCGCAACTGGTGATTCTTGGTAAACAGGCAATCGATGACGATGCGAATCAAACAGGTCAGATGCTGGCTGCGCTGTTGAACTGGTCACAAGCCACTTTCGCCAGCAAGGTCGAGGTTTCGGGCGAAACCGCGAAAGTAACACGTGAAATCGACGGCGGTCTTGAAACGATTTCGTTGAAGCTGCCTGCCATTGTCACAACCGATTTGCGCCTGAACGAGCCGCGTTACGTGACGTTGCCCAATATCATGAAGGCGAAAAAGAAAACCATTGATACCTTTACGCCTGAAGATTTGGGTGTCGACGTTGCGCCCCGTCTTAAAACCTTGAAAGTGACCGAGCCACCCGTGCGTTCCGCAGGCGTGGTCGTAGACGATGTGCCGGCACTGGTCGATAAATTGAAGAACGAAGCGAAGGTGGTGTAATTATGCCTATTCTGGTTATTGCTGAACACGATAATGCCCAGTTGAAAGGGGCAACCTACAATGTATTGGCTGCGGCTGCGAAGCTGGGTGACGACGTCCATGTGCTCGTAATGGGGCAGGATGCCCAGGCAGCGGCTGATCAGGTTGCCAAGGCAGAAGGCGTTGCCAAAGTCTTGCTGGCCGATGGCCCATCGTTGGCTGAAGGCCTGGCCGAGAACGCCTCGGCCCAGGTGCTGGCCTTGGCGTCCGATTACTCCCATATCTTGTTTGCTGCCACGGCTTCGGGAAAGAACGTGGCGCCGCGCGTTGCCGCAAAGCTCGATGTGGCTCAGATTTCCGATATTGTGTCGGTTGAGTCGCCCGATACTTTTACACGTCCTATCTATGCAGGCAACGCCATTGCAACGGTTCAGTCGGGCGATTCCGTGAAAGTCATTACGGTACGTACGACCGCTTTCGACGGTGTTGCTGCCGAAGGTGGGCAGGCTGCGGTCGAGTCTGTGACTTCGGTCGATGATTCCGGTTTGTCGTCATTTGTGGGTCGTGAACTGGCCAAAAGTGATCGTCCGGAACTGGCGGGTGCCAGTGCGGTGGTTTCCGGTGGTCGTGGCATGGGCAGCGCAGAGAACTTCAAGATTCTCGAGCCGCTGGCCGACAAGCTTGGTGCGGCCTTGGGGGCCTCGCGTGCCGCAGTTGATTCGGGATACGCTCCCAATGATTGGCAGGTGGGTCAAACCGGTAAAATCGTTGCGCCGCAGTTGTATGTGGCTGTCGGTATTTCGGGTGCGATTCAGCATCTGGCCGGTATGAAAGATTCCAAGGTCATTGTGGCAATCAACAAAGATGCCGAGGCACCGATTTTTGGTGTGGCCGATTACGGCTTGGTGGCCGACTTGTTCAAAGCCGTGCCCGAGCTTACCGACGCGTTGTAATTGGTGCATCCGGCCGGCGTGTCCCGGCCGGCCGATTTTCCGGGTTTGGAAAAAACTGCTTGCTAAAAACACTGTTGTTTTATACAGTATGAAAATACTGTGTTTAACGACAGTGTTTTTTTATTTGGTTTCTGTTTGTGTTTTTGTGCAAACAGACTTAATAGCGAGGCAAGCATGAACTCTTTTACACGAAACGGTCAAGATGCCGGAATTTTGGGAAACGGGCGTAACGCGCGCGGTGTAAATCAATCCGGGACATCAAAATGGCCGTTCACACCGGTAGCGCCGTTTCCCCGCTCCAAATCGTCGCAGCCAGGGCGGTATTCGGGCAGTGGTCATGATTCGGGTGGTGCCAAAGGCAAAGGCCAGCTGACCCGTGCTGCCATGCTGGCAGATGTTTGTTTGGTGGTGGTATGGGGGGCAACAATTCCGGGCCTGATGTGGCTGGGTACCTTAAGCGGCTTCTAATGCTGGCGCTGAATGGGCGCGCCTCTTGCCTCTGGTTGTGGTCAATGGGAATAGCGGGTGTCAGCGCGGAATGGAAAAGACTGCTTTTCATATTTATGTTTCTCTTATATAATCATGGGCTTTGCAACCTCATCCTCTGCTGGGCTTTTACAAAGAAAACACGCTGCTTAAGCGGCTGTACCCTGCAGGCTGTCCTTAAGGCAGACTGTGGGCAGGCTGTGAAACTTAAGCGGGCTGTAAAAGGTATTGCTTGAAACAAGCCCTGAACATGATGATTTATGGAGTCTATCGTGGACCTTATCCAACAGTTGGAGCAAGAAGAAATTGCTCGTCTTACCAATGGTGAACCCCGCCCCGTATTTGGGCCTGGCGATACCGTTGTTGTTAACGTAAACGTGGTTGAAGGTAACCGCAAACGTGTGCAGGCATACGAAGGTGTTGTTATTGCACGTCGTAATCGTGGTCTGAATTCCTCGTTTATTGTGCGTAAAATTTCCTCGGGTGAAGCGGTTGAGCGTACGTTCCAGCTTTACTCTCCTCAAATTGCCTCTATTGAAGTCAAGCGCCGCGGCGATGTTCGTCGTGCTAAACTTTATTACCTGCGTAACCGTTCGGGTAAATCGGCGCGTATTAAAGAAAAACTGGTTCGTAAAGCAGATAAAAAAGCAGCTCAATAAGCATTTTTTATCTGTTCCAGTTACAGCAAAGGCACCCCGGGCGGTGCCTTTGTTTTTGTTTGGGTTTATGTCGCAAAATCCTTCGAGCCCTTCTTTTCGTTTGCGTTCCCCTGGCGTCAAACTCTTGTTTGACCCGCAAACGCAACCTGTTGTGGCGCCCCCCGCTGTATTGCAGGCTTTGCCAGACTCGGCGCTTGAGGCAGACTTCATTGCCAAGGCTTTCGATCGTCGTATTGAATGGCAGGTTGAACCGGTTTTCGCGAATGACTTTCTGGTTCATCGCGATCCTGACACCGGTTTATTTTTGCCCGATCATTCCGCAATGATTCCGGCGGCTGTCCTGTTTCCGCTCATTCAGCGTGAGAGCGGCTTGCATGTGTTGTTTACGCGCAGGGCAGATCACCTTACTTCACATGCCGGCCAAATCTGTTTTCCCGGCGGGCGAATTGAATTGCATGATGCAGATGTGACGGCTGCAGCGCTTAGGGAAACGCACGAGGAAGTGGGGATCGGCGCCGAGCACATTCAATTGATTGGAACCCAGCCCGGGTTTATTACCTCTACCGGCTATACCATGCAGCCGGTGATTGGGTTCGTAAAGCCCGGTTTTGTCATCCGGCCCGATCACTCCGAGGTTGCAGAGGTATTTGAAGTCCCTTTGTCGTATTTGATGGATCCGCGGCAACATCAGTTGCATCAGGCAACTTTGCCCGACGGGCGCCAGCGATTGTATTTTTCCATGCCCTGGAATGATTATTTTATCTGGGGGGCTACGGCGGCATTGGTGCGTAATTTCTATCATTACCTGTCGGCCGCACACCAACAGCGGTAACGCTAGACCACAGCAGTTTATTTAGTATCGGCCCTGCGCTTCATTTTCTGCAAGTAAGCGCACATATAGTGCGTGCCTTGGGGCCGGGATGGCCCCGGTTTTAACGGCCTCCAAAATGGCGCAGCCGGGCTCGTGGCGGTGGGAGCAATTGTAGAAACGACATTGGCCTGCGTAAGGGTCGAACTCGGCAAATCCGGCTTCTATTTCAGTATGGCTTAGATGATACAGGCCGAAATTCTGGAAACCGGGTGAATCAATTAAATGCCCGCCTTGAGGCAGGTCGTACAAGCGTGTGCTGGTCGTGGTGTGCTTGCCGGCATCAAGGGCAATGGAGTGGGCCTGGGTTTGTGCCTGTGCGTTGGGAATGAGTGCATTCAGCAAGGTTGATTTTCCCATGCCGCTCTGGCCCAGCAATAGGCAGGTTTTATCTTGCAAGTGCGGGAGCAGGTATTTGCCGACCTGATCGGTGTGCAACGCACTGAGCTCAACGATGGGCAGGCCCAGTGCAGAAAAAGGTGCAAGGCGTTCACGTGCGGTTGCCAAAGATTCCTGTATGTCGGCTTTGTTCAGAATGATAAGACAATCGATGCCCGCAGCTCGCGCCGCCACCAGGGCGCGACCGACCAGATCATCCGAAAAAGCAGGGGTGGTTGCCACGACAATGAGCAGCAGGTCGACATTTGCCGCGAATTGCTTGGTGCGCATGTCGTCTGACCGATAAAGCAAGTTGCGGCGGTCAAGACGTTGGACAATGACGCCTTCTTCGTTGCCTTCCAGTTGCACGAGCACGTTATCGCCAACCGCAGCATCGCTTTTTTTACCTTTTGGGAAACAGGTGCGTTGCGAGCCGCCGGAGAGTTCAATGGTGTAATGACGTCCGTGAGCACTGACGACCCGACCGCAAACCGCGTTTTCATTTCCCATAACGTGTGGCTTCCAGGCCTAAAGGCCGTATTTAAGTTTCTGGATACGAATGGCCGCTGGTGGATGGCTGTCGTAAAAAGCGGAGTGAACCGGATCAGGCGTGAGCGTAGCCGCGTTATCGTCATACAGTTTGACCAGCGCGGAAACCAATGCATCCGGGTTAGCCTGTTGAGCCGCAAAATGGTCGGCCTGGAATTCGTCACGTCGCGACAGCAGGCTGAACAAAGGCGTGACCCAGAATGTGAAAACCGGCACAACCAGGAAAAACAATATTAGCGCCAACGCGTCGTTGGGCCGCCCCAGTTGCGGAATGACACCGAGGTCGGTGTAGAACCAGACCTGTTGCGAGAGCCAGCCCAGAACCTGGAAAAAGACCAATGCCAGCAAAAAGCTCAGCGCCATACGTTTAATAATATGTTTGAATTTGAAGTGTCCCAACTCATGCGCCAGCACTGCCTCGATTTCTTCGCCCGACAGTTTGGAAAGCAGGGTATCGAAAAAGACAATCCGGCGTGATTTCCCGAAGCCCGTGAAGTACGCGTTACCATGCGCCGAGCGCTTTGACCCGTCCATGACGAACAACCCGTTGATGGCGAAGCCGCAACGCTGTGCAAGGTTGTGAATGCGCTCGGCAAGTTCGGGGTTGTCGAGCGGTGTGAATTTGTTGAACAGCGGTGCGATGACGGTTGGGAAAAGCCACATAATGGCCAGGTTGAAGGCGACCCAGATTCCCCATGCCCACCAGTGCCAGTTGGTGCCCGCGTTACCCATGACCCACAGCACCAATGCGGCCAGAGGCAGGCCCAGAATCAGCGTGACCAGCAGTCCTTTGATCATATCGCTGAAAAATAGCCCCGGGGTCATTCGGTTAAAGCCGAAACGGGCCTCAAGACGGAATTTTCGCCATAGTGAGAAAGGCAGGTTCACTACACCCATAACAAGCACGACGGCACCGATAAGGGCCAATTGCCGCGCCATCTCATGTTCAATCAGGCGAGCGAGCTCGACATCGAGAAACTGCAGGCCGCCCAGCAGTGTGAGGCCGATCAGCACGGCCGCATCAACCAATGTTTCAACCATGCCTATCTGGATTTTGCCCTGCGTGTAGTCGGCCGCCCTTTGATGGCTGCGCAGGCTGATGCGATCGGCAAAGGCAGCCGGGACTTCATTGCGGTGCTGATAAACATGGCGACTTTGACGCCAGCCCAGCCAAAGACGGGTAACGATGTCGGCAAACAGAAAGGCAACAAACAGAATGGTGAACATAGGCAGTGGACAGTTATGCGAAAATTGGTGTTTTAAGGAATGATTATATGGCGGTTAATAAAGAACAACGTTTAATATGGCTTGATCTGGAAATGACCGGTCTTGATCCGGAAAAAGAGCGCATCATCGAGGCGGCGGTGGTTGTAACAGAGCCCGATCTTACGCTGGTGGCGGAGGGGCCGGTCATGGTGGTTCACCAAAGCGACGAACTTTTGAATGCCATGGACAAATGGAACACGTCGACGCATGGCCGAACCGGCCTGACTGAAAAGGTCAAGGCTTCGACCATTACGGAAGAAGATGCACAAGAAGCCCTGTTGCGGTTTCTGGCACAACACGTGCCGGCTGGAAAGTCGCCTTTGTGCGGCAACACGGTTGGGCAGGATCGCCGTTTCCTGGTTAAGTATATGCCGCGCCTGGAAGCTTTTTTTCATTACCGGAATCTGGATGTCAGTACGTTGAAAGAGCTGGCATTACGTTGGAGGCCTGAAGTGTATAAAAGTTTCGCGAAACAAAGCCGTCACGAAGCGCTGGCTGATATTTATGAGTCAATCGATGAGCTTAAACATTATCGTGAACATTTTCTTAAACTGGATACCCCGTCAGTCTCATGAATGAATCAACGATTACATTGTCTGACAGCAGCGTGGTGCTGTCGATTCAGAATGGCATTGCCCGTATTACGCTGAATCGGCCCGAAAAGCTCAACAGCTTCACTGCCGAGATGCATGAGGCCATGCGGGAGGCTATGTCACATGTTGAGGCGCAAGCGCCAAGGGTGTTGGTCTTAACCGGTGCCGGGCGCGGTTTCTGCGCCGGGCAGGACTTGTCGGCACGGGTGGCTAAGCCGGGCCAGGCACGGGTCGACCTGGGCGAAAGCATTGAAAAAAATTACGGCCCGCTGGTTAAACGCCTGCGTGCGTTGCCGATGCCTGTGGTGGTGGGCGTAAATGGTGTTGCTGCCGGTGCCGGCGCGAATCTGGCCTTGGCCGGCGATATTGTCATTGCACGAGAGTCGGCCAGTTTTATCGAACCGTTTTGTCGCCTGGGTTTGTTGCCTGACACGGGCGGGACTTACGCTTTGCCTCGCCTGGTCGGGTCGGCCCGTGCGATGGGTATGGCATTGCTGGGTGAAAAAATCGGTGCGCGCAAAGCCGAGCAATGGGGGCTGATTTGGGCGTGCGTGGCCGACGACGCTTTCGAGGAACGTCTGAACGATCTGGCGCTTCATTTTTCCACTGCCCCCACGAAAGGGCTGGCCGCAGCCAAGCAGGCCTTGAACCAGAGTTTAAGGAATACCCTGGCTGAGCAACTGGATCTGGAGCGTGATTTAATGCGCGAATTGGGTTACAGCGACGATTATGCCGAAGGAGTCGCCGCTTTTATGGAAAAGCGAACGCCGGTGTTCAAGGGGCGTTGAGCTATGTTATCGAACCTGCCTGGCGCGGTCGCGGGAATTGGTACTGATATTGCCGTTGTCAGTCGTTTTGATGCGGCTTTCGAGCGGTTCGGTTTGCGTTTTGCGCGGCGTATTCTTGGCCCGGGCGAAATGCAGGTTTTCGAGCGTCGGCGTGCACGTGACCCGTCCCGGGGTATCCGCTATCTGGCCACGCGATTTGCCGCCAAAGAGGCGTTTTCAAAAGCGATTGGCCTGGGGTTGCATAGTCCGATGTCTTGGACTCGCATGGAAACCCTGAACGCGCCAGGCGGCAAGCCCCAGGTGAAGCTGAACGGCGTATTGGCCGACTGGTACGCCGAACGGTTTGGCAAGGCGCATGTTTCCGTCAGCGACGAGAAAGACACGGTGATCGCATTTGTTTTGGTAGAGTCAAAGCCGGCCTGAGCGGCTAAGGGAGCATTATTTATGGTAGCGGTATTGCCGCCCGGCCAGGTCATGGTCGATGTAGAGGGGTTGAGTCTTAAACCGAACGAGCTGACGCGTTTGCGCCACCCCCATGTCGGTGGCGTGATCTTGTTTGCACGCAATTTTGAGAGTCGTGAGCAACTGATGCAGTTGTGTGCCGAAATTCATGCCGCGCGCAGCGAGCGCCTGCTTATTGCGGTTGACCACGAAGGGGGGCGGGTTCAGCGTTTCAAGTCGGATGGATTTACGCCTTTGCCGTGCATGCAGCGCTTTGGTGAAATCTGGGAAGATGACTCTTTGGCGGCCATGCGCCTGGCGACCGAAACCGGTTATGTATTGGGTGCGGAACTGCGGGCGTGCGGCGTCGACTTGAGTTTTACGCCGGTGCTTGATCTCGATTATGGGCACAGCTCGGTAATTGGCGACCGCGCTTTTCACCGCGAGCCTCAGGTTGTTGCCATGTTGGCACGGTCTTTGATTCAGGGGCTCATGCTGGCCGGCATGGCTGCGTGCGGCAAGCATTTCCCCGGTCATGGTTACGTTAAGGCCGACTCGCATCACGAAATTCCGGTTGATGACCGTACGCTTGAGGAAATCATGCGTGAAGACGCCTCGCCCTATGGGTGGCTGGGCGACATGGTTTTACCGTCGGTCATGCCTGCGCATGTTATTTATTCAAGCGTTGATGCGCATCCGGCAGGGTTTTCGCGCTACTGGATCCAGCACATTTTGCGTGAACAACTGGCCTACGATGGCGTCGTTTTCTCCGATGACCTGACAATGGAAGGCGCATCGGTGGCCGGCGATATTCTGGCTCGCGCGCAAGCGGCTTTCGGGGCCGGGTGCGATATGGTGCTGGTTTGTAATCATCCGGAACTGGCCGACACGCTTTTGCAGCAGCTTGAGCTACCGGAAAACAACAGCCAGGCCATTAACCGCATTCGCCAGCTTGCTCCCCGTTTTGCCTGCCCCGATTGGGCAACGCTACAGAACCAGTCACGATATCAGTATGCCCGAGACCTTCAATCTGAAATCATTTCTGGCTGATTTGCCGCATTTGCCGGGGGTATACCGTCATTTGGATGAAAATGACGAGGTGCTGTATGTCGGTAAGGCACGCGACCTCAAGAAGCGGGTTTCGTCTTATTTTCAAAAGAATCTGTCGAGCCCGCGGATTGCCCACATGGTGGCGCGGGTCAAGCGTGTTGAAGTAACCGTGACGCGTACGGAAGCCGAAGCGTTGTTGCTTGAAAACAATTTAATCAAACGCTTGCGGCCCCGCTACAACATTCTTTTCCGTGATGACAAGTCGTATCCTTACTTACGCATCAGTGGGCACGAGGCCCCGCGCATTGCTTATTACAGGGGTGTCACCAGCGGAAAAGGGCGCTACTTCGGCCCCTATCCCAACTCGTGGGCCGTGCGCGAGACAATTCAGATCCTGCAGCGCGTGTTCCGTTTGCGTACATGCGAAGACAGTGTTTATTCGAACCGTTCGCGCCCCTGTTTGTTGCATCAAATCGGCCGGTGTTCGGCGCCGTGTGTGGGGATTATTCCCATCAAGGACTACCAGCACGATGTTGAGCGGGCAGTGCGGTTTCTCGACGGGCAGGCCAGTGACGTGATGCGCGACATGGAAGAGCGTATGTTGAACGCGTCTGAACGCCTGGCTTTTGAAGAGGCGGCAATACTGCGAGACCAGATGGCGGCTTTGGCCAGTGTTTTGCAACAGCAAACCATGGAAAAAATCGGTGATGAAGATGCCGATATCATTGCAGTTTCCATTGCCGGAGGTCGGGTTTGTGTCAATCTGGCGATGGTACGGGGTGGTCGTCATTTGGGCGACAAGGCTTTTTTCCCTACCCACACGCAAGATGATGAGCCGGGTGAAATCCTGTCGGCATTTGTGGCGCAGCATTATCTTGACAGCCCGCTGCCGCCATTGCTGATTTGCTCGCATGCTTTATCCGACAACGATTTGGTTGGATTGCTGCAGGAACAATTGGGCGTGCGTACCCGTGTATTGACTCGACCGCAAGGCGTACGCCGCTCCTGGCTGGAGCAGGCACAAAAGAATGCGCAAATGGCACTGGCCCGCATGTTGACTGAGTCGGGCGCGCGTGTCACACGCACCCGTGCGTTGGCCGAGGCACTGGGGCTGGAGACGGATGAAGTGGCATTGGACGCCCTGTATATTGAATGTTTCGATATCAGCCATACCTCCGGTGAAGCAACACAGGCGTCGTGTGTCGTGTTCAAGCACCATGAAATGCAAACGTCACTGTATCGTCGCTATAACATTGCCGGGATCGCACCGGGTGATGACTATGCCGCGATGCGGCAGGTGTTGACCCGCCGGTTTTCTCGTGTTGCCGACGGTCAGGCGCCGATGCCTTCTTTGGTATTGGTTGATGGCGGCAAAGGTCAAATCAGTATTGCCCGCCAGGTGTTCGCCGAACTGGGATTGGATATTTCCACGCTGGTGGGTGTGGCAAAGGGAGAGGGGCGCCGGGTTGGGCTTGAAACATTGGTGTTTGCCGATGAACGAGAGCCGGTTGCCCTGGGTAAAGAGTCGGCTGCGTTGATGCTGATTGCACAGATCCGCGATGAAGCACACCGCTTTGCAATTACCGGGATGCGTGCGCAACGGGCCAAGGCGCGCAATGTTTCGCGGCTTGAGCAAATTGAAGGTGTGGGTGCCAAACGCCGGCAGAAATTACTGGCGCGTTTTGGCGGGTTGTCGGGCGTGTCTGCCGCCAGCGTCGACGACTTGTGTCAGGTGGATGGCATTTCAGCGGAATTGGCTGAGCGCATCTATTATGCGCTCCGATAAGTTAGTATTACGACTATGCCATTAAACATACCCATGATTTTGACCTGGTTGCGAATCGCCCTGATTCCGCTGGTCATTGCCCTGTTTTATCTTCCTGCCGCGTGGCTGGGGGGCGAGGCATTGCGCGACACGATGGCTGCCGGCGCGTTTATTGTGGCAGCGCTAACCGATTGGTTCGATGGCTGGCTGGCCCGGCGTTGGAACCAAACGTCGGCTTTTGGGGCATTTCTCGATCCAGTGGCCGATAAACTCATGGTGTGTGCGGCTTTGCTTGTGCTGCTCGATTTGCAACGGGTCGATGTTTTTATTGCGCTTATTATTATTGGCCGCGAAATCACCATTTCCGCCTTGCGTGAATGGATGGCAAAAATTGGCGCCAGCGGTAGTGTGGCAGTACACTGGCTCGGCAAATTCAAAACGGCTGCACAAATGGTTGCCATTCCCTGTCTGTTGTATGGTCAGCCCTTGTTCGGGATGTCATCGGCGCAGGTAGGCAGTATACTGATCATAGTTGCGGCTGTTCTGACTGTATGGTCGATGTTTTATTACCTGCGCCGTGCCTGGCCGCAAATCCGGGAACGCGCATCCTGAGCCTGCCAGGTATCGTAGCAGCAGGCATTTAGCTGGGTTTGGAAGATTATGGTTGCCACTACTGTTGAAGATATCCCTGATAGTCCGCAGGTTCAAAAAAACGATTGGAAAATTATCAGCTTGATCGGGTCAGCGCACGCCGGCTCACATTTTTTCCAGTTGGTTCTCCCTACATTGTTTTTATCGCTGGCCAATGAGTTCGGTTTCAGTTATGGCCAGCTTGGCCTGCTCGTGTCCGTTTTTTTCGTGACTTCGGGCATTGGGCAGGCGTCTTCGGGGTTTATCGTCGATCGTATTGGTCCTGCCCCGGTTTTGCATTTCGGCCTGGCGTGTTTTGTGTTGTCGGGCGTGCTGATGGGGTTTGCCAACGGTTATCCGCTATTGGTTTTGGCAGCATTTGTTGGCGGGGTGGGCAATTCCGTTTTTCACCCGGTTGATTACTCCATCATCAACCATCGGGTCAGCCGTTATCGCCTGGGGCATGCGTACAGCACGCATGGGTTCACGGGGAATCTGGGCTGGGCTTTAACGCCGGTTTACATGTCTGCGCTGATTTATCTTGCCGATTGGCGTGTGGCCGCTTTTGGCGCGGCTGCGTTGCTGGCGGTTATTCTGGTGGCGGTGTGGTTTGGTCGCCACCTGCTCTCTGGACAGAACATGGTGGGGCGCAAGATCAGCGCACCTGTCGATCACAAAGGCGATCCGGCCTCGCTGGCGTCCAAGTCGGTGGCGCAAACGTTTGTTACGCTGGTTAAGCAGCCTGTGTTGTGGGGGGCTTTCTTTTTCTTTACCTGCTCGACCATGTCGATGTCGGCGGTGCAAAGTTTTACGATTCCCATGCTGGGGCAGGTGTACGGTATCGATAAGGTGCTGGCCGGTACCGCGTTGTCGGGTTATATGCTGGCCTCTGCGATCGGGATGATTGCGGGCGGGTTCCTGGTTGGCGCAAGCCGTCGCAACGAAATGACCGTGGCGGGGTCGCTGATTCTGGCCGGGCTCATTCTTGTATTGCTGGCCTCGGGAATGCTGCATCCCTGGCTGGCGATTGCCATGGTGGGGCTGGGCGGTTTTTGCGCCGGTATTGCTGCACCTTCGCGCGACATGCTGGTACGCAGTGTTACGCCAAAAGGGGCAACGGGTACGGTCTATGGCCTGGTTTATTCGGGTATGGACGTGGGGGCATCGATTGGTCCGGTCGTGTTCGGTATTTTGCTCGACGCGGGTTTCCGCCAAGGCCCGTGGATAGGCGCTGCCATTACTTTTGTCCTGGCTGCGGTGGTTGCCCTGGTGATTGGCCACACGGTGGCACAACGCAAAGCGACAGGGGCGGCACCGGCATAAGGTACCGCGCCAGCCAGGGTGCTTCAATAATTACTGGCGAGGAGTGCGTGCCGGCTCGAACGACGTGGGCCGGCTGGCGCGCCAGGGGTTGATGTCCAACCCGCCACGGCGGGTATAGCGTGCATATACAAATAAAAATTCCGGCTGGCAGGCCTGCCAGATATCACAGTAGATTTTTTCCACGCAGTGCTCATGGAATTCAGTGTGTCGGCGCAACGAAATAATATATTTGAGCAGTGATTCCCGGTTGATTTGCGGACCGGTGTATTGAATTTGCAAACTGCCCCAATCGGGTTGCCCGGTAACCGGGCAGTTCGATTTCAGCAAATCGGAAGTCAGCGTTTCGCTTACAGTTTGGGCATTGACGACGCATTTCAATAAATTGGCGTCGGGCTGGTAGTGTTCAATTTCGACGTCGGCCTCATCAATATTGATTCCCGCCAGTGGCGCGCATTGCGCTTGTCCAATACGGTGCAGGTCGGTCAGCACGACCTCAATGTTTGCGCCGGCCACTTTCGACAAGTCATTTTCCAGGCGTTGTTTAACCTCATCGATTGATTGAAACCGGCTTTCGTTAAAGCTGTTCAGATAAAGTTTGAAAGACTTCGATTCGATTATGTTCGCACTGCCGTGCGGCACGACAAAACGGGCCATCGCCACCAGGGGCTTGCCTCGTGCATTCAGCCAGGACACTTCGTAAGCATTCCAGATATCGGCGCCGACCCAGTTCGGTACAAAGGGCAGCAGCGCACGATTGGTTTCCCGGTTAACGACGAACAGAACGCTGGGGTCGTATTGTGTCGGATAGGCAGTGTCGCGTCCAAGGGGAGCCTGATCTAAAGGGGAAGACGTCATTTTAGATAAGAAGAAGGTCAGTAAATTGAGACAGAAATAGGAACATTTTACTGTGCTTGATTTAAATCAATAATCAAAAGCTTACTCTTAGGTACAGTTTTGCCATGTCTGTACTGTCCTTATTTTCCCCGCCGGTTGCAATGACGTCGGCCGACCGACTCGCACGACGCCATATGGTGGCACGGTTGGGCTTGGCATGGTTGGGCATGATGCAGGTCATGATGTTTGCGTTTCCCGGCTATTTACGCAATCAGCCCATGTCGATCGAGAACCGGATGTTTCTTGATGAAGCTGTTGTGTTGCTTAATTGGTTAAGTCTGGTGCTGACGGTTCCGGTTATTTTGTATTGCGCGTGGCCTGTCTGGGAAGGGGCGCTGGGTCGTGCCAGGGTGCATTTAATTAGCATGGACGTGCCGGTCGCGCTGGGTATTCTGGCAGCCTTTATACCCAGCGTTTATGCGACCTGGACGAATCGTGGCGAAGTGTATTTCGAGTCGGTCACCATGTTTGTGGCCTTCTTGCTAACGGCTCGCTATCTTGAGCTTTGCGCCCGGCAAACCATGGAACAGGGCGCATTTCACCAGAATATCCAGTCTTTGCGCCGGGCGTTGTCGGCGGGAGCCGATCGTGTTGCGCTTTGGTTTACGGCTGCTCAGCTTGGCCTGGCGATATTGGTGGGCGGATATTGGTTTGCCTATGCACCTGATCACGCCGTGGCGGTAACTGTGGCGTTGCTGGTTATCAGTTGTCCCTGTGCTTTGGCAATGTCGGTACCGACGGCCATAGCTGCCGCGCATGCAACTCTGTACCAGCGCCAGCAAGTCCCTTCTTCTTACCTCGATCAATTGTCGAACGACACTGCGCGGGTGGCGCATCAGAATCTTTACGGCTCAATGGTATGGCATTTGTTGCTTACGCCTTTGGCGGCGTTGGGGTATGTGCAACCGTGGTTGGCGGCAATCACCATGCTGGTTTCATCGCTTGCTGTGGCGGCAAACGCGCTGCGTTTGTATCGCAGGCAATCGCGTAAACCGGGCTTGGCGTGGGCCGGTCGACCTGCGCAAGGTTGAACAGATGGGCGCGCTTTATTTACTGCTACCCATTTCGCTCATATTGGTCGTTTTAATAGGCGCGGCATTCTGGTGGGCGATTTTTTCAGGTCAGTTTGACGATACCGATGAGGCGGCAAGGTCGATTCTGGAAGATAACGATACGCCGGACTCAAAAGAACAAGAAGTTTCAAATCAATAGTTTGTGTTTTGTTTCAGGGGATTTTTATGGGCAATTCCGGCACGCTCGTTAAGCAGCCAGAAACCTTCAATTATGGGGTGATCAGGCAGTTTACGGTCATGACCATTGTTTGGGGCGTGGTAGGTATGGCGGTGGGCGTTCTAATTGCGGCGCAGTTGATCTGGCCCGATTTGAACTTCAATACACCCTGGTTGAGCTACGGACGTTTGCGGCCTGTTCATACCAATACCGTGATTTTTGCGTTTGGCGGAACCGCTTTGTTTGCCACTTCGTATTACGTCGTGCAGCGAACCTGCCAAGTACGTTTGTTTTCCGATAAATTGGCGGCGTTTACTTTCTGGGGCTGGCAGGTGTGTTTGCTGGCCGGCTTTTTAACCCTGCCCATGGGTTATACCAGTACCAAAGAGTATGCCGAGTACGAGTGGCCCATCGATATCCTGATCACCTTGGTGTGGGTTTCTTACGCCATTGTGTTTTTCGGCACCATTTTTAAACGCCGCGTGAGGCACATTTATGTGGCCAACTGGTTCTTTGGCTCGTATATCCTAACCATTGCCATCCTGCATATTTTCAACAATATTGAAATACCGGTTTCCATGTGGAAATCGTATTCCGTCTATGCGGGCGTGCAAGACGCGATGGTGCAGTGGTGGTATGGGCATAATGCGGTCGGCTTTTTTCTGACCACCAGTTTCCTGGGCATGATGTATTACTTCGTGCCCAAGCAGGCAAACCGGCCTATCTATTCCTATCGTTTGTCGATCGTGCATTTCTGGGCACTGGCTTTTACTTATATGTGGGCCGGCCCGCATCATTTGCATTACACCTCTTTACCCGACTGGACCCAGGCGTTGGGGATGATCTTTTCCTTGATACTGCTGGCCCCTTCCTGGGGTGGCATGATCAACGGGATCATGACCTTGTCGGGCGCATGGCATCGGTTGCGTACCGACACCATCTTGAAATTCCTGGTCACGGGGCTTTCGTTCTATGGGATGGCGACATTTGAAGGTTCCATGTTGTCCATTCGCACGGTCAATGCGCTGTCTCATTACACCGACTGGACGGTGGGCCACGTGCACGTTGGTGCGCTGGGCTGGGTGGCAATGACTATTTTTGGTTCCTTCTACTACATGATCCCGCGGTTGTACGGCCGCTCGGAAATGGCCAGCCCCAAACAGGTTGAGCTGCACTTCTGGCTGGCCACGATTGGGGTGGTGCTGTATATCGCCTCAATGTGGGTAGCGGGCGTCATGCAGGGGTTAATGTGGCGCGCCACGGCTGAAGACGGCACCTTGGTTTACAGCTTTGTCGAAGCACTGCAGGCAACGTACCCGTTGTACGCCATTCGTTTGCTGGGTGGATTCTTCTTTCTGGCCGGCATGCTTGTTATGGCCTGGAACACCTGGAAGACATTGCAGGGGCAGGACAAGCCCAACCCGGTGGTTTATCTGTATAACCCCGACAGTACCCGGCCGGAACTGATGGGGCCGCCTTCCGATAAACCTGTACCGGGCCCGGTGTCGGCTTAAGGAGTTAATGAATGGCCAATCAAAAGAAAAAGTTTTTCAGTCATGAAACCCTGGAAACCAATGTCGGGCTGCTCATTATTGCCAGTATTCTGGTGGTTAGTTTTGCCGGCCTGGTACAAATTGTGCCCCTTTATTTTCAGCATTCCACGACTGAACCCACGCAAGGGGTTGAGCCGTATGCCGCACTGCAATTGGTTGGACGTGATGTATATATTCGTGAAGGGTGCGTCGGGTGTCATTCGCAGCAAATACGGATGTTGCAATCTGAAGTGCAGCGCTATGGCCCCTATTCGCTGGCCGGTGAGTTTGTTTACGACCATCCCTTTTTGTGGGGTTCGAAACGCACCGGACCCGACCTGGCCCGTGTCGGCGGCCGTTACTCCGATGAATGGCATCGTATTCACTTGCGCAACCCCCGCGATCTGGTGCCCGAATCCAATATGCCGGCATATCCCTGGCTCAGGCATAACTCCGTCGAAAATGCCGATGTCCAGGCTCGCATGCGGGCGTTAATGGCGATTGGCGTGCCTTATACCAATGAGCAAATTCTGCAGGCGCCGGAAAAGCTGAAAGGCCAAAACGAGGAAGATGCGCTGATTGCTTATTTGCAAAGCCTGGGCGTTGCCGGGCGTGAAGCGGCTGCGCAGGCCGTTGCTCAAGGGAGTCGATAATCATGGGTATTGTTAACGGCATTGTCACGCTTGTTGCGTTAATTACTTTTATTGCCATTGTGGTGTGGGCTTTTTCAAAGGGTCGCAAGAAAGCGAATAAAGACGCCTCCATGTTGCCATTTATGCAGCCAGATGAAGACGACCTGACCGACGAGAAGAAAAAAGGGGGCGATGCCCGGGAAAAAGTCAGCGACACCCAGGAGAAAGGAGCGTCTCATGACTGATTTCGTGAGCAGTTTCTGGGCTTATTTCATTGCCATTATTTCGGTGGCAGGTATTGTTTTCTGTGTCTGGTTGCTGTTCACGCAGCGCCGCTGGCTGGGCAAGGAAGTAAAAAAGGTTGAAGATACCGGCCATGTCTGGGATGGCAATCTTATGGAGTTGAACAACCCAGTGCCGCGGTGGTGGACGGTGTTTTATCTGGCCTTATGTGCATTTAGCGTGGGCTATCTGGTTCTGTATCCCGGTCTGGGCATTTTTAACGGTATTCTGAACTACTCCACGGCGCAGGAAGTCAAGCAGTCGCAAGAAGCGTTGTCTGAGCGAATCCGTCCTTTCTATGCACGCTACGAAGCGATGCCGATTGAGCAGGTGGCGGCCGATCCGCAGGCCCGGATGATTGGAGAGCGGCTTTTTTTGAATAACTGTGCACAATGCCATGGTTCGGATGCGCGTGGCTCTGTCGGCTTTCCCAATTTAACGGATAAAGATTGGCTTTATGGCGGGTCGCCCGAGCAAATCATGACCTCTATTACAAAGGGGCGACACGGCGTGATGCCGTCTATGCGCGCGCAGGTCAGCGCGAATCAGGCAGCGGATATTGCGCAATATGTCCGCTCACTTTCCGGTTTGGCCAATGACCCTTTGCAGGTTGTAAGGGGAAAGCAAGGTTTCGAGAACAACTGTATTGCTTGTCATGGGGTCGATGGCAAGGGTAATCAGGCGTTGGGTGCGCCTAATCTAACCGATGATGTCTGGCTCTACGGCAGTTCGGCGGATGCCATTGTGAAAACCATATTAAATGGCCGTGATAACCAGATGCCGGCTCAGGAGCGCATTCTTACGTCCGAGCAGATTCGTATGCTGACGGCGTGGGTATGGGGGTTGTCGAATTCAGCGCGTTAACCAAAGTTTAGAACGGCGGGTTTTCAAGCAGGATTGCACATGGATAAAAAGCCCATTGCCCAACCGGAGGACCTGACCCACGCAGGAAGCGAGACTGCTCCGGCGTGGCAGCCTCCAAGTAAGGCGTCCGTGCGGCGTCAGGGTGGCGTTTCGCCGCAGGTCGAAAAGGCGCTGACTGATGTTCGCAGCAAGATCTATCCACGCGCCGTGAGTGGGCTGTATGCCCGTTGGCGTGTGATGATGGTGCTGTTTACCCAGGCGGTTTTCTACGGGCTGCCCTGGCTGACCTGGGATGACCGTCAGGCCGTGCTTTTCGATCTGGGGGCGCGCAAGTTTTATATTTTCGGCTTGGTGCTTTGGCCTCAAGACGTGGTTTACTTGGCCGTTTTGCTTGTCCTTTCGGCATTCGCGCTTTTTCTGTTTACTGCCATTGCCGGACGATTATTTTGTGGTTACGCGTGCCCGCAAACGGTTTATACCGAAATCTTCATGTGGGTCGAACGGAAAATCGAGGGCGATCGCCTTGCGCGTATCCGGCTCGATGGGCAACGCTGGTCGTGGCGCAAGCTTCGGCTCAAAGTGGCCAAGCATTTTGTGTGGGTCGTTATTGCCTTTTGGACTGGCTTTACCTTTATTGGCTATTTTGCGCCTATCCGGGCACTGGGCAACGGTGTAATCGCATTTTCGCTTGGGCCCTGGCAATGGTTCTGGATGTTGTTCTACGCCTTTGCCACATGGGGCAATGCCGGCTTCATGCGCGAGGCAGTATGCAAATATATGTGCCCGTATGCACGCTTTCAAAGCGTGATGGTCGACGACGACACCTTCGTGGTCACTTACGACTATAAACGGGGCGAGCCCAGGGGTGGGCGCTCAAGGAAAATCGATCACAAAGAGGCCGGCATGGGCGATTGTGTCGACTGCACGTTATGCGTTCAGGTTTGCCCGACAGGTATCGATATTCGCGACGGTTTGCAGTATATGTGTATTGGTTGCGGTGCGTGTGTTGACGCCTGTGATCAGGTAATGGAAAAGGTCGGTTACCCCAAGGGCCTGATTCGTTATACCTCGGGCCTGGCGATTAAAGACGATCTTACTCAGTTACAAGCGCGCAAACGGGTTCTGCGGCCGCGTGTCTTGTTCTACACAGGTTTGATGGCCCTGATCGCGGCAGGCTTCGCATTCTCGCTATTCACTCGTGCGACACTGAAAATGGACATTATCCGTGACCGCAGCAGCTTGGGGCGCGAGATTCCAGGTAATTTGGTCGAGAACGTTTATCGTTTGCAGTTCATGAACACTGATAACGCGTCGCTTAGCGTTAATTTGCGTGCCGATGGGTTACCCGGTCTTGAGATGTTTGCCGCGTCAGGTGACCCAATTGGTTCAATTGAAGTGGCCGGCGGCAGCCATCGTCTGGTCCCCGTGCTGGTGCGCTTGCCGGCCCGGCAGGTGAGCCCTGGCGTTTATGGTATTTCTTTTGTTGCTACCGCCGAGCTGGCGGCCGGGCAAAGTACTCAGGTTGTTGAGCAAACCCGTTTTTACGTTCCGCAATGAAACCAGAATCGAATAAAACCGGCACCCGCCCATGGTGGAAAGAGCCCTGGCCCTGGATCCTCATGGCCGGCCCGTTCATTACGCTGATAGGTTGCGTTGTGACAATTGTGCTTGCCGTGCATTATTACAGTGATCAGGCGATTGACGATGGCGGGCAGCGCAAGGGCCTGGTCGTGCAGAAAATACAGGATATGCCGTCACCGCAGAAAAAAATCGAAAACCCGCCGGCCGATGCGGCAAACCATAACCGGAGACAGTCCCCATGAATCGCGCTTCTTTGATGTGGATACTTTGGCCCTCATTTTTATTCGCAGGCGCGGGCAGTGCGGTTGTGTTTGCACTTGTTGACCCTTTGGACATTACGGTATTCGGTTCGATGCACTTTAGCCGCGAGGTTGTGTATACAGCTGGCTTTTTCTTGTTCTGGATCATGACCGGCTTGTCGAGCGCGCTGACTTTATACATGGCCCCTGCAGAAGAAACCAACCAGTTGCCTGACTGCTAAGGCTTGCAGGGTGTGCTAACCACAGTCGGTGCCTGCCAGATTGCGTAGGGCGGGCAGGTCGAGCAGCTTGACCTCGCGCTGATGAATGCGGATCAGGTTCTCGCGTGCAAACCGGGAGAACAGGCGGCTCACGGTTTCCAGAGTCAAACCCAGGTAATTGCCGATTTCTTCGCGGCTCATGCGCAAAATGAATTCGGATGAGGAGTAACCCAAAATGGAGAATCGCTGCGACATATTGATCAGAAAGGCCGCCAGGCGCTGTTCCGATCGTAATACACCGAGCGAGACGACCAACTGGTGTGAGCGTTTTAATTCTATGCTGGTCAGGCGTCGCAATTGTTGTTGTAGCGCCGGGATATGCGCCGCAATACGGTCTATTTCCTCGACACGTGCCACACACACCTCGCTGTCTTCCAGCGCAACCGCGTGCGATAGCTGGTGTCCTTCCAGAAAGCCGTCGAGTCCGGCAATTTCTCCGGGAAAGAGAAACCCCGTAACCTGCACACGGCCTGCGGCGTCTTCCAACTGCGTTTTAAGTGATCCGACCCGAATACCGAAAATGGCCACGGCACAATCGCCTGCCTTGAACAGGCTTTCACCCTTTGGAATACGCAAACGTTCCTGGACGACGTCCTCGAAGCGGCTGATATCGATGGCCGACATGCCCATAGGCAGGCACAGGTTGTTCAGCATACAGGTTGAACAACGGCTTGAGTCTTGCGTCAGAGGGATTCGTTTCTGCATAGACGTCGTGGTGCCTGGGGGAGTCGCGTATTGAGGGAAGTTTATATGCCTGTGCAATAAGCTTATGATACGACTTGGACGCAATTGTACATGTTTATGTAACGATTGACATCATATGCAAATGATTTTCGTATCCGATATGCATAGTACAAACAGCTTAATGCTTATCCCAATAACTGGGCCGGGCGTAGGTGTTTTTCAGCATTTCAACAAAAACCCGCAGTCGTTGCGGTTGATGCCTGCGTTCGGTAAGGATGGCAAAAATACCGTTTGGGGGGGCGGCATAATCATCGAGCACGCTCACAAGTCGCCCCGCTTCGAGTTCTTGCCGAACCTCCCACAACGACCGCCACGCCAATCCACAACCGGCCAGTGCCCATTCAAGCAAAACGGAGCCGTCGGTACTGGTAAGAGTGCCTTTTACCCGGTGTGCTCTTACCTTGCCGTTGTGTTGAAGCAGCCAGCCTTTCGACTGGTTCCCCTGGCTGCCGAACGACAGGCAGTTGTGCTGAATCAGGTCGTCGGGCGTGTCGGGGCGGCCGAATCGGTCGAGGTAGTCGGGCGAAGCGACAATGACACGGCGGTTATCCGCCAGGCGCATTCCAATGAACTGGGAGTCGTCCAGGTCGCCGATCCGGATGGCGCAATCGTAGCGTTCCTCAATCAAGTCGACCAAGCGGTCGGTCAGGTCGAGCGTAATGTGAATTTCGGGGTAGCGGAGCAAAAAGGCGGGTACCAGTGGGGCGATATGACGGCGCCCGAAGCCGGCAGGCGCACTAATGCGCAGTTCGCCGCTGGGGCGGGCACTGCCTTGCGCGACCTGGCTTTCCGCATCGCTCAGTTCTTTCAAAATGGATTGGGCTTTTTCCAGAAAGGCAGTACCTTCGTTTGTCAGGGACAAACGCCGGGTCGAGCGTATCAGCAATTTCACGCCCAGCCGTTTTTCCAGCGCATCCATGCGGCGTCCCATCATGGTGGGCGCAACGCCTTCGGCCCTGGCTGCAGCCGAGAGACTGCCCAGAGTGGCAACAGAAACAAAACTTTCCAATTGTTTGAATTTATCCATTTTTCACATCTTGAAATGCAGCGTTGCGGCCTTATTTAATCATCATTCGAGCAGATGCTCAGCCTTATTTTTGAAAGAAGACTATGCGATTCGACAAATTAACAACCAAATTTCAGCAAGCACTTGCCGATGCGCAAAGTCTTGCTATCCAGAACGATAATCAGTATATCGACCCGTTGCACCTGTTGTCGGCCTTATTGGCTGACACCGATAGCGGGGCCGGCAGTTTGCTGGCCCGGGCAGGCGTTGCGGTGAATCGGCTGGCACCGGCCGTTTCTTCCGCGATCAAGTCGCTGGCACAAGTGCCTGGCTCGGCGGGCAACGTGCAGATCGGGCGGGAGCTTCAGTCGGTGCTTGCACGCACGGATAAAGAAGCATCGAACCGTGGCGACGCCTACATTGCGAGCGAGCTGTTCCTGCTGGTGCTGGTCGACGACAAGTGCGAGGCCGGCCGCCTGTTGCGTGAGGCGGGGGCGCAACGCAAGCCGTTGGAAACGGCAATTGACGCGGTGCGCGGCGGCGCTACGGTGGGCGATCCGGAAGGAGAGTCGAACCGGGAAGCCTTGTCGAAATACACAACCGATTTAACCGAGCGTGCGCGTGAGGGCAAACTGGACCCCGTTATCGGGCGCGACGATGAAATCCGCCGCACTATCCAGATTCTTCAACGTCGTACCAAGAACAACCCCGTCCTGATTGGTGAGCCGGGGGTGGGCAAGACGGCAATTGTGGAGGGCCTGGCCCAACGCATCATTAATAACGAAGTGCCCGAAACCCTTAAAGGCAAGCGGGTCCTTTCGCTTGATCTTGCCGCTTTGCTGGCCGGAGCCAAATACCGTGGCGAATTCGAAGAGCGCCTGAAAGCGGTTTTGAAAGAGCTCTCGCAGGATCAGGGCGGCATTATCGTATTCATTGATGAGTTGCACACGATGGTAGGTGCCGGCAAGGCCGAGGGGGCCATGGATGCCGGCAACATGCTTAAGCCCGCCCTGTCGCGAGGTGAGCTGCATTGTATTGGTGCCACCACGCTGGATGAGTACCGAAAATACATTGAAAAAGACGCAGCACTGGAGCGCCGGTTTCAAAAAGTACTGGTCGACGAGCCGGATGTGGAATCGACCATTGCTATTTTGCGCGGCTTGCAAGAGCGCTACGAGCTTCATCACGGGGTGGACATTACCGACCCGGCCATCGTGGCGGCGGCCGAGTTGTCGCATCGCTACATTACCGACCGCTTCCTGCCCGACAAGGCGATCGACCTGATCGACGAGGCCGCGGCGCGTATCCGCATGGAAATTGATTCCAAGCCAGAGGTCATGGACAAGCTGGATCGGCGCATTATCCAGCTGAAAATTGAGCGCGAGGCGGTAAAAAAGGAAACCGACGAAAGCTCCATGCGTCGTTTGAAAGTCATTGAAGACGAACTGGAGAAACTGCAGCGCGAATATAACGATTACGAAGAAATCTGGAAATCGGAAAAGGCGGCGGTACAAGGTTCGCAATCGGTCAAGGAAGAAATCGAGCGCACGCGTGCCGAGATGGCCGAGTTGCAGCGCAAAGGCCAGTTCGACAAGTTGGCCGAGCTCCAGTACGGAAAACTGCCCGAGCTTGAGGCGCGCTTGAAAGCGGCCGAAGCGGGTAATGCCGACGAGCAGGAAAAGTCGGGCAAGCCTCGCTTGTTGCGCACGGAAGTGGGTGCGGAAGAGATTGCAGAAGTGGTCTCCCGTGCCACTGGCATTCCCGTATCGAAGATGATGCAGGGCGAGCGCGAAAAGCTGCTGGCGATGGAAGCGCATTTGCATCGTCGTGTGATTGGGCAGGATGAGGCAGTCAGCCTGGTGGCGGATGCCATACGCCGTTCGCGCGCCGGGTTGGCCGATCCGGCACGACCATACGGTTCGTTTCTGTTCCTGGGGCCGACAGGCGTGGGCAAGACGGAACTGACCAAGGCGCTGGCGGACTTCCTGTTCGATTCCGAAGATCACATGATCCGCATCGACATGAGCGAGTTCATGGAAAAGCACTCGGTTGCGCGTCTGATTGGTGCGCCGCCCGGTTATGTCGGTTATGAAGAGGGGGGGTATTTAACCGAGGCCGTGCGTCGCAAGCCTTACAGTGTAATTTTGCTGGATGAGGTGGAAAAAGCGCATCCCGATGTGTTCAATGTGCTCTTGCAGGTGCTTGACGATGGCCGCTTGACTGATGGCCAGGGTCGGACCGTGGATTTTCGCAATACGGTGATCGTGATGACGTCGAACCTGGGTTCTCAGCATATCCAGAGCATGGCGGGGCAACCCTACGATGTGGTCAAAGAAGTGGTGTGGGAAGAGTTGAAAACTGCGTTTCGACCCGAGTTTCTGAATCGAATCGACGAAGTGGTTGTCTTTCACGGTTTGGAGGCCAAGCACATCGAGTCGATTGCAGGCATTCAAATTCAGCGCTTGCAGGCACGTTTGGCACAGCACGAAATGCGCCTGGAGGTCTCTGACTCGGCATTGGCGCAGTTGGCCCATGCCGGATTCGATCCTGTTTTCGGCGCACGTCCTTTAAAACGCGCGATCCAGCAGCATATTGAAAATCCGGTGGCCAAACTGATTCTGGAAGGCAAGTTCGGCCCGAAAGACGTCATTCCGGTTGATTGGCGTGACGACAAGTTCGTGTTTCAACGGACATTGCAGTAACAGCAAAAAGCCCGCTTTTAAGCGGGCTTTTTGCATTGGTGTGCACGTAACGCATTGACGGGCTGTTGATGGGTTGATTGCGGGCCCGTATTCGTTTACAGCGTTTCTTCGCGTCCGTAGAACTTCACACCGATTTCAATGGCCTCGCGGCCCTGGGCGCGGCGATGGCGGTTGGTGTCGCGCAGGGAGTAAATGCAGCCGCAGTACTCCTGCTGGTAGAAATTTTCCCGCTTGCTGATTTCGATCATGCGGGCCGATCCGCCGCCTTTACGCCAGTTGTATTTCCAATAGGCCAGATCGGGATAACGGGCAGCCGCCCGCTCGCCGCAACCATTAATCTGGTTCATGTCTTTCCAGCGCGAAATGCCCAATGAACTGGTGATGGTATCAAAACCGTTTTCGTGGGCATAAAGCGCCGTACGTTCGAAACGCATGTCGAAACAGACGGTGCAACGCTCGCCCCGTTCCGGTTCGTTCTCCAGCCCTTTAACGCGCTCAAACCAGTTATCCCGGTCGTAGTCGGCATCGATGAATTCGATATTGTGCTCTTGGGCAAAGCGAATGTTCTCGTTCTTGCGGATTTCATATTCACGGTCGGGGTGAATATTGGGGTTGTAGAAAAAGATGCTGTACTCGATACCCGAGGCGGCCATGGCTTCCATGACTTCGCCTGAACAAGGGGCGCAGCATGAATGCAACAGCACTTTCTTGCGGTTGTCGGGGAGTTGAAGCTGGGGACGTTTGTAATCACTCATGGTGTCTATTTTAATCGGGTAGCACCGTATTCCAAAGTGCAATGACTGCATCGCGTTCAACCACGAATTCATCCTGGGGAACACGCGCGGCTTCGGCGCCTTGCAGGCGCAAGCTGTGCTGTGCCTTGCGAAAGACCCGGTAGGCGTCTGAAACTTCCCCGGCGAGCTCCGCCGGAATGAGTTTTGCCTCGGACGCCAGCTTGAGCAAAGTGATATTGCCCAGGTTTTCTAGCAAAACAGGGTGTTCGCATGCATGGCTCAATACGAGGTATTGCGTAATAAATTCAATATCGACCATGCCGCCCCGGTCGTGCTTCAGGTCGAACAATTCGCTGCGGTTGGGATGGCCGGCGGCAATTTTTTGCCGCATTTCCTTAACGTTCTTGTATAGCGCAGCCGGGTCGCGCTCCAGCAGCAATACGTTGCGGCGGGTGGCTTCAAAGCGTTCCCCCACTTTCGGATCGCCGGCGGCAAAGCGGGCGCGCGTGATGGCCTGATGCTCCCATGGCCAGGCGTGGGTGAGCTGGTATTGCTCGAATGCTTCGATGGAAACGGCCAGTAAGCCCGCATCGCCATCGGGACGCAGGCGCAAGTCGATTTCGTAAAGCCGGCCTGAAGAGGTCATGGTTGACAGCCAGGACGCCATGCGCCGTCCCAGTTTCGCGTATATTTCGCCTGCGTCGTCCCGGTCGTCGTCGTACAAGAACACCAGGTCCAGATCGGATGCGTAGCCCAGTTCCTTGCCGCCCAGGCGCCCGTAGGCGATGACAGCGAAATGATGAGGAGGTACGGGCAGGTGACGCTGGTCTTTGGGCTGCACCATCGGCCACACGCGTTCGATGGTTTCGTTAAGCAGCATGTCGGCCAGTGCGGACAACTGATCGGCCAGTTTTTCAACGCTCAACACGCCGCCAAGGTCTTGTGCCAGCAGTTGGAAACTGACCTGACGCTGCAAATCGCGCATTAAATTCATTTGCTGTTCGACATCGGGCTGCCCGGAGGGCAGGAGGCAGGCATCGAGTTCGCTACGCAACTGTTGCGCCAATTCGGTAAAGTCGGGCGCAGCCATAAGCGAGTGCCATTCAATCAGTCCATCGAGAAGCAGGGGATATTGGCGCAAGTATTGTGCGGCCCAGGGGCTGGCACCAATAATGCGGGCGACCCGGGCCAGCGTTTCGGGATATTCCGCCAGCAAGGCCAGATAAGGGCTGCGCTGCGCGATTTGTTCCACCAGGTCGCACAAGCGGATGGCGGTTTGTTCCGGGTTGGTGGTTCGATGCGCTGTTTCGAGCATGGCAGGCAGCAGGGTTTTGACGCGTTTGCGGCTGCTGGTGGGCAGGCTGCGGATACGGTGGCTTTGCATCAAAGCTTCGATTCGCTGGGCAACGGTTTCGCTTGCCTGGCCAAAGTACGTCTTGACTTCGTCATCCAGCTCGTCGGGGTTGGTATCCATAGAGGGGTTATTGTTTTCCTCTTCCGGCGATTCGCCCATGCCTGCGATACGAAAAGCATTTCGGAACGTGCCGTTCACAAACGCACGATGTGCATTCAGCGTTTCCTCGAACTCTGATCCGGACATGCCCATGGCAAAGGCCAGTTCCTCACGTAATTCCGGGTCATGGGGGAGCAGGTGCGTTTGCTCGTCTTCACGGTACTGAAGCAGGTGCTCTGTGCGGCGCAAAAACAGATACGCCTCTTCAAGTCGGCGCGTGAGCGTTTCGTCGAGAATACCGGCTGAAAATTGCTGCTTCAGGGCTTTGAGCAGGTTGCGTTTCTGCAACGAAGGCGTCCGGCCGCCGCGAATGAGCTGGTTCAGTTGAACGACGAATTCAATTTCCCGTATGCCGCCGTCGCCCAGCTTGATATTGTGTGTGGCGTCGATGCCGTTGCGCCGGGTGGCGCGCCGGTTCCAGTCTTCCCGTATGCGTTCCCGCAACGCACGCAGCGAAGACAAGGCGTCGAAATCAAAATATTTCCGGTAGACGAAGGGGCGACGCAGCGCTTCAAGTTGTGCTCGCTGCGGCTTCGGGTCGCTGTCTTTGAATGCCTTGGCCGGGACGGCGCGCGCTTTGAGCCAGGCATAACGCTCCCATTCCCGTCCCTGGCTCACCAGGTAGTTTTCCAGTGCGTCCAGGCTCCAGGCCAACGGACCGGCGTCGCCATCGGGGCGCAGGCGCAAATCGGTGCGGAACACCACCCCATGCTCGTCGGGTTCGGAAAGAATCGGCATCATGCGTTGGGTTGCACGCCCATAAAACTCATGATGACTGATTCTGCGGCGCCCGGTGGTTTCACCCTCTTCGCCGTAAAGCATGATCAGGTCGATATCGGATGAGACGTTCAATTCGCGACCACCCAGTTTGCCCATCGCCAGAATCAACATTTCCTGGGGTTTGCCGGTAGCGGGGTCAATGGGTGTGCCATGAAGTTCGGCCAATTCCGTTGCAACTGTGCGGTAGGCCTGCGCAATTGCCAGGTCGGCCAGATGCGACATGGCCTGAACGACCTCTTTAAGGTCGGCCAGCTTGGCCAGATCGCGCACGAGGACCGTGTAAAACACCTGGGTGCGGACTTCGCGCAGCGCTTTGCGCAGCGTATCAAGCGGTACAATGCCCTCGGTCGACTCGGCTTGTATGGCATGCAGAAACCATTGATCGATGCGGGCGGGTGTAGCGGGCTCTTGAGCCGCTTGTTCAAGCCAGGTTTCAAATTCAGGGCTACCTGCAATCTTGCGTCGCAGCGCGCCCGACCAACGGGAAGCAATTTTTATCGGCGTAGTGTGGTTCATGCTAAACACGTATAAGACGTAACCAGAAAATTCGGGTATAAGTCGAACAAGATACCGCAAAATACGCTTGTCATGTTGTCAGCTTAATCAGGGATTTCGTGCGTTCCTTTCCTAAAATACTACGTGGGCTGGGTTGGCTGGCCTTGGTCATTTATCTTGTTCTGGCGTCGTTCATTCTTGTTTTGCGCTATGGGATATTGCCGAACATTGATACCTGGCGCCCGACGATTGAACAACATATTTCCCAGGCGATCGGCGGGC